>OFRA01000343.1_pt1 | contig 12313 bp, 10 predicted proteins | sample 1543001 | NCBI WGS metagenome assembly OFRA01 (sample SAMN07774221, study PRJEB24372) | wastewater metagenome | isolation source: Lake Maggiore Verbania | place: Italy: Verbania | collected 2015-12 | reverse complement strand
CAACAGGAAACTCTAATTATGGTTGGTTTGGTGGAGGTTATGTATTTCCTGCAACAACTAGGTCAACAGTAGACCGTATAGATTTCTCTAACGATGGTGTAACAGCATCGCCAAGAGGTCCTTTAAGTCTATCAAGAGGGTATATATCAGCAACAGGAAACTCTAATTATGGTTGGTTTGGTGGAGGTTATGTATTTCCTGCAACAACTAGGTCAACAGTAGACCGTATTGATTTTTCTAATGATTCTGCAACAGCATCAGTAAGAGGAACATTAAGTGCAGCAAGAAACTCAAGAGGATCAACAGGAAACACTAATTATGGTTGGTTTGGTGGTGGATTTTTAGTAACAGCAGTAGATCGTATAGATTTCTCAAATGATTCTGCAACAGCGTCAGTTAGAGGACCATTAAGTGGTGTTGCAAGACAAAGTTTAACAGCAACAGGAAACTCTAACTATGGTTGGTTTGGTGGCGGAAATCTTGGATCTCCTGGTGGTTTTGCTGCAGTATCAACGGTAGATCGAATTCATTTTTCTAATGATACTATAACAGCATCTCCGAGAGGTCCTTTGTCAATAGCAAGGCAAAATGTTGGAGCAACATCAAACACATCAAGGTAATCTATGAAATCAGGAGCAAGTGAAAGTTCTTATTTTTTTCTTGAAGACTATTATAAGTTTCCAGAAAACATTATAGTTTCTCATTTACCACAAGAACTTCAACAATCAAATAAACCAGTTAAAGTATTGTGGTCGCAACATTCTTACGACCAACCAGTATATCTTAACTTTGATTTTTCAATTTGTGATTTAATTGTCTCTCCATCAAACTGGTGTAGAGAGCAATTCATCCAGTATCATAAAATTCCAGAACATAAAATCGTCACAATTCCAACAGGAGTATCAAAGCAATTTACATACTCATCAAAAAAATCAAAGACATTTATCTATACTTCCATACCATATAAAGGTCTTGAAGTATTAGCACAAATCATTCCTCATATTCCAGAGGCAACCTTTAAGATTTTCTCTGCGATGAATCTTTATGATATTACAGAAGACCCATATACTGAACTTTATGAGTATCTCAAATCACTTCCAAATGTAATCTACTCACCAGCAGTAGACCAAGCAGAACTGATAGAGCACTTACAAGATGCTGCATTCTTTATTCATCCAAATATCTGGGAAGAAACATTCTGTGTTTCATTAGCAGAAGCAATGTCTTGTGGATGCTTTCCAATTCTTACAGACATTGGAGCACTTCCAGAAGTATCAAATGAGATTGCAAATATTGTTCCAATCGAAGGCACAAGAACCACAAAAGGATATGAAGTAACAAATAACTTCCTAAATAACTTTATAGATGCCTGTAAATCTGCATTATATTTTTTTGATAATGATAGGCAATACTACGACCAAATTTCACAATCTGTTTCACGTTATGCTACTGAAACTTATGATTGGAAAAAAATTGCAAACGTTTGGAAACAAACATTAGAACCATTTAGTAAAAAAACTATGACTGAAAATTGTAACCAACTGCAAATTATTTCCCCAGAGGAAGCAGTAAATAACGAAGAATATCTAAAACAAGCTTATCAAGAAGTGCTTCGTTGGGAAGAAGCAGACAAAGAACTTGCACAAGGAAGAACCAATTTCCAAATTGAAAAGTTCTTTCTATTAGAGCAATACACAGTTCCAGCAGCATTTCAGGCAGCAATTAAGAATCGTCGTATTCTTGCCGAAGGATATATGCAGAAACTGATTGAGATGAAAGAGAGAGTTCGTGAGTTTGAGTATCGTTGGAAAGGTAAGAATACTGATGAACCAGTAGAGTGGCATACTTCTGGACCGAATGGTGGTTCAACAAAACTCTACTGGCACGATTTGGATTCAATTTCAAATCAAAACTACTTGAAATCTTGTGAATTGGAGATTCGTGACCGCATTCAACAAATGAATTTCTTTGATAAAATTATTAACAAACTGATTGAACTGAATGGTGGTAAGACAGTCACCAGAGAACAGTTTGAGGCAGAGGACCATATCTATTGGGAACGCAGATTCGCAGAGCAATCTCTGGATGAAATGGTAAGTTCCAAGACTGGTATTAGTATTGGTAATCTACACTCTATGAGAAGAGGAACTGCTCCTACATTAGTGAGTGATGATGCAAACAGAATCAAGAATGGTTATGGAGCTCTTGCTGATGCGATTAATGACCCTGATAAGTTCTTGAATACTTTGCAAGAGAAAGTTCTTCGTGGTATTGAGGAAGTAACGAATACTGACCTTGGATTACTTGCACCTGGAGCAGAACAGCATCAACAACTTTTAGAATCCAGAAACTCATAAGGAGAAAGTAGATGCCCCCAGCAGGAGACGTATTTGGTCTTGATGGTATTTTTCTTACCAAATCAAATCCTGTTGTTGTTTCCACGATAGGTATTAACTCAACAGGTTCTTCTGCTGGTATTGCTGTTACTGATGGTTCTTTTAGTGCTGGTATCGCAACTCTTACATTTTCAACTTCTGCTGGTCTCTCTACGACACCTTTTTATACTGGTGCAAAGATTGCAGTTTCTGGTCTTACAGATACATCAGGAGTAGCACATACTGGATATAATGGAACTTTTGTAGTCACAGGATTTGCAGGAACCACAACAGTCTCTTATGCAACTAGTTCATATGTTGGTATTGTGACTGCTGGTATTACCACGACTGGTTTGGTAATGTTAGTGACTGATACTCAAGTCACTAATACTATTTGGAGTACTGCTCAAACTCACGGTTTTTTTGGTGGTGGGTCTACTGGACCAACAATAGTATCAACAGTAGACCGTATAGATTTCTCTAATGATTCTTCCACGGCATCACCAAGAGGTTCATTAACTTTAGCAAGATCTTCTGCAGCAGCAACAGGAAACTCCAATTATGGTTGGTTTGGTGGCGGGTTAATTCCTGGAGCAACAACTGTAGCAACAGTAGATCGTATAGATTTCTCGAATGATTCTTCCACGGCATCACCAAGAGGTCCATTAAGTTTAGCAAGATCTTCTTTAGCAGCAACAGGAAACTCTAATTACGGTTGGTTCGGTGGTGGTACTGCTCCTGGTTCAAGATCAACAGTAGACCGTATAGATTTCTCTAATGATTCTTCCACGGCATCAGTCAGAGGTCCATTAAGTGGTACAAGATATAATTTTTCAGCAACAGGAAACTCTAATTATGGTTGGTTCGGTGGTGGATCTGGTAGCAACGCAGTAGATCGTATAGATTTCTCTAATGATTTAGCAACAGCATCACCAAGATCGAGTTTACTTTCTACTACACAAAGTTGTGGTGCAACAGGAAACTCTAATTATGGTTGGTTTGGTGGTGCTAGTATTACCTTTGGTCCTGGACCAGTAAGATATTCGACAGTAAATCGTATAGATTTCTCGAATGATTCCTCAACGGCATCAATTAGAGGACCATTGAGTTTAGAAAGAGAATCTTCGGCAGCAACAGGAAACTCTAACTATGGTTGGTTTGGTGGCGGGTTATCTCCTGGAGGACGTGTATCAACAGTAGACCGTATAAATTTCTCGAATGATTCTTCTACGGCATCAGTCAGAGGTCCACTAAGTTTAGCAAGAGATGGAACGGGAGCAACATCAGGACAGGCAAGGTCTTCAAGTACTCGTCTACAAAAAGCAGGGAATTATGGTTGGTTTGGTGGTGGATTTCCAGTAGTAGCAACAGTAGACCGCATAGATTTCTCTAATGATTCTTCCACGGCATCACCCAGAGGTTCATTAACTTCACCAGGAAGAAGTTCTTTAGCAGCAACAGGAAACTCTAACTATGGTTGGTTTGGTGGTGGTTATCCGGCAGTAGCAACAGTAAATCGTATAGATTTCTCTAATGATTTAGCAACAGCATCACCAAGAGGTCCATTAAGTTTAGCAAGATATAATTTAGCAGCAACAGGAAACTCTAATTATGGTTGGTTTGGTGGTGGTTCTACTCCAACAACAGTATCAACAGTAAATCGTATAGATTTCTCTAATGATTCTTCCACAGCATCACCCAGAGGTTCATTAACTTCACCAGGAAGATATGCATTAGCAGCAACAGGAAACTCTAACTATGGTTGGTTTGGTGGTGGATCTCCATCATTTGGTGCAGTAGTAGCAACAGTAGACCGTATAGATTTCTCTAATGATTCTTCCACAGCATCACCAAGAGGTTCATTAACTTCAGCAAGAGGATATTTAGCAGCAACAGGAAACTCTAACTATGGTTGGTTCGGTGGTGGTGGTTCACCTATAATAGCAACAGTAAATCGTATAGATTTCTCTAATGATTCTTCCACGGCATCACCAAGAGGACCATTAAGTTTAGCAAGATCTAATTTAGCAGCAACAGGAAACTCTAACTATGGTTGGTTTGGTGGCGGGTTATCTCCTGGACCAACAACTGTAGCAACAGTAGACCGTATAAATTTCTCCAATGATTCTGTAACGGCAACACCAAGAGGACCATTAAGTGCTGCAAGAGGATATTTAGCAGCAACCTCCAACACCCCAACATAAATACCTCAAACTACATTATTCTGTATGAATTTATTATCCAAAGTTTTGATTGCACCAAAGGTCATCAGTCAAGAAGGTATTGATGCACTGGTAAATCATATGAAAACTTCCAAGACAGAAGACCTTTCAGTATTTGACCCAGACAAATCCAATCAGACACGAGGAACTGAATGGATTACGGACAAGAGAACAAGAGATACTCAAATTGCACCAATTGAACCGGTATTTCCACAGGTCAATGAACTGATGCATCATATTGTAAAACAAGTCATCAATCCTTTTTATCAGTTTGAGGTGGATAGTGCAGAAGTTCCACAACTTCTTTGTTATGATGTAGGAGGACACTACCAACCTCATATTGATGGTGAAGGTATATGGACTGCACCAGACCAAACACAAATTTGGAGAAAAACAGTAGACCGTGATTTGACTATGGTCTTATATTTGAATGATGAGTTTGAAGGTGGAGATTTTGCATTTCCTGATTTAAAGATTAGAGTTCGTCCCGAGCCTGGACTTCTTGTATGCTTTCCTTCTAACAGGTATTATAGGCACGGTGTAGAACCAGTCACCAAAGGAAACAGATATTCTATGGTGACTTGGATGACTGTGAAAGGATTTGAGAGTATGGAGACACAATCCAATAATCTCAAATCTAAATATGGAGTATGCTAAGGAAAAATGATTACTTATACTTGGAGTATTTCTAAATTGGACTGTGCTCCATTAGAAAATGAATTATCTAATGTGGTAAAGATTATTCACTGGGGACTTACCGGAACAGATGAGAATGGAATAACTGCATCTTTAAATAACTCTTATCCTCTTCCTTCACCAAGTCCAGAAGCATTTGCCGATTATTCGACTCTTACAGAAGAAACTGTGATTAGTTGGTTGGAAAATAATCTTGATGTTGGATATATAAAAACAAAACTTGCTAATGAGATTGTATCTCAATATAATCCTCCAATCACTTCATTACCTTTTCCTTGGATAAAAGTAGAAGAACCTGTAGTAGTAGTAGAAGAAGTAGTAGTTGAAGAAATTGTAGAAGAAGTAGTAGAAGTAATTGAAGAACCTGTAGTAATTGAAAAAATTGTAGAAGAAGTAGTAATAGAAGCAACTGAAGAACCTGCAGCATAAATAACTAAAAAGTAATAAGATGTCGGTCACAAGAGTACAACTAGTTGGAAATGTAAGTACTGGTGCAAGTTTTGCAGGTATTGTGACTGCAACTTCTTTTAGTGGTAATGTAACTGGTACTGCATCTACTGCTTCTTTTGCAACCACTTCTTTTGGTCTTTCTGGTACTCCTAATATTACTGTTGGAACGATTGCCTCTGGTAATATCAATTCTTCCGGTATTGTGACTGCAACTTCTTTTGTTGGTAGTGGTGCAAACCTGACTGGAGTGATTAGTGGAGTAGAAATCAAGAGTGCAGGATCATCAGTAGGAACTGGTATTACTAATATTAACTTTATTGGTGCCACCGCAACTGCAACTGGTAGTGCATCAACGATTACGATTACAGTGACTGCAAGTTTTAACGAACTTGATGCTGCACTATTCTCATAAATAACTAAAAAGAAATAAAATGGCACTTAGAAGAACAGAACTACTCAATATACAATCAATCACAGGTATCAATACTGTTGGTATTTTGACTGTTGGTGTCACACCTACTACTGGTGGTGTTGGTATTGCTTCTACGACTTATCTTCGTGGTGTGATAATGCATAATACTGGTCTTGGGACTTGTACCTCATCACTTTACATTTATCCAACTGAAACCTCAACACCTGTGTCTGGTGTTGGTATTACCGCACATCGTCTTGTAAGAGTAGACCTTGCATCTAATGAAACTTTCTTCTTTGAGACAAACTATCCAATCGTTTTGACTGGATCTGATAAGATTGTTGTTGAGATTACACAACCATCAGCAAGTGTTGGTGGTGCAGGTATTGGTAGTGTCGTGAACTATCAAGTCCTTGGCGATACTGATATCTAAGAGGTATAAAGATGGGTGCAAGAAGTTCTAGAAATACAACACAAAATAATAGAAGCGACGGACACTTATTAGAGTACTTCCGTAATACTTTTGTTCGTGGTGGTGGTGGTACTAACTTTGTTCCTCCTCCACTAATAGGTCTCACTGCAACTGGTGGTGTCATTAGTGATTATACTGATGGTCCAGCAGTTTATAGAGCACACGTATTTACTTCTACTGGTACTTTTACAGTAACTGCTCCTGGTACTTTTGGTGATACTGTTGAGTACCTTGTTGTTGCTGGTGGTGGTGGTGGTGGTAGTGAAGGATCTCAGCGCGGTGGCGGTGGCGGTGCCGGTGGATTTAGAACTAATGTTCCAGGAACACCAGGAAATCATACAACAACAACTACTTTCCTAGTATCGCCAGGTCCTTATGCTGTTACTATCGGCGGCGGCGGTGCAGGCGCCCCCGGAGGACAAGGTAGTACTGGTGTAGATAGTTCTTTTAGTACTATTACCTCAAATGGCGGTGGTGGTGGTGGTCAAGGAAGTCAAAATAGTCCTCCTGCAAATGAAGGAAGTCCGGGAGGTTCTGGTGGTGGTGGTGGAAGCACTGCCGCCTCATCTGCAATTGAACCAGGTGGATCTACGACTGCAGTAACTACTCCATCTCCTTGGACAGGACCATCAACACAAGGATTTGTAGGTGGAACTGGAGAACACGCTGCCGGTGTTTGGGCCGGAGGTGGTGGAGGTGGTGGTGCCGGTGCTGCCGGTGGTGATGCAACAAATGCACCTCCTGGAGGAACTGGAACTGGTGGTGTTGGTTTGAGGTCTTTGATTGCTGGACCTGGACCAACAGGTGCAGGAGCAGTAGGAACTCCTGGACCAGGATCAACTACTGGTGGATGGTTTGCTGGCGGTGGTGCCGGTGCTTTTTATGCTGGTGGAACACTTGGTCCAGCAGCCGGAGGTGGAGGAACTTTCTCATATCCAGGTGCGGGTGGAAATGGAACTTATTCTACTGGAGGTGGAGGAGCATCTGGTGGCGGTGGCGGTTCCGGTGGTTCCGGTATCGTAGTCGTCCGCTACCAAATCGCATCCCTCACAGCAACCGCAAAAGCAACTGGTGGTTTGATAAGTTTTTATAGTGGTAAGACCATTCATACCTTCCTGGGTTCTGGTGCTTTTAATGTAACTACTGGACCTTTGAGTGTTGATTACCTTGTTGTTGCTGGTGGTGGTGGTGGTGCTGGTGGTGGTAATGGTGGTGGTGGAGCAGGAGGATTTAGAACTGGTAGTGCAATACCAGTGTCTCCTGGACCTTATGGTATTACTGTTGGTGCAGGTGGTGTTGGTGCTGTTGCTGGTGTAGGTGGTGCCGGTTCTAATGGTATCCCATCAGTATTTTCTTTACCATCAGCAATAACATCTACTGGTGGTGGTGGTGGTGGTGCTGGCCCAGGCGGAGTCGGCAATAGTGGAGGTTCTGGTGGCGGTGGAGGATATAATAGTGGACCCGGAGGAGCAGGAAACACACCACCAACATCCCCGTCACAAGGAAATTCAGGTGGTAGTGGATTAGGAAACTCTGGAGGTAATACAACTGGTGGTGGTGGTGGTGGTGCTGGCCAGGTAGGAAGTCCTGCGCCGTCATCAACTATTGCAGGTAAAGGTGGGGATGGAGCAGCATCCTCCATATCTGGAACATCTATAACTTATGCTGGTGGTGGAGGTGGTAGTGCCTGGAGTGGTACTGGTGGAGCAGGTGGATCAGGTGGTGGTGGTGCTGGTAGGGGTGATGGTACTCAGTCAGGGGAAAATGGAACTGTTAACTTTGGCGGTGGTGCTGGTGCTGGTGGATACAGTCCAGATCATGCAGCTGGTGGACTTGGTGGTTCCGGTATCGTAATCATCGCATATCCTTCATAAGACCCTACCACTTGTTTTTTTAGGACTTTGTGGTATAATAAATACTTTCACACTCATAATCATTCATATTAGGAGGAAAAACTTATGGCTCATTTTTGCAAACTAGACGAAAATAACATAGTAACACAAGTTATCGTTGTTGCTAACGAAGACACAACAGACACTAATGGTGTAGAAGTAGAAGAAATCGGTGTTGCATTCTGTAAGAAACTCCTGGGTGCAGAAACCAACTGGAAACAGACGAGTTATAATAATAACTTTAGAGTAAGATACGCCGGGATCGGTTACAAATTTTATGAGGATCTAAATGCTTTCGTGCCACCTTCCCCGTTTCCCAGTTGGACGCTTGTAGAAGAAACTGCTGACTGGGAATCACCAGAAGGACCAGCACCAACTCTTACAGAGGCACAAGTAGAAGCACGTTCATTCTATCGTTGGAACGAAGAAGAACTTGAGTGGGTGTTAGAAACACCAGAAGAACCAGCAGAATAAATATCTAAAAATACAATAAGATGGCTCTCAACTTTCCAAATAGTCCTACACTGAATGATGTATATATTGATACCACATCTGGGTTCTCATATAAGTGGAATGGAACTGTATGGATAAGTTTTAGTGCAGCATCATCAAGTCAAATCAAAGTACTTGATGATATTTCTGGTTCTTTTACTGGAATTGCATTTACCTTTGCACTTACCTCAAGTAGCACATCAATCTCACCACCGAATGCACAATCACTGATTATCAATCTTGGTGGTGTCATACAAGACGCATCTGATGATTATATTGTTTCTGGAAGTAATATTATATTCTCCACTGCTCCTAATAATGGATTAAGTTTCTCTGGAGTTTCATTAGGACCTGCAATTCCAGTCAATACAATACCTGATGGTACTGTGACTGGTGGTTCACTTACAGTTGCTGGTCTTTTATCAACAACAAATCTTTTTGTTTCTGGTATTTCTACCTTTGTTGGTCTTGCAACTCATACAGGAACAATTTTTGGAAGTAACTTATCACTGACTGGTATTGCGACTGCATCAAGTTTTGTTGGTGCTCTTACTGGTAATGCAACTGGTTTATCTGGTACTCCTAATATTACTGTTGGAACTATTGCCGCAACCAGTCTCAATGCATCTGGTGTAGTCACCGCAACATCCTTTGTTGGTAGTGGTGCAAACCTGACTGGTATCTCATCAGTATCTTTTGCAACTACTTCTTTTGGTCTTTCTGGTACTCCTAATATTACTGTTGGAAATATTGTAGGAACAGCAGCAACACTTACTACTCTCAACGGAACATCAGGTCTTGTAAGTGTTGGTACAACAATCAAGGTCAAGGGATTTGTAGAAACTCAATCAACAGTTTCTATTGCAGGTACTATACTTACTTTGGATGCCTCACAAGGAACTGTATTTACTCATACCACATCAGCACAGATTGGTATTGTTTCTTTTACTGGTATTCGTACAGATAGTGCAGGAGCACAAACATTTAGTGTATTAGTCACGCAAGGTGCAACTCCACGTAATACCACAGGAGCAACAGGTATTGGAACGCAACTTGCATCTATTCGTATCACACCAGGTAATGTAGGGTATAGTACTCATATCAAGGTTGGTGGTGGAACTTCTATTACTCTTACAAATAATGCAGGAGCATTTGATTTATTGACCTTTATTGTTTCTTATGATGGAAATACAAGCATAGGAAATACAAGTTTTACGGTTGTTGGATTTGCTGCAACTGATTTTAGAAATACAGTAGTGTAATCAAATATGGCTCCTCTAACAACTGGTGTAATACAAGCAATATTGAGAGAGTTCTCACAACAAAGAGCAGGAAGAGGACGCTATGGTGGTGGTGGTGGTATCACTGCAACTGGTGGTGTGATTAGTGATTATACTGATCCTGGACCAGGATTAGTTTATAGAGCACACGTCTTTAGTTCATCTGGTACTTTTAGTGTAACTGCTGGTTCTGATAATGTTGAGTACCTTGTTGTTGCTGGTGGTGGTGGAGGAGGATCTAATAACGGTGGTGGTGGTGGTGCCGGTGGATTAAGAACTAATCTGTCAGGGCATCCATTAGCAGGTTCATCATTTCCAATATCTCCAGGATCTTATACAGTAACGATTGGGAGTGGTGGCGCTCCAGGTGCTGCGCAAGGATCTTCAGGAACAGGTGGTGGAAGTGGAACTAATAGCGTTTTCAGTTCAATAACTTCTATTGCAGGTGGAGGAGGTGGTGGTGGTCCTGGACCCGTATCTGATGGATCTACCGGTGGTTCTGGAGGCGGCGCCGGTGGCAGTGAAGGTGGAGGACCAGCTTCAAATCCAGGAGCAGGAAATACTCCACCAGTTTCTCCATCACAAGGAAATCCAGGTGGAACAGCAACTGCAGCTTATCCTGTTAGAGCTGGTGGTGGTGGTGGAGGAGCTGGTGGTGCTGGCGGAAATGGATCCACTTCACCTGCTGCGTCTGGTGTGGGTGGAGCAGGGGTTCAAGTAGCAATTTCAGGACCACCAACATCTTCTGGGGTTGGAGCATTAAATCCAGGTCCAGGAGAATATCAATGGTTTGCTGGCGGTGGTGGAGGTGGAGTACAAAATGATGGGGGACCTGCAAGTGGTGGTGCCGGAGGTGCTGGCGGTGGTGGCGCTGGTGCAGTTGTTCAGTCACCAGCATCTTTAGTTAATAATAGTTCTGCAGGAACTTATGCAACTGGTGGTGGGGGAGGTGCTCAAGGAAGATCTGCAAACAGTATGGCTTCTAGTGGTGGTTCAGGCATCGTAGTCGTCCGCTATCAAATCGCATCTCTCACAGCAACCGCAAAGGCAACTGGTGGTGCTATAAGTTTTTATAGTGGTAAGACCATTCATACCTTTTTGGGTTCTGGTACTTTTACTGCTCCATCCCCATTAAACCCAAGTCCATTATCTGTAGAGTATGTTGTTGTTGCTGGTGGTGCTGGTGGTGCTGCATTAACTGGCGGAGGTGGTGGTGCTGGTGGATACCTAACTTCTACCACTACAGTATCGCCAGGAGCACCAAATGCAGTAACAGTCCAAGTTGGTGGTGGTGGTAATGGTGGTTATTATCCTGGTCCAGCAACTATAAGAGGTAATGATGGAACTCCATCATATTTTGGAACACCGATTACTGCATCTGGTGGTGGATATGGTGGAGCAGGTGGTTTCGCAGACCCAACACAAAATGGTAATCCAGGCGGTTCTGGTGGTGGTGGAGGTAATGGTGGTGGAGGTAATGGAACTGGTGGTTCTGGAACTCCAGGACAAGGAAATGCCGGAGGAAGTGGTTTAACTTCTTCACCAAGAGCTGGTGGTGGAGGAGGAGGAGCGGGAGGAAGTGGAACTAATGCTATTAATGGAATAGGTGGACCTGGAGGTATTGGTGTTCAATTACCAACGTCATTTAGAAACCCAATATCAACAGTTGGAACTCCTGGTCCTGGAGGACAATTTTATATTTCTGGTGGTGGAGCTGGTGGTGTCCAACCTGGTGGCACTACTGGATCTGGTGGTTCTGGTGGAGGTGGACCATCTAACGCAATTGATGGTATTGTTAATATGGCCACTCAAAATACTGGTGGCGGTGGTGGGTCTACAAATAATGATGGGCCTTCCCCAACTGTTATTGGCGGCAACGGTGGTTCCGGCATCGTAATCATCGCATATCCTTCATAAGAACCCCCACATTGACACTTCCCCCAAACTGATATATAATACTCCTGAATACATTATAAGAAGGTATGGCACTCACCAGTATTTGGTATTATACGAACTTACCAG
>OFRA01000340.1_pt1 | contig 12350 bp, 13 predicted proteins | sample 1543001 | NCBI WGS metagenome assembly OFRA01 (sample SAMN07774221, study PRJEB24372) | wastewater metagenome | isolation source: Lake Maggiore Verbania | place: Italy: Verbania | collected 2015-12 | reverse complement strand
TCTGCCACATACAAATCTTTTCCTGCAAGGCCGAGATACACACAGCGCCCCACCTCGTGGCTTGACGGCGATCGCTGCTCTCCGTCGGGCAGGTGTGCGGGTAGCCGTCGGTGCAGACAATCTTCAAGACCCGTTTAATCCGATCGGCCGTGGCGATCCGCTTGAAAGCGCTGGCCTCGCAATTCTTGTCGCGCATCAGTTGCCAGAAGACGCTTTTCTCAGTGTTTCATCAATTGCTCGAGACGTCATGGGGCTCGCCGACGCGACCCCAAAAGTTGGGGCAATCGCCGACCTGATGCTGACCCCGTCGGCGACAATTCGCGAAGCGATCGCTAGCGCACCGCCGAGAACTCTTGTTATCCGCCATGGCCAAGTCACCGTTTCGCGTTTGGCACAGTCCAAACGATGAACTAATCTCAACACGTGGCTGGGGCACTGGGGTTCAAAAACGTCGGCATGACGTTTCCCGACGGCACCAAAGCTCTTGGCGGCGTATCTTTCGATATCAACCTGGGTGAATTTGTAACTGTCGTCGGACCTTCTGGCTGCGGTAAGTCGACCCTTCTTCGAATCGCTTCAAATCTTGAAACTGAGACCGAAGGTAAGTGCGAAGTTGATCGCAACAGCATCGGCTACGTGTTTCAAGACGCGACGCTTCTTCCATGGCGCAACGTTCGCAAAAATATTGAACTGATCGCCGAATTGCATGGCATAGAACCAACCGAGCGGGCCAAACTTGCCCAAGATGCAATCAATCTTGTGGGATTGACCGGCTTTGAAGAAAAATACCCGCGTCAGCTTTCTGGTGGCATGCGCATGCGCGCTTCGCTTGCCCGCTCACTGGTTATGAAACCGCGTGTGTTCTTGTTTGACGAGCCGTTTGGTGCACTCGACGAAATCACCCGTGAAAGACTTAACGACGAATTGTTGAGATTGTTTCAACTCGAGGGCTTCGCTGGTTTGTTTATTACCCATTCGATTTCCGAGGCTGTATACATGTCAACCAAGGTTTTGGTGATGTCGGCCCGCCCCGGTCAGATTGTCGGCAGTTTTGATATTCCGTTTAGTTACCCCCGAACACACTCGCTGCGATACGAGCCAAAATTTGCTGAGATCTGTGGCGAGGTATCGCTCGCTCTGCGCGGTGCACTTGTATGAGCGGCTCAACTTTGAAAGTGACAAATACGATCGATCAGTCTGCACCTCCGAGTTTGCGTATCGATGATGCTCCTCGTGACGTAAAGGACCGCAACCTAATCAGCGACTTCGCTGGGCCAGTTGTGGTCTTTATCTTGTTTATCGGAACTTGGTATCTACTATCCACAACAGTTCTTCCGCCACAAAAGCGATTTTTGTTGCCGACACCGCACCGCGTCGTTAACGAAGGATTCTTAACTTGGTCAGTTGGTGAACAACGAGGTTTGAAACCAATTCTGATCTCCCTTTGGGACTCGGTGAAGATCGCCGTGATTGGGCTCTTCATCACGATCATCATCGGCACCGCACTCGCAACACTCATGGCTACCCGCCGCTGGATGGAACGCGCAACATGGCCATATCTTGTCGCACTTCAATCTGCGCCGATTTTGGCGATGACGCCGCTGATCCGAGCTCTTATCGACGGCATTCAATTGCAAAGAATTCTTGTTGTCGTACTGATTGCTTTCTTTCCAATTGTTAACAACACACTCTTTGGCTTACTTTCTGTCGATACCAGTCAACACGAATTGTTCAGCCTGCATGGGGCCAGCAAGTTCACTCGTTTACGAAAACTTCAATTTCCTGCCGCAATGCCGAACATTTTTGTCGGCCTGCGTATCTCGGCAGGCCTGTCGGTCATCGGTGCGGTGGTTGGTGACTTCTACTTCCGTCAAGGCGGGGTCGTGGGTATAGGTGCACAGATCGACATTTACCGTGGGCGCCTCTGGGGCGCCGAGCTTATTGCGGCCATTATTTTGGCCAGCATCTTTGGTCTGGTTGTGTTCATTCTTTTCGGTCTGCTTTCGAAAGTGGCGATCGGCAAGTGGCACACAACTACAAGAGGTCGGTGACGACATCTTGACGAAAAATAAACGGAAAACGAATAACGAAGAAGCGAATATGAAGGATAATGAGTTGCAATTAATTCCAGCCCCAGACAACAACAGGAGAAAACAATGAAGAGAAAAGCAACTGCACTCTTCGGTGCTCTGTGTTTAGTCACTCTCGCCGCATGCGGTGGAAGCGACGACGCAGCAACCGAAGAAGTAACAGAAGAAACAACAGCGCCAGAAGAATCAACCTCTGAGGTTGCATCGCTTGCTGGTGTCTGCCCAGACACAATTACTTTCCAGACTGACTGGAACCCAGAATCAGAACACGGGTTCTTGTACAACATGGTTGGCGAAGGTTACGAAGTTGACGCAGCAGGCCTTCGGGTCACCGGCGCCCTCGTATCCAAGGGTCAAGACACTGGTGTAAAAGTGCAGGTTCGCGCAGGTGGACCAGCCGTAGGTTTCACATCACCAACATCGTTGATGTACTCGGATCCAGATATTTTCTTGGCTTTCGTTAGCACAGACGGCGCAGTGCAAGATTCAGGCGAGTTCCCAACAATGACTGTTGTGGCTCCGTTCAACATCAACCCACAGATCATCATGTGGGACCCAGCAACTTACCCAGACGTCAAAACAATTGCCGATCTCAAGGCAACTGGCGCGAAGGTTCGTTACTTCGGTGGTGCTGCATACATGGAGTACTTCACAGCCAATAACATTCTTGATTCAAAGCAAGTCGACGGCAACTACGACGGCACACCTGCCAACTTCGTAGCTGACGGTGGCAAAGCTGCACAACAAGGATTCGCAACTTCAGAGCCGTACTACTACCAGAACGTTCTCACTGACTGGGCAAAACCAGTTGCATATCAGACGATTCACGAAGCAGGCTGGACAGCATATGCTCAGTCACTTGGTGGAAAGCCAGATGTAGTGGCAGCGAACAAAGACTGCTTGAAGCTTCTTGTTCCAATGATTCAACAATCACAGGTTGACTACGTAACAGACCCATCACGTGCAAACGCATTGATCTTGGATCTTGTTGGTCAGTACAACAACGGTTGGTTGTATGACGCTGGTCAAGCTGCTGCAGCAGTTGAGTTGGGTCTTTCAAACGGCCTGATTGCCAATAGCCCAGACGGCACATTGGGAAGCTTCGACCTTGAGCGCGTAGAAGCGTTCATCGCCACAGCAGTACCGGTGTACACGAAGATCGGCGCGAAGATGCAAGAAGGTCTCACCGCTGCAGACATCGTGACAAACGAATTTATTGATCCAACTATCGCATTGCCATAACGATCAATAATTAATAATTGATACCTCGGGGGGCGTTCGCGCCCCCCGAGTGTCATTTACGGGTTTAAATTTATTTACCGAAGTTGAATGTTGAAACTTCAGCAAGTGCGTCAGCGAAGTTTTGAACCGCAGATTTAAACATGCGAGCGCCCATCTCGGCTGTGGCAAACGTCGGGTCGCCGATGTGGCCTTCGACAAAAAAGTCGTTCGAGAGCCAACCGAAACTCACAGAGCCGCCAAAACGAACATGTTTGTTCATGGCCATCTTTTCTGGAATACGGCGAACAGCCTTAGACATGTCAACCAAATCTGGACGTAGGTGCAACATCACCGACGTCTCATCGGTGCCACCGTGAATACCCATGCCGAGTTCACTCTCAGCAGAGCCGCCACCTTGATCTGGTGGCATTGACGGATGGGCCGTAAAGGTTTGCAATCCGTAGTTCAGGCGCAATTCTCGATTCACAACATTTAACAGTGCCGAGTTGCCACCATGCCCGTTTAAGAAAACAAGTTTTTGAGCATTCGTTCGCGAAACGCACCGACCGATGTCGTCAAGCACACTTAGCATCGTGGTTGCCGAAAGCCAGATTGTGCCTGGTGCCCAGGCGTGTTCATTTGACTTCGTATAAGTCAGAGTTGGCAACAGCCAAACATCAAGTGACTCGCCCACTTTTTCAACTGCCGCTTCGGCAACTGCCGTAGCAACTACTTCGTCGGTGTTGAACGGTAAGTGTGGACCGTGTTGCTCAATTGCACCAAGTGGTTGCACGAAAATCGATCGCGAGGTGATCTTGCTCGCGACATCGGGCCCGCGAAGGTCACCAAGCCGTCTTATCGCTTTAGACATGGCAATAACCCTACCTAAATGGCAATATGGAGCATGGCTAATAGTGGCAATACCTACGATTCGATCATCGTTGGCGGCGGACACAATGGCCTGGTTTGTGCTGCATACCTCGCCAAAAGCGGTCAGCGTGTTTTAGTTATTGAAGCTAGAAGCGAAGTTGGTGGCACTGCTTCAAGTGAAGAATTCTCTGGAGTGACCGTAAATATATGTAACTGCGATCATCTCACTTTTAGAACGACTGGCGTCAGCGAAGATCTAGATCTCGCAAAGCACGGTCTTAAATATCTTGACGTCGACCCAACACAGTTGGCGACCTCATGGGATGACAAGCGAATCTGGCCACACTTTCGCGATGTCGATCGCACGATTGATGTTATGAAATCAATGTTCAAAGACGAAGTAGATGGTTATCGCGCATATGTGCGGGACGCAGTGCCGGTGGTCGAATTGATCCTCGAAGCCGCAAGTCAACCACCTACTCGGCTGTCGCTAATCTCAAAAGTGTTGGCACGACGTGCAAAAGGTGTGACAACAATGTTGCGCTGGAGCCGAATGACATCGGCACAAGTTTTGCAAAAGTATTTTAAGTCTGAACTTTTAATTGGGCCCGCTCTCGTAACTGGCCCGACTGTATGGGGTATCTCGCCACACACACCAGGCACAGGTCTTGCTGCTCTGACTTATGCGATGCGCCATGTTTCTAAAGTTGGCCGACCAATTGGTGGAAGTGGCATGGTGCCGATCTCGTTGCGCCGAAGCATCGAATCAAATTCGGGCGTCGTGATGACTAACGCTCGTGTTGCTCAGATTCTGTGCGAAGGATCAAAAGTGCGTGGCGTCGCATTAGTCGACGGCACCGAATTTTATGCAGACTGCGTAGTGTCGGCTTGCAATCCACACGACACGTTTTTGAAGTGGCTTAAGAATCCGCCAGCTAGTGCTAAACAAGTGATCGACAAATGGCGAAAAACTCCGCACTATGAGGGCTACGAATCAAAGATTGACGCCCGTATCACGGCGCTTCCAAAGTATCGACACATCGATCAGCAGTTTTTCGATCGCCATGGTGTCGACCCACTCGCCGCAACGCTTGTTGTCAGTCCATCAACTGAGCAATTACATCAGGGCTTCGAGATGATCCCGCGCGGTGAAATTCTTGAGCAACCCGCGTTGCTTGTCAATCTTCCGTCAATTCTTGATCCATCAATGACGAATAAAACTGACCATGTCTTTAGTCTTGAAGCGCTCTTCACGCCGTTCTCATTCAAAAATGGTTGGACTTCAAACGCCGAGCCAAAGCGTTGGCTCGATAAATACGCCGAAATCGTCGAACCCGGTTTCATTGATTCAATCGCCGACTGGCGTTGCGTAACACCAGCAAACTATGAAACTGACTTCTACTTGCCAAAAGGCCACGCCACAAGTTTCGCTGGCGGACCATTGGCCGCCTTGCTCAACTCACAACCCGAACTGACTCGCTACCGCACACCAATCGACGGTTTGTTTCTTACGGGAGCAGCCACGTTTCCAGGTGCTGGTGTTTGGGGTGCGAGCGGTAAAAACGCCGCGACCACGATTCTCGCGCAATAAGCGCGCTATTTACTCAGGCGTCTCGAACGTTGAATTCGCGCTTGGCTACCGGATCTTTGTCGCTCCACGGAAAATTGATCCACTCATCTGTCATTTTCCAGACGTATTCACACTTAACGATTGAGTGTGGCTTTTCGTAAAGCACCGCTATTCGTGATTCTTTAACTTGACCATGGCAAAAATCATTGACAAGTTTCAAAGTGTGGCCAGTATCGGCAACATCGTCGACAATCAAGATTCTCGAGTCTTTTAGATCTACAAGATTTGGCACTGGCGGCAGAACAATTGGAATCGGCAAACGCTCATCGACGCCCGTATAAAACTCGACATTAAGCGTGTATGTGTTCTTTACTGAGAGCGCATAACCCAGAGCACCGGCTGCCATCAACCCACCTCGTGCAATTGCCAGAATGATGTCTGGCTCATAGCCATCTTGTGCAACTTTCACCGCTAACTCACGACTTGCAACACCGAAAGACTCCCATGTCATGATTTCGCGTGCCTGTGTCAAAGTTCTAACTCCCCTTGTTTAGGTAAAAACAGATTATAGAACATGGCGGGTCTACGGGGCGATTTTCTCTAAACGAAATCGCGAAATTGACTAAAAATAAAACTTTTTGAGTGCGTCAAAATAATCTGGCCAACTCTTCGATACAACTTCGGGGTTTTGAATAACGAGCCCTGGCAGACCTCGAGACAGCAGCCCAAAAGCCATCGCCAAACGATGGTCATGGTGAGTTGCCAAACTGGCGGCACTCAATGAGCTGGGCGATATGACCATGCCATCTTGCGTTTCTTTTATGTTTGCCCCTAATTTACGCAACTCTCCCGCAAGATCACCAATGCGGTCACTTTCTTTGGCCCGAATAAATTCAACGCCAGTTATGACTGTTGGTGATTGTGCAAATAGGGCGACAACAGCGAGCGTCGGCACACAGTCACTGATTTGGCTCATGTCGACTGTAATGCCGTTGAGTATTTGATTGCTATCACGAGACACCTGCAACCCGGCGCTACTTTGCGAGACTTTGCAACCCATCTGAGCAAGCAAATCAGCAAAGGCAACATCAGACTGCAAACTATTTCGCGAAAGGCCAGCGATCGTCACTTGCCCGCCGCTAATCGCCACGGCAGCCAATGGATACGAAGCTGACGACGCATCTGGCTCAACTTGGTAACTCATACCGGTGTATTGCCCAGGGGCAATCCAGATTTTGTTATCTGAAATATCGGTTTGCGCACCGAATGCACGCATCACGCCAATAGTCATCTCGATATAGCCACGAGATACGACATTTTCTTTAAGTTCAATTTCTAATCCACGAGGAAAGTACGGCGCAATCATCATCAGAGCACTCGTGAACTGACTCGACATACTTGCGTCAACTTCGATTTGTGCACCCCAACTCGCGCCTCGCACAACTTCAACAGGCAGACAACCGGCTTGGCCACGTGACACAACAGATGCCCCGAGTTGACGTAATGCATCATGCAACCCCGCCATTGGTCGCTTACGCAGTGGCTCTGAGCCATCAATGGTTGCCGTGCCGTTACGTAGCGCGCACAGTGCGGTGAGAAATCTCGACGTCGTGCCTGCCAATTTGGCATCAAGACTCAAATTGGTCGAATCATTTAAATCAAGACGCCCCGAAACAGAAACTGTGTCGTCATTTCGCGAAACTTTCACACCGAGTTTTACCAGCGCAGTAGTCATTGCCTCGGTGTCATCACCAGGCGCACAATTTGAAATAACCGAATCTGAATCAGCCAAAGCGGCACAGACCAATGCACGATTTGAAATTGACTTTGAACCTGGAACTGTGACTACTCGCCCACTATTCACTTGGGTCACGCGACAGTTTGAATACTTGGACGAAACTTACGCGCCATCAGACCCCCGCGAAACATCTCGGCACTCGCCTTGTCAATAATTAGAACCAATATTCCGCGGTCACCTTCAACTGAGTGTGAAACTTCAAAGTTGGCGATGTTTACACCCAAGTCGGCGGCCAAGGTAAAGATTTCTGCAGCTGCACCCGATCTGTCTGGTATTGGTACACGGACTTCACAAACATCCATAAGTTCATGAACGCGACCTGGCAGATTTGCGCGCGCATTTCGTGCAGCCGACAATCGACTCAGAAGCTCTTTGTCGCTCTGCTGGTCGACTATTTTTCGCATCTCTGAGAGCCCGGCGATCATGCCGTCGAGCGCATCTAATATCGCTGCACGATTCTCACGACAAATGTCGATCCAAATTTGAGGCTGTCCTGATGCAACACGTGTCATGTCACGAAAGCCGCCAGCAGCGAGTCGCAGTACTGCAACATGTTCTTCTGCTGTAACTTGTGCCAAACCCATCAGCGTGGCGGCAGTCAAGTGCGGCAGATGACTTACCACCGCAACGAGACGATCGTGACGTTGCGCATCAAGCACGACAATCTCGGCACCAAGGGATCCAATTATTTTGGCTAACTTTTCGAAAGTCTCGTCTGACGACACACCAGATGGAGTCAAAACCCAAACCGCTCCCTCAAAAAGTGACTCGTCGGCGCCGTCTAAACCTGCAAGTTCGCTGCCTGCCATCGGGTGACCACCAACAAAACGCGGGTCACTAATCGCCTCAACTACTGATGCTTTGACTCCGCCAACATCAGACACGATGCCTTTTGTTTTCTTGAGTGCAAGTTGAACTTGAGCCGGTATTGCGGTAACAGGTGTTGCAACAAAACTAATTTCAGCATCTGAGTCAATACCGATCGCTGAAATTATCTCACGCTCAAGAGCGAGTTTTTCGGTCTCACTATTGGCGTCACTGCCAGAAACTGAGAAACCATTCTTCTTGAGCGCTAGAGCCAACGAACCACCGATTAGTCCGAGTCCAAGAATGTTTGCGCGTCGTGTAACCACCTTCAAATTCTACCTTTGGGTTAGTTTGACGTCGCCTGATTTAAAGACACAACCTCTGCTGTTGTTAGATGACGCCACTTTCCAGGTGCCAGAGTTCGATCTATAAGTGGCCCGACACGCACTCGTACCAGTCGCTCAACGGGATGGCCGACTGCATCACACATTCGTCTGATCTGCCGATTTCGTCCTTCGTGAATCACAATTCGTAGAACACCCGGCTGAAGTTGCCCAACTTCTGCTGGCGACGTCACTCCATCATCAAGTTCAATTCCGTCACGCAACTTTTTTAACGCAGACTCGCTTACGCCGTTGCTCGAGCAATCAACATGAGCCAAATATTCTTTTTCAATTCCAAAACTTGGGTGAGTTAATCGATGTCCCAGTTCGCCATCATTTGTCAAGATCAAAAGGCCTTCTGTTTCGGCGTCAAGTCGACCAACAGGAAACACACGTGGCTCTAGCGGCACGAGTTCAATAACGGTTTGGCGTCCGTGCGTATCTTTTGCCGTTGTAATCACATCAACAGGCTTGTTCAACAGATAGTAAACAAGACCTGGGGCAACCCCGATTGTGACGCCGTCTACTTCGACTTTGTCTGTTGCTGTTTTTACGCGCCGACCTAAAACTGCAATTTCGCCGTTCACCTTTACGCGACCATCTTCAATCAGAATTTCGCATTCACGTCGCGAACCCCACCCAGTTCGGGCTAGTACCTTTTGCAGACGCTCACCATCATCGCTCGCAAGTTCACCACTAATGCCAAAACCAGAGTTGTCAGGCATCGGCGTTAAGAGCCTGACCTATTGCTCGGGCGATATTGGATCTTCGGCCGTCACGCGCAAACTTCTCTCGAGCGTTTCGACGACACTTGCGTCTGGCACGAAGTCGGCGATGCTTGGCAAGTCTTCAAGCGATGCAATGCCTAGTCGCTCTAAAAACAACGGCGTCGTACCAAACAACACTGCTTGACCCGGGCCATCGTCTCGTTGCACTTCGGTGATGTATCCACGAGCTTGCAGAGTTCGCATTACTGCCTCTGGGTCAACACCGCGAATTGATGCGATCTGTGAACGCGACAATGGTTGTTTGTAGGCAATGATCGCCAAAGTTTCTAAAGCGGCCGAAGAAACCCTTGATTGCTGTCCGTCAAGCACGAATCGCTCGACGTATGGCGCCAAGTCGGGGTGCGACTGAAAACGAAATCCACCCGCAACTTTGACCAGTTGAAAACCGTGACCTGCGGCCTCATATGTGGTCGCTAAACGTTCGCACAATGCTTCGACGGTTGCCTGCGAAATCTCAAGCAGTTGTGCCAGAAGCGCCGGCGCAACAGGCTCCATTGCCACGAGCAGAATCGCTTCAAGTGCTCGCACAACTTCTGGATCTAAATTTGTTTCTTCTTTACTCATTGTCATCCCTCATAGTTATCAATTGCAATTGATTCTTCTTCAATGCCCAGCCACACAACTTGAATGTCGCCAAATCGCATCACTTGATCAAGTTCAACTCGACCTTGTTTATAAAGTTCAAGAATCGCCAAGAACCTCACGACGACTTCTATTTTGTCTGTTATGCCACCAACGATTTCACGAAACGTCATTCGACCCGACTGACGCATCTGCTCGGCAACTGTCACAAGTGCTTCGGCGACACTCGCCCGAATCGGAGCAACGTGTTCAAGGCCAATCACCTTTGGTGCTTTCGGTGCAGCTGCACGCATGAACGCGCGTTGCAGACGCAACGGACTGACACCCTCAAGCAGATCTGGCATTAGCGACGCGAATCGTTCTTCGGGTCCGGCCATGCGCGGAAAACTCAAATCTGCACGACTTACAAGATCGCTGAAAACTGTCGCCACATCTTTGAACGTTTTGCAATCAAGTAGACGAGCCAACAACAAATCGCGTTCTTCCCACAATGCGAGTTCTTCGTCCAGATCGCCGTCATCTTTGCCTGGTAACAATCGGCGAGTCTTTAGTTCAATCAAAGTTGCCGCTATCAGTAAAAACTCTGTCGCGAGGTCAAGATCGATGTTCTGCATCTTGGCAACTTCGTCAAGGTATGCAGTGACGATATTTGAAAGTGAAACTTCATGGATATCGACTTCTTCTTTGAGAATTAGATGCAAAAGCAACTCAAATGGCCCCTCAAATGTCGGGGTCGAAACTGCGTATTTCATCACCTGCGAGATTACCTCCCCTGCCCATTCAATGTCGGCAAGTAAGGTTGCAATATGACTCGCGTACTTTCATGCATCCAGCCCACCGGCGAGGTACACCTCGGCAACTATCTTGGCGCTTTGCGCAACTGGGTCGCTGGCCAAGACAAGGCTGACGTCTTTCACGGAATCGTCGATCTTCACGCGCTCACCGTCACTGAAACACCAGGCGTTATTGGCACCAACACCCTTCAGCTCGCAGCGATGCTATTTGCCGTGGGGCTCAACCCTGACGTGGCCACAGTTTTCGTGCAGAGCCATATTCCTGAACACAGTCAGTTGGGCTGGATAATGGAATGCACAGTCTCTTTTGGCGAACTCAGCCGAATGACGCAGTTCAAAGACAAGTCGGCAAAACGGGAAGCCGAGTTTGTTTCAGCCGGCTTATTCACATACCCCGCGCTGCAGGCTGCCGATATTTTGCTTTACGACGCGAATTAAGTGCCAGTTGGCGACGATCAACGACAGCACATCGAGATAACTCGGGATATCGCCATTCGGTTCAACCATCGCTTCGGCGACACGTTTGTGATCCCCAAAGCAGTTACACCGGCGAGTGGCGCACGAGTAATGGACCTGCAGAACCCGACTTCAAAGATGTCAAAATCTGGTGATGACGATTCGGGAGTGATTTATTTGCTGGATGAACCAGCAAAAATAGAGAAGAAGTTTAAGCGTGCAGTAACCGACAGCGACTCTGATGTGGTGTTTGATCGTGAGCGCAAACCTGGTGTCGCTAATTTGCTCGAGATTCTGGCTGCTGCGACGAATACAACGCCACAAAAAGCAGCCGAGAGTTACACGCGTTACGGCGACTTAAAGTCAGCGAGCGCGCAAGCGGTGATTGCAATGCTTGAGCCAATTCAAATTCGCTACAAAGAGTTACTAAACGACAAAGCCGAACTTATGCGTCTCATCCACAAGGGCAACTCGCGTGCTCAAGTGGTGGCTAGTGCAACTCTCGCGCGAGCACAAAAGTCGATTGGTTTTCTAAGCAGTAATTAGATCTCGTCAGCTTGTCGCAATGCAGCCAGTGCGGTTCGCAGATTTGGTGAGTCAGAAACTTCGCCACTCACAAGTTGCCATGTCTCTTCGTCGCTACCCGCTTGGCGCAACATCTGTGCGCCGATTTTTTCGTGCGCGTGGTACTTTGCGAACCTTGAGCCCCGTTCACCAACGATTGTCGCCAACACACGCGAAAAAACACCCAAATTAGATTCAAGTTTGCCGATGTCGTGCAGCAGCGAGGCTCGCACTTGTGTGGCAGTTGCTTGTGGATAGAAGTTTAAAAACCGATTCATCACTTTTATGCTGTGCTTTTTATCAATTGGCATCATTGCCGACCACAGTGCAAACTCACTGTCTAACAAAGTCGTCTGCACAAGTTCAATTTGACTTTCACCGATCGGTGAGCGACTCAGCGCTCCGAAGAAACGCTTCGCTAAGTGCA
>OFRA01000338.1_pt1 | contig 12367 bp, 17 predicted proteins | sample 1543001 | NCBI WGS metagenome assembly OFRA01 (sample SAMN07774221, study PRJEB24372) | wastewater metagenome | isolation source: Lake Maggiore Verbania | place: Italy: Verbania | collected 2015-12 | reverse complement strand
TAGCTGGGGTGCCGAAAGCAATATTTCCCGCCCTCTCGTTGATATAAACACCGGGAGCGCCGGGAGTTACACCTGAGGTGCCTAAAGAAAAAGTAGCCATAAGACTTTTTGATGAATTCCCTTTTACTTCTTCTCGTTCAGGCGGAAAGAATTCCTGATTGGTGCCCTTAGGCCGAGAAGTTAGTGTTTGTACAGTCAGTTTTACCCTGAAAATCCTTACGGATTTTCGTAGAAGAACTGCCAGCCCTTGAATTTGCCCCATTTCGGCGAGTTGCCGATTTTTAAATACCTGGCGCTCAAACTACCCTGATTAATTTTTAACTCTCGGGCAGCTTCACAAATGCTACCATAATGCCGTTGAGTGCCATCGGGTTCGATTGCAATGATTGCTTTGCTGCCAGGATTTAGAGCGCCAGTGTTACCGTAGTTCGGGTGTTTTTCGCCGGTCATTCTTTCAGAATGTGCTTTTTTCTGGATTTCAGTGCGAGGAACACCAAACATCGGGTTTTTTTCGCCAGAGTTTATCTCACTCTGTTTCTTTTTGGTTTCTGCACTTCTTACAGCACCAGAAGTACCCTCACCACCATTGGTCCGGTTTCTTAAAATCCCGGTGCCTAAGTCCTTACGTCCAAGTACAAAAATCATATAGACCTCGTGCTTAAACGCCTCGGCCTCCGTTAAATTTTTCTTGAGAAAAATTATTCGTGACTTATCCTTGGGGGGTTTATTCATCCTTCGCTTATCATAAATTCTGTTTCCTCTACCCTTCCCAATATAGTAGGGCGTTTTGTCTTCACGCAGGTATGCGTAGGTGTAGTAGTCGTTGGTCATAAACTTTTGGCGGGTTTTGGGAGGTTAGCAAACCCGCCAGGGAAAACTAACCAGCCCGCATAGTTATACCCTCTGAAGACCAGTGATGGCTTGATTTGTGTCAAAACTTAGACCGTTTATTGTCTGTCGCTCAAAAACTCCTTGAAGAGTATATCGATATAGAGCTTCGTCATACTCTTCCTGGGTGTCGTAAGGGAAAAAATCGTTGTTTGTACTTTGAGGAGCTAAACCTGTAATAAAACTCCCCTGAGTCAAGCCACCGGGGGTACCCACAGAGCCTGCACTCGGAGAGAGCCGGAGTTGAGCACCGATTGGCGGCAACTCAGTAACATTCCACTCGGGATTTTGTGTAAGTACTTCGCGGTAGTCTAAAGAGTCTTGAAAGTACAAGTACCCTAGTTGTCGCCAGGTGAAGGATTGCTCGAATGGAAAGGAAATTGTCATAGAACTTTTTTCTGTGCTCGGGCCATAAGTCTAGCACCGATGGAGGTTCCGCGAGTCAGTTCAAACCCTTTTTCTGCGGCGATTATCTCTGCAGCTTTCTCGACTGCAGCCGGACTAGCTGGTACAAAGATGTTGTTGTCAACATTTTTGTTATTTAGTTTTGATTGTACTTCTGCGTGAATCTCTTCTGCAGATTTTTTAACTGCTGGCGCAGGCTCGGCTTCTGTAACCTTGAGCTCAATGTCAACCGGGGCTTTTGGGTCAATGACCTCAGAGGTAATCTCGGAAGTTACCTCAGCGATGACCTTCGGGGTAACCTTCGGGGTAACCTTGGAAGGGGTTTTGGAGGCGGTTGTTTTCGGGGTAGGGGCGTTTGTCATTGGGATGAAGTTGATGAGAAAATAGTTTCGAGGGTTAGGTCTCGGGAGTTACCTACGCCTGCTCAAAATGTTGCGCCAAGCAATTGGAACAATGTGCTTGAGTGAAATGTCGGGAACGCCCATCCACGGGCGGGCGTCCATTTTACGGGTGCCAAACTGGTGGAATTTACCGTATTTTGTGGATTTAACAAGGAACCTATCTCCCTGAGTAGAGATAAAGGCCACATCTTGCATTAGCCCGGAGGCTCTCAGAATGGGTTGCCCAGGATACCGTGCTTGTTTCCACTTGTCGTAGGCTGGAGAGAGAGCAGCCCAAGGGGTTCCGTAAGTAGGGTCAACCTGGCGCCTCCAGAAAGGGACATTGTCGTCAAGTAGCATAGGAGCCCACTCTTCCTTCGTAGGCTTCCACCACCGTGTGTTTAAAGGGATCAACCCGTTTCCGGTGCTTTTGATGCTTATCATCGTCTTCTGGATGATTTTTTCATTTCTTTCTCTTGCCTTTCGGCGTGCTTTTCAACAATGCTAATCATGGCGTTGATCTTGCTCATGGGTTGGGTTTCAAGCCAATCTACGGAGGAGTCCCAGCGTTGTTTGCAAAGATGATAGGCTACCTCAAGCCAATTCTCAACTGCGAGAATTTTTTCAGCCAATATGTTCTCTGAAACCCAACGTAAGACCGCGCTTGTCTGTGCGTAAGTGGCGTAGTCCAGGACTTCTTCATTTAGAAGGAGTCTTTCCACGAGTTCAAGTAACGAGCGGTCTGAAGAACGCAGGATTTGCGCGAAGTAGAAATCTTTGGGAGTAATTTCCCGAAAGTGAAATCGGGGGACACCGGGGATAGTTATCAAATAAGTAAAATCCTCGAGGTCCTCCGCCGTTAGTTTGGGTCTTCTTCGTCCGTACCGTTAGCTTTTGCTACCAGGTCACTGAGCTTCTTAAAATCTTTTACGCCAAGGTCCAGGATTTCGTCGTATGTTACTTTGTCGTCACCTACGATTAGACGTTCGATAATACGCATACCTTTCTCAACGTCACCGGCCTTTGTAAGATCTTTCTCCATGTAGAGAAGGTCACGGCCAGTCATTTCACGGATGGTAATTTCTCTTCCATCTGCTAAAGTAGTTGAGAATGTCTCAAGGTTTGGGGTGGGCTTGGATGTTTTACGAACGGGTGTTGTTGGCATCGTTTCGTCAGAGTTGATGGATCGCATGTGTTTTTAATGTGAAGTGATCTTGTCTAATTTTACCCGTTGCTTGAAGATCCAGTCTTCAATTTCAGGGTCTCCCTCTCCAGGGGGAAGAGAGAGGTAAATGTCGTTGGCAATTTTCCAACTTTTTTCTGCGTCGGGCACTGCGTTGATTTTAAGTCGGTCGTCGATGTCATCGAGCCAGAAGGTGACGATAAGTTTTCGATATTCGGGGCATTGCGGCAGAGGAAATGGCATCAGAGCGATCTGAGCATTTGTCGAGCGTCCTCCTCCCCAAAGTAATGTGCATTATATGCACATTCGACTGACGAGGGAATTACCCTGTCTTTTTTATCGTAAGGCACTGTTAGAAAGTAAGTGTCGTGGAAGCCTTGAATGAGATTCACCCCTACACTTTCGACGCGGGACTTTTTTGCTTTTTTCATTTTAGTAAACCTGATTGAATGGCATTGTAACGTGTGGTGAGTTTTTGAACCGCTCCTATCTCCGACAATTCCTGCATGGAGTATTCGGTTCCCGGCGGTTCGGACTCCCCACCGGGATTTGATAGGGTAACGGTCTTCTCTCGAGGGGATTTACGGAGGCGGTTGTCAATTGCTACGCTGGAGAAGAAGGCTCTGGATAGGGGTAGGTCGGGAATTTCCAGAGCTGAGTGGAACAGAGCCCAGGTATATAGGTGTGCTATTTGAAAGAGAGTGGCAAACTGCTCAGCGTAGCGTTCTGGAGTCTGGAACCAGATTTCATCGTGGATGCTAAGCACGAAGCGGCAGGGTATTTTATATTCCTCTGCCAACCAGTGAACAGCAGTGAGCATTATGGAGAGGATCTCTGCACCGGAGGATTGGATTGTCCAGTTTACTCGCCCGGTTTTGAATTCATCTCCGACTGCAGCTGGACGCATGGCGGTAGAGATTTTGGTCCCAAGGCAAGGAAGTTGTGGGACTTTGGTTCTCATGGCAATTTTTTCCATAAAGTTAAAACAGCCGGAATCTGAGCCTCCCTCATATAAATTGTTGCGAAGCTTGCCCTTTTTCCCCTCAAGAATGCGAAAAGCAAAGTTTTTGACTTCGGTGGGAGACTTTTCGGGATACTTGCGGCGAATATAAGTTTGCACTGCACGAACGCCTGCACCGTACAACACGGCAAATCCTGCGATTTTGGCAGTGTCTCGGTCTACGCCTGCAATCTTTGCAAGTGCTGAGTGCGGGTCTGTGCCCGCTTCCTTGCTTCCGCTCAACACGTTATATCCGAAGGGAGAGCAGCCTACGTGGCCTCCTTCCCACTTGTCTGAATAGATGGAAGCAATTTGCATCTCTTGGCCGTCAAAGTCAGCACCTACAATCTTCCAACCTTCTGGTGCTTGAACTCTGGATTTTAATTCGGTACCGATTCGGTGTGGTTTTGTCGAGCACATTGTTACCATGAGGGCTTCAACGGTTCTCCGCGTAACTGTCCCATGGCAAAGGATCTGAGGCAATGTAACAAGGGCTGGAGCACCGTGAGGATTATCAGCAAACAGGTAGATACGGTCCATTACTCGGCTTCGTACGGAGGTCCAGTATGAGGTTGCGGAGGCAATCTCTAAGGCCCTTGTTGCTTCAGGCAGTTTGCTGCTGAGTCTGCCTACCTCCATATCTTGAATAAAATCTTTGCTAAATACACCGCCAACGTTTTCATCAGTCCCTTTTGGGTGTGGGATTTTTTGCAACTCCCCTGTTTTAGTGCGATAATTCCAACCGTCTGTCGGTGTAAATATCATTGGGGACCCTTCCCACTCCAACTTCAACAAGAAGTGAGATAGTCGGGACTTTGTGCCGATAGGGGTTTCGGGGTCTTTTACAAAAGGCCGGTACCACGTAGGGATAAGGGCATATTTACCTTTGTCGGATTTAACTTCCCAATCTAATTGCCGTAGCCAAGGGTCTTGGTTCCAGTAGGAGTTACTCCTTTCCGTTTCCACCCACTCGGAATAGTACTTTGAGACAAGTTTTTTGCAAATATCAGTCATCTCCTTGTTGTGCTCTTCAAAAGTTTTCTCCACCCTGGCTATCCATTCTTGCCAATCTGGAACCACTGGAACGATTGAGCCGTTCAAATGATAGTGTCCGCACAGAGCAACCAGGGAGGGAGTGGAGTCGATGTATTTTGGCCACAGTGCCTGAAATAGTTCTGCAGTGTAGAAGGCATCTTTGACAGCATAGTCAAGAGCTTCTGTAAGCATATTATTTATTTGGCGGAGATCCGTGGCTTTTACAAAGATGTCTCGTATTACTTTGTCTCCGGCAGCAAGTGGTGATACTTTGTCTCCAAAATACTTCCGAACTTCGTAAACATGGAAGTTATAGGTGGCAATTAGGGAGTTGGTAGATCCCTCTTCTAACCACTTGGGAGCATAGCGTAATTTAGTTTTTTCTTCGTCAGTGAGGTCTTCGGGGTTCTTGCCTGCGAGGATGTATAGCCAGCGTTGTCCGGAAGCTAAGCCCGACACTCCGATGTGGGCGGACAGTGTGTCAAAATAGAAATTTTCCGGTTTTGTGTGCTCGAGGGAGTAACCCTCTGAGGCTCGGATTCGATCGTAGCTAATGTTGTGACCGGCTACGAAGCGGTTTGCTCCAATAGGAATCATTTCGTACTGATCCCATTCGTCTTCTGGAAGGGCGGGATCAATCAGTTCTGCAGCAATCCAGATGTAGGCTGCTTTGGCAGATAGCGCAGTGCCAATGATTGGGAAGGCACCATTGTGAACGAAAGTTTCGGTGTCAAATGTGAAAGCTTCTTCTTCAGGGTACTGAACCTTTTCCTTGAGCCAACCGGTCTCCGCTTTTTCGTAACGAGTCCACCCGGATTGGAAGAGGAACTCCTCTGGAGGTGGTGTTGGGGGAAGTTTACACTTGGAGAACTCATCGCCGAGGTCCTTGTATCTGCCGACTTGGTCTTTCGCTATGTTCTCAAAGTGCTCGCGTAAATTTGACCCTTTGAGAGGGGGAAGAGGTAGTGGTCCCGTGTATAGGTTCTCAGGGTAACTGACTGGAGTTTGTATGTCAAACCCACCCAGAAGAGACTTGGCTTTTTCCAAGTCGTCTTTTGTCATTTTCCGTGGTTTCTCAGTTCCGAAAACTTTGTCATATATTTCTTGCCCTACCACAGGGTATCCCAGGTCTGTGAAGCGGTTTTCCATTGGGGACGTTAGATTGTTGTGTGAGTATTATAGGAGTTTTGGCGTTGCTGTAAACCTATGGGATAACGATGTCGATCGGGGGTTCCGTGGTGTTGTCAGCGATCGGGTACAGGAAGGAGTATTGGATTGCGGCGCGGTTGTTGACTGTGGGGCCTTGGTTTGTGGGTAGCACTTGCTGCTGATTGAAGCGGATCGGAGGCCGCGACCAACCAGGATTGCCACCGGCCAAGGGTGTGATGGCTGAAACGTACACGTAGAATCCGGATCCGGTACCGCCGATTGATGCTGCGGGTGCGGAAACGGTTTGCCATTGCTGGTAACCGGTGCCAAGAACTGCTGTAAGGGCTACAGCCGTCACTTCGCCAGAAGCTCCTACGGTAATGTTGGCAACTGCGCCAGAACCGATGGCGGAAATGAGGGTTATGCCGTTGTAAGTACCGGGGGTGTAACCACTGCCGCCAACAATTGCACCCAAGCTGAGAATGGAACCGTTGGAAATTCCGAATGAATGAATGGAAGTCGTAAACATGGTGGGGTCACCAGGTTCAAAGGAGTAACCGGCTTGAGCGCGGGTGTAGTACTCCATGTAGTTGTTGGTCCAGCCTTTGAGGGCGGGACGACGGTTATTTTGATTGACTGAAGCAACTGTGAGAACGAGTCCTGTTCCGGGGCCGATGCCGCTGACGGAAACGGTTTCCCCTACGAAATAATTTTGACCGGCAGAGCTAATGGTTGCAGTAGTTACTATTCCACCTGCTACGACGATTGTTGCGTAACCGAAATAACCTTTGGCGCCACCTACATAGCAGGTGTAGGTGCCGTTGGTGTACCCTGTTCCTGCGGTTGTGATGGTGAGGGCATTTAATCCTCCTACAACTCCTGCGGTGGTAACTGCCGAGTTAGTCGTTACATAGCCGTTTAGGATGATGTTGCCATAATCCGCAAGCTCGCCAGTGGTGAAGAGCGATTCCACCGCTGCTGCCATTTGAACTGTACGTGGAATCATTGTACCACAGAATATATACCAAGTTTTACCCTAAAATTCGCAGTGCCACATCGTTTGCCCAACGGATGAGTCATTAAGCCCAAGATTACGAGCATCATTGATTGCTGTAAGCTGAGCCACGTCGTTTTTTAAACGGCGATGTAGCCGAAGCCGCCAGAGGCAATAGGCTTTAGCGTTCGCTTCGTTTGGTTTTTCCAAGTATTTTGCGTAATAGCGTTCTACAGTCGTTACAATCCCGATGCCAACCTTGGCAATCAAGTGGTCGGTGGGGTTGAGTGCGTGGACCGCGGGCGATTCTTCCCATTGACCCTTTAGCATGGGGTCAAGGAGCATCTTTTCGCGAAGTTGTTTGTCGCCGAAAGTTTTTTTCATGGTTTTGTTAAGGTTGGTGGAAAATTTGGTAGTAATTGGCTTTTAAGATATCTTGGGTAACGTCAATGATTTCTACGACAAATCTAAAAGTTGTATCGGGGTCACTAAGAAGGTGAAAGTGTCCCTCAAATTGGTTGCCGTCGTCGGATCTCAGGTAACCGTTGCCAGGAGTGGGGGGAGAAACGAGTGCAATATTACCGATGAATTCTGGATTTGCTTCTTCAATAGCAGTGATGATTCGAGCGTAGATGGCGGAGGTGGCTGACATCTCGTGGTCGTTGGTGATCAAGGTTCTCATCTCACCGTCAAGCTTGTTTAGGACGCAGGCAAGGCCGGTATCAAATACCATTTCAACATCTTCGTTTGCACTCATGCGAATGCAGATTTCTTCTGGCTCGAACTCAAGTTCTTCCTGGGGGTCCTCGTCAAAATGATGCTCAAGCATGTCGTAGAAAGCGTCTTTGAGAGTTTCGCCGTCGGGACCGCCGATAAAATTCGCAATTGCAAAGAACACGCGGGGGTTGGCGAGAAGCCTGGAAACTGGATAAACGATGCTGTTCATTTGATTAGCTCATCGAGGATTTTTACCCCGAAACCCTTGCGGGTTTCGTAAATTACTTTGCGTTCCATAGGTATTTATACTTAGTGAGCGCAAAGAGTGTCGGCTAGATTGGCAATTTTTATTCCGCTGCCACCAGGCTTGCCAAGCTTGACAGTTAGGTCAAGGGTTATGGGCTTCTTGCGTGATGATACGAAATTTACGGTATAGGGTTTTTCACTAAAGTGCAAAATAGTGGCTCCTTCAGGAAGGATTGCCTTGCCTTTGCTTGTTGTTCTAGCAAGGTCTTTACCCGAGACAGCCATTGCTTTGAGAGCATCGTTGAGAGTGAATACCAGCAGATACTTTCGAGTAATAACGTCGGATTCGGGTTTGGCTAGGAGGACTTTCGAGTAGGTGGTGCTCAGGGTTCCGGTGTAGTTGCTTGGTAACCGCTTCAAAGTGCCATCAGCAGTGAGAGCAATGAGTTTGTCGGAGGCTTGGAGGACGAGGGCACCGCGAGGGCCGGGGGCTTTCGTTAAGATGCCCTTGTCTGTGTCTACCTTGATGTATCGTGGTTTTGGAACACTTGTAGCCCGGGGTTTTCCGGACTCGTTTTGCTTTGCAAAACCTTCGGGAATGTCAATGAGTTGGCTTCTGCGAGGTTCGCCGAATTTCTTTGATATTTGTTTGATTTCAGCCAGCATGTATTTTGACCGAGCTGGCTCACTCTGAATAAGGGTCTGGAGTGCTTCCAACCTGGCAGTTAACTCAGCTGACTCTGTGGTTAGTTCTTCGGAGTCGAGGTTTGTGAGGGACCGAAGTTTCATTTCCAGGATTGCTCGAGCCTGTTCTGCGGTAAACTTGAGAGCTCTGTTTGATACGAGTTCAATGAGGGCTTCCTTTGGTGAGGCAGCAGAGCGAATTACTTTAATTACTGCATCCAGTTTATCAATAGCCTTGAGTAACCCTGTGACAATCTCTAGGCGAAACTCTTTGGCGTTTTGTTCGTACTCGAATTGTGCACGGAGTCGTGCCAGTCGCCATTCTTTCCACTTCTTGATGATTTCACTCGATGATAGTTCCGTTGGGCGTACACCCTCCAGCACCATGTTTCGTGCTGAGTACGTAGACTCCAAGCTAGTGTAAGCGTAGAGATTCTGGGCAACAGTAGTGGCGCTGACACCGGGTTTTGTAATAACTTGGATGCAATCGCCGGACAGATCACTGAGATCGATGACTTCGGTAATTCCCTCGATTTTCCCTTTTTCAAGTCCATCTTTAATCTGCTGGCCAATTTGTTCTGGATTTGTGTTTAGGGGCAAGTGTGTAAATGTGAGAACGGTTCTCTCTTTCGTCCTGCCTGTTTTCTCAATAACTTCTGTGGTCATTTTTGCGCGGCAGCGGATTGGGCCGGCGCCAGTTAGGCGGTACTGGGCCAGACCAGTGTCACTGATTATGTCGCATCCGGTGCTGCAGTCTGGATTGAGTGGGTAATCGTGGATGATAGAGTCACAGATTTCAGACAGATTGTGTTGGGGTAGTTTTGTAGAGTAACCTACCGATATTCCTTCCACTCCATTTAGGAGGACTGCCGGGATCTTGGTGTCAAAGCGTATTGCTTCTTTACGGGATCCGTCGTAGTTGGGGCGAGTCTCCCAAGTTTCACGGTTCTGTAGAAGAAGTTCGACAGCAGAGGTTGTGAGGCGGTTTTCGACATAGCGTTCCGCTGCCGGAGAATCCACTGAACTTCCCACATTACCGTGAGCATCAATCCACGGCACCATGTTGTTCCACGGTGTTGCCATGTTGATTAAGGAGCCATATGCAGACCCGTGAGGGTGATAATACGCGCTGGTAAGGCCAGTGGTGCGAGCACACTTTACGTAGGGTTTTGTCGGGAGAAGTCCCTCTTCAATCATTGTCTGAAGGATTCTTCTGCGCGAAGGGACCATTCCGTCGTAGAGGTCGGGGATCCCTCTTGAGAGGGTTGTTATACTGTAGTCGAGGTAGTCTTCCTGGACTTGAGTGGAGAGGTTGGTTGAGAGAAGGTTTTCCATGGGGGTAGTATAGGTACCGGCAGTGATCCGTAAAGCAACGTTCGAAATTCACACTTTGCTAATCTAAAGGTTTGCTAAAGCATTCCTTTTCAAATTTTCTCAGAAATTTTTTAGTGATTTGCATTTTCTTGCGAGATGTTTTCGAATTCCTCTCTGTCTCTGTGAAGGGGGCCCCGAGAGAATGGCTCCCGGGGGGGTGGATTTTTACCTGCACCCCGACCCCGTAGTTCGTCTCAGACGCCGTCACCGCAGAAAACGCCGTCACCGCCAGAAAGGGACCCTTTTCAGAAACTTTCTCAAATCCAACTTTTTCTACAAAGTATTACTTTCACACATGAATGTTGACACACAAAGTATTGCAAATCATTCAGTCAATTCAAGTTACGTTCATCAACATTATAACACACATGAAGTAACACAATCATTGCATGGGGATACATTTAATCAATGGCACACATTGGTGGGGTGAACATTTGGTAATGCACACACAGTTGTTAATGTTTATATCTTCTCAATCAAAGGATATTTGTAATCGTTAATCATTGTACGTGTTACAGTTACATTGCGTTGTTCATGAATAGTTTTCTTTAATCTTCTTTGTACGGTTGATTGTGTTACATTCGTTAAACGTGATGCTTGTTTAATTGATTCGGCATATGTAATAGTTTCGTCGGGATAGTGTATTAGTACGGGTTTAGGTTTCGATGGATTGTTGACATCCCAGTAAATTGGTGTTGGTGCATATTCGTACGCAATTGTGTTCTTTGTGTAGGTGTAAGTAGGGGTTAGGATGGGTTCTTTAATTAAACGTTTAATTATAATTTCTGATAGTGTTGTTAATTCAGAGGCATGTTTGTAGGATTCCGCGAATACAATCGTTCCGTCATTGTAGGTAATACGTAACTTAGTGCCAAACCTTAAACGTGAAGTGGCACCACCTAACTTGCTCGCCTCTAGTTTCCACTTATTGAAGTGAGGTAAGTATTCATCCGGAAGGTAATCTTCCTCCCAACCCCACACACAAGGGTGACCTAATTCTTCGGACTGAACCACACCGTGTATAGCGTGATGTTCTTGTAATAGTAACACTATTGCTGTACCACCTTTACACTTCGGGATTGGATAATGTGCCTCCTCCCAGTTACCGTCGTCGGGATTACCGGGTTCGTATAAATTGTCAGCGTAGTACTTATAGCACCCTTCAATGAATTCTTTCTGCGTTAACATTTAACCACAAGTTTTTCATATTATAGCGAATTGACCCCGTTCGTAAACTTTAGACCCAAATCCACTCCATCCCCCCGTGGGGCGGTTAACCGTACCTTTTGGGGCGGTTTACCCCCTTTACTTTAGGGGCGGAACGCGGTATGTTTAATACAGTTCAAGACAACCTATGAAACCACTCGCCTTCTGCCTCATCGCCACCGCTACCGCCGCCGCCGCTTCGGCCTTTGTGGGCCTCAGCAACCCCGGTGTTACTCGTGACGTAGTCAACCCCGGAGAGCGAATGGTGCTCGTCCCTGGACTTGAGAAGCTCGGTCCTTCACGGTTGAGCACCGTTACCTTCTGTGCCAAGGAGACCGGCAGCGGCAACTGGCAGCAGCTGATCACCGACTTGCACTTCGACCGTATGGAGGCTTGCCTGCTCGACCTGACCTGAGGGACGGTTACCCGTACCGCAAGGTACGGTTTACCCCCTTTACTTCTTCGCCGAAATGAGGCATAATTAATTCATGAACAAGACAGAACCCCTGATGACCGACACCGCCGCCGCCTACTACGTGGGTGATTTGTGTTACGTAATGTTAGACGAATGGGATGAGATTGTGTCTCAAGGTGTTTATGATAACAGCAAGTTAGCGTTTACTTTGGCCGACGGTAGGCAATACTTTATGGTGTTCACAATGAATGGCGATGGCTCATATTCGGACACCGATGGGCGTCCTTACTCCGTAGACTCTGGTACAATCGGAGCGGTCAAAGTTGCCGATATCGCTAACACCGACGCTCTAGTTTCCACCCTCGAACAAGGTCTCGGGCACATAATTACATTTGACCACGAACTTACTTCAGACGAAGTGTATTCCGAAGCGGGGCAAATTAACATCGGGAGTGTGGTTATTGATACCGATGATTTAGAATATTGACACACTGAATGTTAGTTTGAATAAGTTACCGACCCCGCTACCACGGGGTTTTTTAGTATTCGTATTAGTTATGCTAATGTAATACTAACCGTTTCGTGTCGAAGTGTTACTTTTCGCTGTAACCAGTTGGGAATGCTTACGGGGTTGGTGAAGTGTTTCGCCTGTTTCTTTACTTTTTTGCGGCGGTTTTTCTTGAAATTTTAG
>OFRA01000337.1_pt1 | contig 12389 bp, 12 predicted proteins | sample 1543001 | NCBI WGS metagenome assembly OFRA01 (sample SAMN07774221, study PRJEB24372) | wastewater metagenome | isolation source: Lake Maggiore Verbania | place: Italy: Verbania | collected 2015-12 | reverse complement strand
AAACTCCCTTCCAGCTTTTGGAAGGGAGTTCCCCATACATCTTCAGAGATGAGAATCATTATGCAGAGATATACAACTTTGTGAATGTGAACTCACGGTGGCCCATAACTTCAGCCTTACATAGACGACCATTAACAGTGTCATAAATGACATCCATCATCATGTCGCCAGCCTTAGTCATGTCGTATTCGTAGCGAAGGACTCCAGAAACATCAAGATCGATGTGCTCAGACATTGACTTTGCAGTCTTGATATTTGCAGTTAACTTCAATACCGGAACGATTGGGTTACCAATAACGTTTCCTTGTCCTGTTGGGAACAAGTGGATTACAGCGCCACCTGCAGCCATCAGAGTTACGCACTCTGCTGCAGCAGATGATGAATCCATAAAGTACAAGCCAGGCTTTGATGCACTTGGCATTTCGGCGGGCTTGAGAACACCCACAACTGGCACAGAGCCAGTCTTGGCAATGTTTCCAAGTGCCTTCTCTTCAATAGTTGTTAAGCCACCAGCAATATTTCCTTGTGTTGGCTGTGAGCCAAGAAGGTTTGCACCAGTTGCTTCAATAACTTTGATGTAGTTGTCATATGTGAGCTGGAAAAGATCACGTGTAGCAGCATCAATGCAACGCTCTGCAATGAGGTGCTCGCCACCAGTTAACTCTGAAGTTTCTCCAAAAAAAACAGTTCCGCCAGCTTCAACCCAACGGTCAACTGCCTCAGATGTTGTTGGGCAAGAGCCAAGACCAGAAGTTGTGTCTGACTCTCCGCACTTGATTGACATGATCATGTCACCCATTTGAGCTTCGGTGCGAACAAGACCAGATGCATCTTGTAAGAACATTGCTGCAACACGGCTAGCTTCTTGAATAACTTGTAGATCACCCTTGCCTTCAATTGAAAATGCTGCAACTGGCTTTCCAGTCTTTGCAATTCCATCTGCAACACGTTGTGTCCACTTTGGCTCAATACCAATAACAACAACTGCTGCAACGTTGGCATTAACGCCAGTACCAATAAGTGTGTCAAAAGTTAATTGAAGATCTTCACCAAACTGCAGACGACCAAATGCGTGCGGTAGTGCCATCGTGCCTGGAATAACTTTTGCTACGGCTTCTGCAGCTGCATTTGAAAGGTCATCGAGAGGCAAAATAATGACGTGATTGCGGATACCCATAGTGCCGTTTTCGCGGCGGTATCCAGTTAAGCGCGGCTTGCTTCCCATCGATAACTCCTCATGTTGTGTGTGTGAATGTAATCGCCCTTTTTGATGGCAGCTGATGCAAGTCCGACTTTGATGCCGTACTTAATAATTGCGTCACCCTCTGCAAGATCTGCGAGCGCAAATTTGTGTCCAAGAGGAAGCGCGTGATTTAACACCGCGGTGCTCTCAGTTCCTTCTTTTACCGAACGCCCTTGAAGGGTTCCAGGTTGCAGATCTGTCATCGCAACAGCAACGTTGTCGCCATCATGGTGAAGCAGGAACTGCGGTGGTGTTATTGCCATATCTACACACGCCTCTCATCGCTTAAATTGGGTAGTGGTCTGACCTCTTGCGGGAGTCTAGGACAGTTGAGCGTGTTCCGTCTAGCCCCCTGCCCAAATATCTTGAAGTGGTCTAACCTGTTGCCATGAAAAGCGAGCTTCGGTACGGAATTATCGGTGCAGGCAGCATGGGCCGCGAGCATATTGAGAACATCAAGGTCATGGGTGGGGCGCTAGTTAGCGCTATCAGCGATCCCCATAAGCCATCTCAAGAGGCCGCCCTTGCTATGGCCCCGGGTGCCAAAGTATTCAGTGATCACCGAGCCCTGATTGATTCTGGACTCGTCGATGCAATTATCGTTGCAACGCCCAATGACACTCATGCAGCCGTACTTAAGGATTGCCTTGCTAGTGACATCGCAGTATTTGTTGAAAAGCCTCTTGCAACCACAGTTGAAGATTTGAAATCTATTTTGGCCTGGGATGAGAAGCGAAGTGCAATGACATGGATGGGTCTTGAATACCGTTTCATGCCACCAGTTGCTGAAGCAATTGCCCGTGCAAAAGAGGGTGAAGCAGGGAAAATTCACCAAGTTTCCATTCGTGAGCACCGCGAACCGTTCTATCCAAAAGTTGATAACTGGAATCGTTTTGCCAAGCGCACCGGTGGCACTCTGGTTGAAAAATGTTGTCACTACTTTAATCTGATGGACATCGTTGTTGGTGAACAACCTCTACGAGTCTTTGCTTCCGGTGGCCAGAGCGTTAATCACTTGGATGAAAAGCACGATGGCAAGCAAGCAGATATGTTGGATAACGCCTACGTAGTTCTTGAGTATGCAAATGGTGCTCGTGGAATGTTAGATCTGTGCATGTTTGGCGAAGGTTCATTTGATAAAGAGATTCTTACGATAGTTGGCGATGAAGGAAAGATTGAATCCTTCTTACCTTCACAGGTTGTCCGTGCTTCACGCCGTGAATCAATTGGAAAGCTTTCTGGATGGAAGACGGGTGCTGTACGCACACCTGGCAGTGAGCAGAAGATAGTTCATAACTACGATGTTAAATACATGGGTCACCATTACGGAGCTTCTTATATTGAACACACTAGGTTCCGTGATGCTATTTTGAATTCTACTCCTGCTGAAGTAACGATTAAAGATGGCGTAACAAGCGTGGTTACAGGCCTTGCTGCTCATAAGAGCATTAATGAAGGCCGGGTAGTTGAAATTAAAGAGTTGTGGGGTTAATTACCAGCTAGTCCATGGCTTTGCATAAGTATCAACAATTTCTGCTAGTTGCTCTAGGCGAGGAATAGATACATCACGCAATGCCTTAGGAATGTCGGCAGAGCCGACAATGTCTGCCCATACCGCACGGCCTGCGAGGAATCCACTAGCTCCACCCATTGCACATGCCTTCACTGCATCGTTAAAGAACGGCTGCTTAACTCCATTTGAAAGTACTACCCACGGTGAACCAATAGCTTCAGAGATTCTTTCGGCGTTCTTTGTGACTAAGTTCAAATCACCTTCACCATGAAATGGAACTTCAGCTTTGTAGAGATCAGGCTTCCAATTCGCAGCTTCTTTTGCCGCGATAATCACCTCTTCCTCGCGATTAAAAGCTTTTAAAGTATCGGTTGGAGGTTTGACAATAATTTCAATGATTGAAGGTAGCCCAGAGATTTTACACAGCTTATTAAAATCTTCAACTAATTCGGCACGTAAATCAGGTGATTCATCATTGCGCCATAAAATCAGAAACTTTAATCCCACGCTTCCAATGTCACGCATGCGAATGGCATCTACATCTGGATCAATTGCAGTATCTGTTGCAGCTCCTCCTGGCGGTCCAACCAACAAGTCGGCCGCTGCAATAAGCCCGCAGCTACCCTTAAGTGCTTTCTGCTTGATGATTTCATCTATGCCAAATTCTTGATCCACTAGTAGAGCTGAAGCAAATGGTGATAGTTCGCGGGCCACATCTACTTTAAATTGGGTGAGTTGAGAATCAGGAACTGGAGTTGATTGGTGGGCAGCAAACATTCCACGTAATGCTTCGCGTTGATCAACTGCAACCATTGCAAGAGCACCCGATGGTCTTGCTAACTTAGTTAGTGGTGCTCTCATTTGTTTGCCTCCAAAAATGAATTGAGTTCAACAGTTGTTGGAATCATTGATTGGCCATCTAGGCCGCGACAGGAAAGTGCAGCTACGGCGTTGGCTCTGCGCAGGGCAACTGAGAGTTCAAAGCCTTGAATTATCTGAGCAATAAGGGCCCCATGGAAAACATCTCCAGCTCCTAAAGTGCTGATTACTTCAACTTTAAAACCACTAGCAGTCACTAAACCTGTTTCAGGTGAATAACCAGAACTGCCAGCCGAACTTTGAGTGGCAACGACGGTGTTGCCTGCTTTAGTTGAATCATTTTCAAGTGCAACTGAAAGTGCCACACCTGGATAACGAAGTGCCATTTGCCGATCTGTGGGAACAAATAGGTCCACAAGAGAAGGATCGAATTTTTCAACGTCATAGCCTGCATCAAAAGAAATCTGCGGACCTTTGCCTCGAGTAATACCTGCTTCATTGAGCCTAGTTACTCCAACATGATCAACATGAAGCCACTCTGAAGCTGAAATCATTTTCTTAGCGCTCTCATTGAGCGGTGATTGAGTAACCGGCTGTCTTGTGCTGATTGCGCGAGCGTTATTTTTCTTTGACGCAACTATAACGCTACCTGCAGTTGCAGTATTGCCAATTGAAATTCCAGAAGTATCGACTTTTTCTTTTTCAAAAATACGTAAAACTTCTTTGCCGTCGGCATCATCACCAATAGTCCCAACAATTGCACTTCTTACACCTAGGCGGCTCAGCGCTACAGCTGCAACAGCTGCTGGTCCTCCACCTGCACGTGAAATCTGTTGGGCCACAACTCGTTGATCTTCTTGCGGATATTGATCCACGAGGGCAATTGTGTCAACGGTAATGACACCCATACAAACTACTTGAATATCACTCAAGGCTTGTTCTTCTCTTTTGCATCAGCAAGGGCAACAACGCGAGCACCTGTTATGTGTTGCAATGTCAGTTTTGCAGCCAATTCCCCGTTTCCAGATTCAATAGCAGCCAATATTGCATTGTGCTCCGACTTTGAAACATCTGATCTGCCTGGAAGTCTGAGTGTTGTCTCCATCGACATTTTCATTACATCCTGCAGAACATTGAGAGTTTGGTTAATAAAGCGGTTACCTGCTATTCCAACAATAGTTAAGTGAAATTTGGCATCTAGCAGCTGTAATTGATCAAAATCAATAGGCGTTGTTGCTGTCACTGTCTCAATTTGATTCAGAGTCGCTCTCAGTAATCGGATGTCTTCCTTTGATGCTTTATCAGCAGCCCATTTGGATGCTGGAACTTCAAGCACTTCACGGGCATCAAATAATTCATTTAGGCCATGAGTAGTTGCCATCATGGATGCACGAAGTTCTTGAGCCACTATCGGTTCTTGAACAAAAGTTCCTTGGCCGTGCTTTATTTGAACTAAGCCTTGTGCCTGTAAAATATGGAGTGCTTCACGCAAGCTTGGTCGACTTACTTCAAGCAAATCTGCTAATTGTCGCTCGGGTGGTAGGCGATCTCCAGGATTTAATCTCTGAAGATCAATAAGTTCAACAAGTTGCGTGGCAATGCGTGCGGCTCTTTGAGGAGATAATGGAGTTATGGCGCTCATGACTATCCTTTCACTGCGCCAGCGGTTAAGCCGGCGATAAATGAGCGTTGCATAAACAAGTACATGATCACCATAGGAAGTGAAGCAACCATTACTGCGGTGAATAGCATTGAGAAACTCACGAAATATTCACCACGATAAGCAAGCATGGCTAGAGGTAGTGTCTTTTTGCCAGATTCCTGAATCAACAAGAGTGGCCACAATAGATCATTCCAATTGATGACGAATAAAAATATGGCAGTTGCACCCATGGCAGGCCTTGAAAGCGGTAGTGCTATGGCGCGATAAATTCGAAATGGTGATGCTCCGTCAACTTCAGAGGCTTCATACATTTCCTTGGAAACTTGTCTGAAAAACGCACTGAGAATAAATATTGATATTGGCAATGTTGTGGTGACATTTATGAGGATTAACCCAATAAATGAATTGGTTAAACCAAGGTCCTTAAAGATGTAATAGATTGGAACTAGATTTATTTGTGCAGGTATTGCTAGTCCTAGAGCAAAAAGTCCTGCCAATACTTTTCCTGATACCGTGATCATTCTTGCTATTGCAAATGAGGCCAGACTGGCCAAAACTAGTGTTAAAACAACAGAAGTGATAGTGACAAATACACTGTTACGAAAACTAACATCTAAATCGCTATCACTCAACAAACGGCGATAATTGTCCAGACTCCAGGCATCAGGAAGAGAAAGTGGCTTGTTATAGACCTCAGCATCAGTCTTAAATGAACCCAGCACCACAATAAGTGATGGTAAAAGAATCATGGCGGCGAAGGTGACTAGCGCTATAACTCTGGACACTCTATACATTTTGAGTCCTTCTCACTTTTCATACCTCTTGCCAAAAGCTTGACGTTGTAACCACGTAATTAGAATCATCACAATTACCATGAATATAGTTTGGGCAGCTGCATATCCCAATCTCAATTCATTAAAAAGGGTGAGATAAATAAGAGTACTAAAAATATTCGTCGAATTATTTGGTCCAACTGTTGAATTAGTCATCACCATTATCAAATCAAATGCACGGAAAGACTGAATTGTTGTATATGCCATCACTACTAGTGTGGTGGGCATTGACATTGGCCAAGTGACATTTCTAAACTGCTTCCAGCGCGAAGCACCATCTACCTCTGCTGCTTCATACAATTCCTTTGGAATTTGTTGCAGTCCAGCGATATATACAACCATCATTTGCCCCGTGTGGAACCAGACCTGCGTGAAAGCAATGGCATACAAAGCGCTCTTCTCATCACCCAGCCAATTGAGAGCAAAGACATTAAGTCCAACTTTATTGAAAAATAGATTTAATGCTCCAAAATTTGGATCGTAAAGAAAGAGCCAAATCATTCCTACAGAAACAGAACTGAGAATTGTTGGAAAGAAGTAGAGAGTTCGTAGAGCAATATTAGTCTTCGAATTATTTACTAAATAAACTGCAAATAATAATGCAAACATTGTTTGAAAAATGACCACAAGGAAGGTGAATTCAAGATTATTGCCTAGAGTTTTGTAAAAGAGATCATCATTGGTAAGAAGGTTAGTGAAGTTTCTAAAACCAACAAATTCAGGTTCTGTGATGCCATCCCAGCGGCGTGTGGCAAATTGTAAGTTTTGCAATGCTGGGTACAAATAAAAGCTTAGAAACAACAGTAGTGCTGGGAGCCCCATCAAATAGTAGGTAAGGGAATCCCTTTTCCACTTTTTTGGGGAACCCAAAGAACCGCTCCTACTTTGCGCAGGAGCGGTTCTTGTGAGGATTGCTTTATTGATTATCCGCCCAGCTTTTGCTTGATCTGTTTGGAGAAGTCGGCAAGAACTTCATCTGTATTTTTTCCACCGACGATTTGAATGAGTGCATCTTGAGTCAAATCTGAGACTGCTGTGTTCAGAATCAAGAATCGAGGTGCAAGCATTGTGTTCTTTCCTTGGAAAGGAGAGGTGTTGAGCAGATCGATGTTTGTGTATTCAACATCAAGCACGTTTACATGCTGTGTTGTCGCATTTCCATAGATTGCTGCAACTGGACCAGTCGCTAGATATGACAAAAACGACAATGCAATTTTCTGATTGCTGGATGTCGATTTAGCATTCACGCTGAGGTTAAATGTGTTGTTCATGATTCCCTCGGCAACTACCTTGCCATCTGTTAGAACCATGCTCATCAAATTCATCTTTCCAGTAAGCGCTGGGTTTAGAGCTTTAACTGCTCCCATTGAGAAAGTACCTGTTGGAAGAATTGGTGACTTTCCAGTTGCGAACAAGTTAAGAGCAGAAGCTTCTGTAACTCCTGTTGGGCTATCTGGGAAGCAACCAGCTGTACGTAGCTTCACATAGATATCTGCAACACCCTTGAACCATGGTGAGGTCAAGTCAATCTTTCCAGCGTTGAGATCTGCAAGGTTCTTAGAAAGTTCAACATAACTTCCCGCAGAGTTCATCAAAGCAGAGTTAGAGATTTGTGCAGCTTGTCCACGAGTAGCTCCTGGCCATGCAAGTGGAACATATCCCTTGGCCTTTGCATCCTTACACCAAGCTGTCCATTGAGTCAGGTTCTTTGGAAAAGCCCACTTCTCTTTAGCCCAGATTTCAGTGTTATAGACAGGGTTGTTGAATAGATAATGGTAAGGAACACCAAGAACTTTTCCATCAACAGTTCCTGCGGCAAGACCCTTTGCTACCAAGTTTTGCTTTACGAAACGTTGACCAGAAATATCTAGAGTCAAACCACTATTGACGAAATCATTGAAAATTGAACCACGCGCACTTGCAAACAAGGCAGCACGAGGATTTGCCAAGATCTGCACGCGAGCAGTTGCGTTGTAATCTGTTGTTGTCTTGATTACCTGAGTAATTTTTGTACCAGGGAAGCGAGCTTCATAGTTTGAAATAATTAGCTCGAAGTGTGCTTTATCTTCTGGGCGATAGTGCCAGAACTCAATTGATCCCTTTGGTGGCGTTGAAGCTCCTACTGGATTTGCTCTGCTTGCAGCAAGACGTACACGCTGCCATGTTAGCTTTCCATTTGAGCTCTCTGCACAAATCAGAGACTTTGAGCTTGTTCCTGTGCTTACACCTTCTGTTGTACATGCCTTGCCAAATGTTGGAGCATCAGCAGCATGTGCAACCGCAAGTGGAGTAATTACAAGTGCCGTAGCAACTAATGCAACTACACCAGCACGGAGTGAAGCAAAGGTACTTAGTCCTTTAGTTTTCATTTTTATCCTTGCTTTCCGAGGGTTAGATTGTTGTTTACCATTCTGTGAGGGGTATCCCTAACTTCTTTGCCAGTTGACGAATACCTGGTCGCACATCGATCCATGAAATGACCAAGTGGTGCGGATATCCGCCAGTGACGATTCCATTCACTAAAGCAGCTGCATCAGGTTCAGTGATAACAGTTGCTGTATTGCCTTGGAAGTGATTGGGAGCAGGGATTGATTCCCCTCGGCTCACAACCATGCGTAGACCCGTGCGGTTGCTCGGATCCACATCCCGATCAATACGAAACAGTGTTACTGCTCCGGTCTTGAGCGGAAAATTACCTGCAACGCCTAATTTGCGATTGCAGTGGGTTGATTGGGTGGCATGAGTTGGGTCTGCAGCAAGCTTTGTTGCAGCTGAACCACAGTGCCATAAACGAACTAAACCTTGTGATGCATCTAGATCAACGATATCTACCAAGTAGTTTTCATCTGAGCCCAGTGATTCACAGACCATCATTGTTACTGCGCCTAAAACATCGCGTTCACATGTTGTGACAGTGCCACGATCTGAAAGTCGACCCAGAGATGAACAAATACAGGCGCCTAAATCAGTCGGAAACTCTGGCCAGCAGCGGATAGCAATTGCATCTAAGACTTCTTCTTTGCGCCATTCATCCAACGCTACTTCTACGCCATAAACCTTCTTTGCCTCTGCAACATTAACTGCAGCCAGTGATGGCTGAGCCGCAACGGCGCTGGCATAGGCAAGTTCACGTGCCTCTTCCTTTACTTCTGAAATTCTGCCAAAGGCATCATCGATGCTTATCTGGCGAATATCTAGACCAAAAGTTGAATATATCTGTTTTGCATCATAAACACATGGCGTGAAACCAATAGGTGCTTCTCCAACTGCGCCAATCTTTTTACCACGTAGCCAGTCCAAAGCTTTTTGTGCATCTGCCTCTGATCCAAACTTACCAGTGAGAGCTTTTGGTGACGACGCTACGGGGAGTTTCCCTGCGAGCGCATCTTTAATTGCAGTTCTGACTTGTGGTTCATCAGCATTGCCATGAATGTGGCGAATAGATTGTCCGGCGTTCATTAATGCATGTGCTGCAAGGTTCACGCCACACATTGAATTCAATTTAAGGCGATCCCCAACGGCGCCAGGTTCGCGCATAGACCAACCAAGAACAGGACCCTTAACTTTTCCTAGAAGTTCAACGGCAGGTGATGCATCTGAAAATGAGGCCATGAACAAGATGTGAAGGTCTGCATGTGGAAGTTGAACTGCTGCAACATCTTCTACGGTCATTACTAACTCAGATGGTCCGACCACAGTGGCACCGAGCTCAGTTAGTAGTGCTCGTGCGCTATCAAAATTTGCTTGGGCACATGTGAGGTCAAAGGTTGGGCGCGCTAGTGCGACAAGAGCAACAGTGCTCATTAAACCTCCAGTGGTAAGACCTCTTGGCAGAGCGTGCCACTGGAGAGTGTGCGAGTCAATGCCAGAAACCTAGTTTTGCGCCTTGTTATAGGACTGTGATGATCTTTAAGGGGTGAGCAAAAATGGTCTGGTCCGACCATCGACCTCAAAAGATGGCCAATCAGGGTCCATCGAGAGGATTTTCACGCCTGAGTTCGTGGCAAGAATGGTGTCCTCGGCTTTAAAGCCTTTACCTGTTGGATTCCAGGCAATCGGTTGGTTATTAGCAATAGAACGCGCACTACCCGTATTAGCTGGCCAATCACGAGGCAAAAATCCAGTTGGACCACCTTGGTGATGCTTAGTCCATTCATCGCCATCAAAACCATTGGCTGGATAAGCAGCAATTGCTGCATTAACGGGATCTGAAAAGGGCTTGCCCACAACTGTGGCATCTAGCATCGCTGCTTCGACTTTATAGATTGCTTCATAATCTTTTGCCATCGCATCTGAGATTGCTTCAAAACTCACAATGCGAGTAACGGAGGCAATTAATCCTTTGCGCTTTGCACAAATGGATGCAGATACCCGATTTCCAACCACAGCTGATGTGGGAAGTGGATGTCTAAATTTTTGCACACGATCTTGGCCTGCAACTCCTAAAAATGCAATCTCAAGATCTGCTTGCCATAACGCATGTGTGATCAATCCAGCAACATCTAATTCGCGATCACTGCGAACAACTTGCTTCATTGCATTTCCTAAAGCAATCGCTGCATCTGAACAAATCTCTTTATAACGTGTTACATCTGACTCAATAAGTGAGGCTCGAATAATCTCGATCTCTGTTCCCAAATCAATTCGATCTGCGCCAGGTTGATCACTTCCAACTTTGGCTCCTGTTGGAAGTTGTGGGTCGCGACCTTCTGACCACTTAATCGCCTTAACGGTTACTTCACTTGGAAGCTCTTCTGCAATCAATCGCGGAGCCTCAACAACATTTGTTATTGCTGTTGCGCCTTCTTGAGTAATGATGAGATCAAAACACGCTGCATCAATAGTTGTTGGGACATGAGCCCGTCCTGCTATTGCCCAAGCCAGATTGGGATTGCGCCGTAGAACTATTGACTCAAGCCCTTTTTGCTTCATTAGCTCTCGCAGGGGCGCCATTCGCTCATTAAATGCACTCATTACTAAAACCCTACAGCCTTCCAGCTTGATGCACGCGCTTTAAGAACTCTTGAGTCTTTGGGTTCTTTGGCGCATGCAAAACATCTTGGGCCGAACCTCGCTCCAAAATGTTTCCAGACTCCAAGAAACAGACTTCATCTGCTACTTGTGTTGCAAAGCCCATCTCATGTGTTGCCAGCACCATGGTCATTCCATCGGACTTTAAATCACGCACAATGCTCAACACCTCATTAACCAAAACTGGATCAAGAGCAGATGTAATTTCATCGAGCAATAGCAGACGTGGGTTAAGTGCAAGTGAGCGAATGATTGCAACTCGCTGTTGCTGCCCTCCACTTAAGCGATCTGGATATTGATCAGCTTTATCTGCTAAATCAAAGCGCTTAAGGAGAGCAAGGGCTGCGGTAGTTGCCTCGTCCTTGTTCTTTCCTTGCACCTTTATCGGGGCAAGTGTGATGTTTTCAAGAACTGTTTTATGTGGAAAGAGATTAAAGGATTGGAAAACCATTCCTAGTTTGCGGCGCACTTCATCAACGTTGATGAGTGGATCTGAAATCTCTTCACCATCAAGAAATATCTGCCCATCATCAATTGATTCAAGCAGGTTAATGCAGCGAAGCAAGGTTGATTTACCTGATCCCGATGCACCGATTAAGACTGTGGCAGTGTGTTCTGGAACCGAAAGTGAAAGAGCATTTAGTACAAGCTCTGTTCCAAAGGATTTGCGGATTTTGCTCAGTTCCAGGACGTTAGCCATTAGATAGCACCCTCTGAACTTTGAGCATTGGTGCGCTGCCTAATGGCGCGATCTGTGTAGCGGGTCATTGGAATTGTGATGAGCAAGAACAAGACGGCTGCAACAACATAAGGGGTGTAATTAAAGGTTCTAGAAGCATTAATCTGCGCTGCTCGAACAGCATCTGTCACACCCAGAATTGAAACTAAACCTGTGTCTTTAAGAAGTGAAACAAAGTCATTAAGAAGTGGTGGCACAACACGCCTAATTGCCTGTGGCAAGACCACATAACGCATGGTCTGTCCTGAAGTTAAACCTAATGAGCGCGCAGCTGCCCGCTGGCTTGGGTGAATTGAAAGAATTCCACTTCGAATAACTTCGGCAACGTATGCAGAGTATGTGAGAACAACTGCAACGGTGCCCAAGAAAATAACATTGCTTGAAATTCCCTTTAACTGAAGTGCTGGAACACCAAAGCCCACCAACAAAATAATCAAGATCAGAGGTGCCCCTCGAAAAATATCAACGTATGCAGTTGCTAGAAATCTAAAGGGAGTTAGGGCTGGAGATTTAGTTGTGCGAAGGAGCGCAAGGCCTAGCGCAATAAC
>OFRA01000336.1_pt1 | contig 12406 bp, 10 predicted proteins | sample 1543001 | NCBI WGS metagenome assembly OFRA01 (sample SAMN07774221, study PRJEB24372) | wastewater metagenome | isolation source: Lake Maggiore Verbania | place: Italy: Verbania | collected 2015-12 | reverse complement strand
CAATTTAATTTGGAAACCAAAGCCTGGGAAACAAGTAGTTCGTATCGTTCCCTACAAGTATCAAATTGACAATCCTTTTATTGAGTTGAAGTTCCACTATAACATCAATAACAAGACTTATCTATCTCCTGATAGTTTTAATCGTCCAGATCCAATCGTTGAATGGTCAAATCGTATGAAGAAGACCGGAAACAAGGAAGATTGGCTTTTGGGACGTAAGTTTGAACCAAAGATGCGTACATACGCTCCAATCCTTGTTCGTGGTGAAGAAAACGAAGGTGTTCGTTTCTGGGGATTTGGTAAGAATGTATATCAAGAAATTCTAAGTATCATCAGCGATGTTGATTACGGTGATATTACTGATCTGGTAAATGGACGTGACATTGTAGTGGAATTTCGTACCGCAGAAGATTCTGGTAAGTCATTCCCTGAAACTACTATTCGTGTTAAGCCAAATGCAAGTGTTGCTATTGATGTTGCTCAAAAAGAAATCTTGGCACAACAAACTAACATCATGGATCTATTCCCTGAATTTAGTTATGACGAACTAAAGGAAGTTATGAACGCATGGTTGAATCCAGATGGTTCAATTCCATCAGAAGGAACGGTAAACACAATTGTTGATGATGATGCTCAATCTCCTGCTCCAAAAGCAGTTGCTACGAATAAGTCACCAACAGCTACCGCATCAAAATCAAATACAGAGGATGTTTCAGCTGCTTTTGATAATTTGTTCAACAGTTAAAATTAATTGTTAGTAATGGGGTGGTAGTATATATTACTGCCACCCCTATTTTAGTTATATAAATTTATGAAAAAGAAAAATCAAGTTACACAAGATACTCCTCAAAGAGATGAGTTGGTTGAATTACTCGCAAATGAGTTAAATAAAGCAAACAAAGACGGTGGTAAAATTGCTTATTTTTTAGACGAACAGGAAAATCCTGCTGAAATTAGTGACTGGATTAGCACAGGTTCTTCTATTCTTGATTTGGCCATTAGTAACAGACCACATGGTGGACTACCTGTTGGTAAAATGGTTGAATTCAATGGATTGGAAGGAACTGGTAAGAGTTTGTTATCTGCACATGTTGTTGCTGATACACAAAAGAAAGGTGGAATCGCAGTTGTTATTGACACTGAAAATGCAGCTGCTCCAGAATTCTGGAAAAGTCTTGGTGTAGATCTATCAAAACTTCTATATGTTCAATGTGAAACCGTTGAAGATATTTTTGAAAAGATGGAACAAATGATTGGAATTGTACGTAAGTCAAACAAAGATCGTATTCTTACAATTATTGTTGACTCTGTTGCTGCTGCATCAACAAAAGTAGAATTGGAAAGTGATCATGGTAAAGATGGTTATGCTACTGGTAAATCAATTATTATCAGTAAAGCAATGCGTAAGATTACTACTATGATTGGTCGTCAAAAAGTACTTACTGTATTTACTAACCAATTACGTCAGAATATAAATGCTATGGCATTTGGTGATAAGTATGTAGTATCAGGTGGTAAATCACTTGCTTATCATTGCAGTGTTCGTGTTCGTTTGAACAACACAGGTAAACTCAAGAAAGGTGAAGAAGTAATTGGCAATGAATGTAAAGCAGTAGTTGTCAAAAACCGTATGGGTCCACCACAACGTCAAGCATCTTTTGATATTTACTTTGATAGTGGAATTGCAGATTATGGTTCTTGGATTAAGGTATTAAAAGAAAACAACTTGGTAAAACAAGGTGGAGCTTATTATACCTATAAAAAGGATGACGGTACTGAATGGAAGTTCCAGTCTAAGGACTTTGTATCAACAATGAAAAATGACAAAGTTTTGAATGAAGAAATTTATATGAAAATCTGTGATTCAGTCATTATGAAGTATAAAGATCCAAATAGTATCATTGTTGATGACGCAGTTATTGACACGGATGAAGATGTTGGTGTATCATCTGAGAATGAGTAATCTATCTGACAGTGAAAAAAAGAGGTTGTTTTCTTTATTTGACAACGTAAAACAAGAAGATACAGTTGGAGGATTGAATAGATCTTCCAATTCTGAAGTTCTAATTGTTGATTTCATGAACACTTTTATTAGAGCGTTTATGGCCTCCCCCTCCCTCAATTCCAATGGTAACCATACTGGTGGAATTGCGGGATGTTTAAAAAGCATTGGTTATGCAGCTAAACTAATTAATCCTACAAAGATTGTAGTTGTGTCTGATGGTCAAGGGGGTTCACTGAAAAGACGGAAGATTTATCCTCAGTATAAAAGTGGTAGAAAGACTAAAATTAGGCTCAATAGAGCTTATGAAGATACTACTACTCCTGATACTGAAGATAAAAATCTAAAGAAACAGTTGTTAAGAACAGTTCAATATTTAGATAAATTGCCTGTAACAACTATGGCAATTGATCATATTGAAGCAGATGATACAATTGCATATTTGGCAACAGACTATTTTAAGAATAGTAATGTTACCATTATGAGTGCTGATAAAGATTTCTTACAATTAGCTGACGACAGAGTTAAAATCTGGAGTCCAACCAAAAAGAAATTGTATGGTTGTGCCGAAATTCTATTGGAATATGGCATTAGTTGTAAGAACTTTATCAACTATAGAATAATGGAAGGTGATACTAGTGACAATATTGATGGCATTTATGGTGCAGGATTAAAAACTATTATCAAGTGTTATCCTATTCTTACAGAAGATAAACAGTATACGTTACAGGAATTATATAATTATAGTGATAGTCATAAAGGTAAACTGAAGTTATATGATAGTGTATTAGAAAACAAAGACGTTATGCAACGTAATTATGATTTAATGCAGTTGCATGATACTCAAATTCAAACATTCTCGCAATTGAGAATCAATGAAATTATGGAAAAACCAATTTCTAAATTAGACAAATTTGGTTTTGGCAAATTGTTGGTAGAAGATTGTATGCAAAATAATTTTCCAAATAGTATGATATGGTTGAATGAAGTGTTTGGAAAAATCAATTCAATGGTTCTGTAAAAAATCTTGGTTTACAGAAAAAGTGTGGTATGGTTGGTATAGATAAATTATAAAAAATTATGTCAGAAAAAATTGTAGATAACCTAAAAAAATTCGGATCTGAATTCCAAATCAAATGTATTAGTGGTTTGGTGTCGGATAAAACATTTATTGAAAGAATCAGTGATATCTTGGAACCAGATAGTTTTGAGACTGATGCACATAAATTTATCGTTAAAGAAACGATTAGTTATTTTCTTCAATATAAAGATTTGCCAACCTTGGCAGTTTTTAAGGTTAAAGTAGATGGTATTGAAAATGATTTACTAAAACAGTCAGTTGTAGAACAACTTCGTTTAGTTTATCAAAAGATTAGTGATACTGATTTGAAATACATCAAAGAGCAGTTTCTTGAATTCTGTAAAAATCAGAAAATCAAGAATGCTATTATGGAAAGCGTTGATCATTTAAAGAGTGGTCAATATGATAAAATCAAACATGTAGTTGATATTGCGATGAAAGCAGGTATGGAACGTAATATTGGACATGAATACATGGTTGACATTGAACAACGTATGAGTCAAATGGCTCGTAAGACAGTTAAAACAAACTGGGCTGAAATTGATACTCTAATGGATGGTGGTCTTGCTGGTGGTGAACTTGGAATTATTACTGCTTGTGCTGGTAGTGGTAAGAGTTGGGTTCTTGCTAAGATGGGTGCAGAAGCAATGAAACAAGGCAAGAACGTATTGCATTATACTTTGGAATTGAATGAAAACTATGTTGGTCTACGTTATGATGCTTGTTTTACTGGAATTGATTTCCAAAACATTCGTAACAACATTGATATTGTTAAGAAGAAGATTGCAGAAATTCCAGGTAAATTGATTATTAAGTACTTTCCAATCAAGACAGTATCTGCGCATAGTTTGAAGTTACATGCTGAACGTATTCAAACTCTTGGAACTAAGATAGATCTTATTATTGTTGATTATGCTGATATTCTTCGTCCATCACAAAGTGATCGTAATAGTAACAGTTATAGTGAAGCTGGTGGTATTTATGAAGAGTTACGTGGTGTAGCAGGTGAGTTACAAGTTCCTATTTGGAGTGCTTCACAGAGTAATCGTGCTGCTATGGATGAAGATATTATTCAAGCAAATAATATTTCTGACAGTTATCGTAAGATTATGACGGCTGACTTTGTTATTTCATTGAGTCGTAAGATGTCAGATAAACAAGCTAATACTGCACGGTTCCATGTAATCAAGAACCGATTTGGTCCAGATGGTGTTACATTTCCTGCTAGAATGAATGCTGGATGTGGAGATATCAGAATCTTCGCAGAAAACAGTCGTGAAGGTATGGGTATCTTGAATGAAATGAGTCAAGAAGAAAATGTGGTTAAGAAAATGATAAGCAACAAGTGGAATGCTCATAGTACAGAGGAGAGCGAATAACCTATATATCAAACAAAGGAGAAAAAGTTTCTATAAAATAAGATTTTTATAAAGTTTTATTTTGGTCTTTTTCTCCTTTTTTGGATAATTATTTTTTACCCATATGAATAAAGAAATTTTTATAAAGAAGCGTAACGGAAATTTGGAAAAATTTAGTGCAGATAAAATCAATAAGGTTTTACAATGGTCAACTGAAGATATCAAAAATGTTAGTTTTGAAGAAGTCGCAATGAATGCACATTTATCATTTTTTGATAAGATGTCTTCTGGTGATATTCATACAATGTTAATTGAAGCAGCATCAAACTTGATTAGTGAACAAAAACCTAATTATCAATATGTTGCATCAAGATTGTTAAACTATAGATTAAGAAAGAATGTATGGGGTGGTAAAAATCCTCCTAAACTACATGATTTAGTTCAATCTAATATTGAATCATTGGTCTATGATGGTGAAATTCTTAATTGGTATAGTAAACAAGAATTTGATAAATTGGATGAATATCTAAAACATGATCGTGATCTTAATTTCACTTATGCTGGAATTAAACAATTGTGTGATAAATACTTGGTTCAAAATAGAGCAACTAAACAAATATATGAAACACCACAGTTTGCATATATGTTGATTGCAATGACTTTCTTTAAAGATTATAAAGAAAACCGTCTTGAATATGTAAAGAGAGCTTATAACTATTTTAGTAAGCATAAGATTAATCTACCAACACCAATTATGGCAGGTGTAAGAACTCCAATGAAGAGTTATGCTTCATGTTCACTATTCACTGTAGATGATAATTTACGTAGTATTTTCAGTAATATCAGTGCAGTTGGTTTTGCTACTGCTAGTCGTTATGGTATTGGATTGAATTTATCAAGACTACGTGCTACAAATGCTCCAATTCGTAATGGTGAAGTAATGCATACAGGTCCAATTCCATTTGCTAAAGCATTTGAAGCTACTGTAAAGAGTTGTCATCAAAATGGAATTAGGGGGGGTAGTGCCACCGTCAATTTTGCATGGTTTCATTATGACATTCTAGATATTCTTGTATTGAAGAACAATCAAGGAACTGATGATAATCGGGTTCGTAAGTTGGACTATTGTATTGGATTAGATAAACTAATCTTTGAACGTTTTTTGAAAAATCAAGACGTTACACTATTTAGTTATCACGAATGCCCTTCACTGTGGAATACATTTGGATTAGAAGGATTCAAAGAAAAATATGAAAAGGCTGAAGCTAATAAGAACATTAAGTTCAAGAAGAAAGTTCCTGCTCGTGAATTGATGGGACTACTTGCTAAAGAACGTCTTGAAACAGGTCGTATTTATACAATGTTTGTGGATCATGCAAATGAACACGGTAGTTGGTTGGATCAAGTAGATACTAGTAATCTATGTCTTGAAGTTAATCATCCATTGATTCCAATTAATGATGTTAATGATAAGGATGCTGAAATTGGCGTTTGTATCTTGGCTGCATTGAATTGGTTGGAAATCAAAGACGATGAAGAAATGGAAAGTGTTTGTGATATTATTGTTAGAATGTTGGATGCTTTGATTGAACATCAAGATTATTTCGTACCAGCCGCAGAAAACTTTGCTAAGAAACGTCGTAGTCTTGGTGTAGGTGTAAGTAACTTGGCTGCTCTATTGGCTAAAGAAGGATTGAAGTATTGGGACAAGGATGCTCCTAACTTTGTTGCCAAGTGGATGGAAAAGACAAGTTATTATTTAATCAAGGCTAGTGTTGAAATGGCAAAAGAAGTTGGTAAGTGTGAAAAGTTTGATCGTACTAAGTTTAGTCAAGGAGTATTGCCAATTGATACTTATAAACGAGATATTGATGAATTTGTTACTGAACCGTTACATATGGATTGGGAAGCGCTTCGTGCAGAAATCAAGAAGTATGGTATGAGACATAGTACACTTACTGCTTGTATGCCGGTAGAATCTAGTTCAGTAATTCAAAGCAGTACCAATGGTATTGAACCACCCCGTAGTGCTATTAGTTTCAAGGGAAGCAAGAGCAATATTTTGCCAGTGGTAATTCCTAATATTGACAAGTACAAGGATAATTATACATTTGCTTTTGATATGCCAAGTAATGAAGGTTATTTGAAGGTTGCTGCTGCTATCCAAAAATTTACAGATATGAGTATTAGTACAAATACTTATTATGTACCATCTCGTTATGAAAAGAATAAAGTTCCTGTTCAAGAAGTGATTAAGGATATGTTATTGGCTTACAAGTATGGGCTTAAGAATTTGTATTATGCTAATACTGATGATGGTGATAAACAAACTGTTATGAATGAAACCGAAATAAAACAACCAATAGTACAAGAATCCGGTTGTGAAAGCGGTGCTTGTGCTTTATAATAGGAGAACAAAATGAAAACCGTATTAAATAAGAAAAATATAGATCAGTTGAGAAACCCAATGTTCTTGGGAGAAGATTTATCTCTTCAAAGATATGATTTGATTAAATATCCTAAATTCTATGATTTGTACGATCAACAATTGAATTTCTTTTGGCGACCACAAGAAGTTTCTCTTGTTAAAGATATTAGTGATTATAAGAATCTTTCACCAGAAGAACGATTTGTTTTTGATAGTAATCTTAAGTTTCAGACTATGACTGATAGTATGTTGAGTCGTAGTATTCATGAATTAACAAAACGTTGTACAAATAGTGAGTTGGAAATTTGTATGAATGCGTGGAGTTTCTTTGAAACCATTCATAGTAATAGTTATACATACATTTTAAATAATGTTTATCCAGATGCAACCAAGTTTTTTGATAGTATTTTGGATGATGAAGAAATTGTTAAAAGAGCTACTGCAATCAGTAAGAAGTATGATGAACTATTAACGCCGTCAGATGATGTTAAACAACAATTGTTTGATGCTGTATTGGCTACTCAGATTACAGAAGGGTTGATATTCTATGTATCATTTGCTTGTAGTTTTTACTTTGGATATCGTGGAAAGATGGAGGGTAATAGTAAGATTATTAAGTTTATTAGCCGTGATGAAAATTTACATGTGGCTATTACACAGAATATTATGAAGAACTGGATTAATAATCCAGATGAAGGATTCCAAGATATCGTTAAAAAGAATGAAGATAAGGTATATGCGGCTTATGAAATGGCAGTTAATGCTGAAAAAGAGTGGGCAGATTATCTATTCAGCAAGGGTAGTTTGATTGGATTAACTGCTGAAAGTCTTAAAAATTATGTTGAATGGTTGGCTAACAATAGATTAACAAGCATTGGATATAAGAAACTGTATCCGCATGTAAAATCAAATTCTTTATCTGGATGGTTGGATAGTTACTATGACAGTAAAAAACTACAAGTTGCTCCTCAAGAAACTGAATTGAGTAGTTATGTAAAGGGTATAGATAATACCATCAGTGAAAACGCTTTTGACGATTTTAAATTATAATAAATTATTTTGAATAATGTCCATAAGTTATATATTTATTCTATATAATTTATGGACCAAAATATTGTATTATCTTTAATTGGAATTGTACCTGCTGTAATCGCATCAATCGTAACATATGGTATTTCTGCAAAGAAAACCAAAGTGGATGTGATTAAAATGATAAATGATTCCAGTGCTAAATTAAGAGTGGAAGTTAAGTTAGAATTGGAAGAATGTAGGAAAGATAGAGAAGCTATAAGAAGTGAATTGAGTATATATAAGAAAGAAAACGAGTCTATAAAGAAGGAATTGGAAGAACAGAAGAAAGAAAATTCACAATTAAAGAGTGATTTAAATGAATTTGAAATTAAGTTGGATGCTGCAAATGATTTAATTTCAAAGTTAGTTGACAGTAAAGTTTCAAAAAAGAAGTTGACAAAGTAAGACAGTCTGGTAATCTTTATAGATGGTAGAAGAAAAGTATTGTGATACATCTTTAATATTCTTAAAGTCAATAAATAAGAATATTGCTAAGAATCTTATTATAAAGAATCATTATACGCATAAATGGACACTTTGTACTGTTGCGTATGGTGTTTACTATAAAGAATATGTTGAGAGTACATTTTTTGGTGGATTTAACGCAAAATTAATTGGTGTATTAGTATATGGAAACAGTGTTGGTAGGAATGCAGGTAATAGTATCACTCCACTACTTACTAATGATAATGTGTTAGAATTAACACGGTTGTGGATAGAAGACGGATATGGTAAGAATATTGAAAGTTATTGTATTGCGGATAGTTTCCGTCAAATAAACAAAGATTATCCTATAATCAAGTGTATTTTAAGTTATGCTGATAGTGAAGTGGGACATACAGGTAAGATTTATCAAGCTACTGGATTTATATATCAAGGAGATAACTATATAGATGTCGCATTAATGCCGAATTACAGTGTAAGTCTTAGTGGACCGCCTGATTATAAATGGATACATAGTAGAACGGTATTTTCCAAATGGAAAACTCACAATGTGGACAAGTTAAAACAACGAATTTGTAGGACATTTTGGCGTAAAAAGGAAAGTGGTAAACATAGATATGTCAAATTTATATCCAATAAGATAGAAAATAAGAAATTGGCTAAGTCTCTTAAGCACCCCTCCCACCCCTATCCTATTGTCGGTGGATATAAAGAAGATATAAAAGAAATAAAAGTTGAAAATACCGACGAACAATCTTTTTTTTAATGATATTTATATAGAAATATGAATATTAGTGAATTTAAGAAATTGATCAAAGAATGTATTCTTGAAGTTAAAGTGAAACGATCTGTAAAGAATCTAATTAAAGAATCATTGAAAGATGTAAAAGTTGAAAAAGGTGAATCTCTTCATTATAAGATGGAAGAATTAGCCGATGAAGTAAAAAAATTATATAAAGATGCGGAAGTGGTATTAGATGACGCTGGTTATTACAATGTATGTTCTTGCAATCCACATCATTTTAAAATTTATCCAATGACAGATGACAATTTTACCGTAACATATATGAAAGACAATACTGATAGAATCAAAAAATTTAATTTAACTTTTTCTGCATTAAAAGAATTTATTACAGAAACACTCAAAACAACAGTTGGTAACTATGTTCAAAAAGCATTCTATAAGAATGTTGAAAACAATAAGGACAAAGAATCTAAAAAAGAAGAAGGTCCATCACATACAACCAAAAAGATTGAAGTTAAAGATCAAGTTGAAAAGAAAGAAGATCAACCTGATCAACCAATGAGAACTGTTGAAAAGTTCAAAAAGTTATCTGAATTTCCTGTAAAAGGTGAAAAGGCTTCTTATAAGTATCCAAAACAAACTGATAAGAAATTGACTGTCAAACCAAAGACATTCAAGGGTAAATCAAACAAAAAGAAATAATATGAAAAACAATATCGCATTGGGTTTGGCTGCATTAGTAGCACTTACCAATGTAAAAGTAAATGCAGGTGACAGAGAGTGGGCCACAGTTGGTAAAGTTCTTACTGGTGTTGCTGCTCTTCATGTAGTTGAAAGGATTATATGTCCTCCTCAACCACAAGTAGTATATGTACATCAACCAGTTGTAGTTCAATCTGCTCCTGTTGTACATTATGTTCCAGCTCCACAAGTTGTTTATGTACAATCTCCACAGGTTGTTTATTATCATCAACCTGTTTATTATCATCAACCAGCTCCAGTGGTAGTTGTTCACGGACACTATCACGGTCATTGGCACAGACGTTAAAATCAAAAAATCAAGTTTAAACAAGAAGCTTTTGGCGAAATCCAACAGTTTTTTTATTTTTGGTGTTGACGGTTTGAAAAATCTGTGGTAGATTGTTCTCTGTAATATGAAGAATAAATCGTCTCTGAATCTTGTAACTGTTGACGCAACTCAAGTGAAGTCCTTCATTAAGGACTGTGACAAGTTGAAACCATCATCACTGGTGATGGATTCAATTAAATGGAAGTATCTTGTACGCAGTGTAATGCGTGGTAAGAATATTCTTATTGTTGGACCAACCGGCTGTGGTAAAACACTTGCCGCTCAGACTGTAGCTAAGGCTCTGGAACGTCCATACTTTTATTTCAATCTTGGAGCTACTCAAGATGCTCGTAGTGCTCTTATTGGTAATACTCATTATGATAAGAACACTGGTACTTACTTCAATGAATCCGCATTCGTAAAGGCTATTAAGACTCCAAATGCTGTAATTTTGATGGATGAAGTTAGCCGTGCGCATCATGATGCTTGGAATGTGTTGATGACTGTTCTTGATGATCTTCAACGATATTTGCGGTTGGATGAAAAGAAGGATAGTGAAGTTGTGCAAGTGGCTGAAGGTGTATGTTTAATTGGTACGGCTAACATTGGTAATGAGTATACTTCTACCCGTGTTATGGATCGTGCTTTGATGAGTCGTTTTCCTGTCAAGTTGGAAATGAGTCCATTGTCTAAGGATGTTGAGTTTAATTATCTAAAGGATCGTTTCAATATTTCTGAAACGGAACATCTTTATATTTTGAATTCAATTGTTGAAATTGCGGTTCATACCCGTGATCAGATTAAGAGTGAGGATAGTAAATTGAGTAATTTTATTCCTACTCGTTCAACCGTTGAAATTTCAGAATTGATCTTGGATGGATTTAATTTGCTTGAAATTGCTGAGACTGCCATTTATCCTAATTTCACGGTTGAAGGTGGTATGGACAGTGAACGGACTTATGTGAAACAGTTGGTTCAAAAGTATATCAAGGTAGAATCCAAGAATAATCTGTTTTCAGATCCGCTTACTAAGTCTGAACAACCTCCGTTTTAATAAATAAACAAAAAATTGCCTGTCAAAATATATGACTACTTATAGTGATTATTGGTTGGATGATGATTATCAAGATGATATTGATGATAGTTCATCTGTTAACTTCAATTTGATTAAACTGGCGGTATCCCGTCGTGCTGTAAGTAACTTCGTCAATATTTTGACAGGCAAATCTGTTCCTGTTTATTTTACTGATGACGGTGACAATAACTGTACGGATGGTAAGACTGTTTATTTGTCTGCTGATATCTTGGACAAGGCAGATTTTGATCCTGCTGTAGGACTGGCTCTACATGAAGGTAGTCATGTTGTACTATCTGATTTTGATTTGGTTAAGAGTATTTGGACAAAAGTTCCAAGTGATATTTATTCATTAGCACAACCACTTCAAATCTCTAAAGATGATGTAGCTTCTTTGGTTAAGAATTGTCTTAACTATGTAGAAGACCGTTATATTGACTGGTATGTATATAATAATGCTCCGGGATATCGTGGTTATTATCAAGCATTATATGAAAAGTATTTTGATAGTGCAAAGATTGGTCTAATGTTGAAGAGTAATCTTTATCGTGTTCCATCTATTGAAAGTTATGAAACTCGTATTATTAACTTTACAAATGAAAACACTGATTTGGAATCATTACCTGGTCTTCGTGAAATTGCTAAGATTATCAATCTTTCTGATATTCAACGGTTAACTACACCAAAGGATCGTTTGTATGTTGCGATGGAAGTTGCAAAGATTATTCTAACCAATATCACTGAATACAAACAAAAAGGTAAATCTACTGAACCAGGTGATGAATCTGGCGAAGATTCTTTGGGAGGAGAAAAAATAGAGTCTCCTATTGGAGATAATACCAAGGGTGATGTAAAGAATGATATTGGAAAAGATCCATCTGTATCTGATAATAAAAATAAACAAATTAAGAAAGCGATTCAAAAACAGAAGGATTTTTTGAGTGGTAATATTAAGAAAAAGAAAGTATCTAAAAAAGATAAAAAGATTCTTGACGCTATTGAACAGAGTGGAATGACTTTGGTTAAGAGTGGGACTGACTATATTAAGTCAGATGGTTATTACAGTGTAGATACGATTCTTGTTACCAAATTAAAAAAAGAGTTAATTGATACAGATGTATTTCCTTTAAAGT
>OFRA01000332.1_pt1 | contig 12505 bp, 10 predicted proteins | sample 1543001 | NCBI WGS metagenome assembly OFRA01 (sample SAMN07774221, study PRJEB24372) | wastewater metagenome | isolation source: Lake Maggiore Verbania | place: Italy: Verbania | collected 2015-12 | reverse complement strand
GGCTCATTGGTCTTATTTTAGCACTACTGTTGTTACGTGCGCTAGGGACTCCTGAAGAAAAGAAAAAGGGTATACAATGGCTACAGATGTTCGGTGTAGCCCTCTTTTCCTTGTTTACTGCATATGATATCCAGGTTCTTAGAGTGAACGCAAGAGCCTGTAGGGCTTCAAAAAACAGGAACTTTCAGCCAGATTATCCAGTAGAAAGTCTCGGTATCTATCTCGACTTTATTAATCTGTTTGTAAATTTCTGTATTTCTTAAATCTTCTCCAAGACCTAATCCACCAAATCCACTAAAAAAATTCAAAGATTCATCAAATGTTGATAAACCTTTACACCAAATTGGCAGACTATTATCATATTTTATTACACTCATTTCCTTTAATCCATCCGTATCACTTATCGCAATATTATGACAGACTACATTTGAATAATTTTTATAGTTATTAGATAATGACTGAAAAAATGCTCAAGTTTGTCAATACAAAAGGACAAACTCCTGAAAAGTTTAACCCATCTCAAAGGGTTAAAAACTTTTCTGAAATTTATAAAAACTATATTGCTCCAAAAGCAGAAGAACAATCTAGCAGATGTTCGCAGTGCGGGGTTCCTTATTGCCAAATTCACTGTCCGCTTTCAAATAATATTCCTGATTGGTTAAAGTTAGCAGCTGAAGGAAGATTAGAAGAAGCTTATGAAATTTCTTCAGCAACTAATAATATGCCAGAGGTTTGCGGTAGAATTTGCCCTCAAGACAGACTTTGTGAAGGGAATTGCGTAATTGAGAGAGCAGGGCATGGTACAGTTACTATTGGTTCAATAGAAAAATTTATTACAGATACTGCTTTTGAAGAGGGCTGGGTCAAACCAATTAAAATTAAAAAAGATTTAGGACAAAGTGTTGGTATTATAGGAGCAGGACCAGCAGGTCTTGCAGCCGCTGAGCAGCTTAGAAAAATTGGATATGAAATTACGGTTTATGACAAATACGATAGACCAGGTGGATTATTAATTTATGGCATTCCTAATTTTAAATTAGAAAAAAATATTGTTGAAAGAAGAACAAAACTTTTAAAGGAAGGTGGAATTAAATTTGAATTAAATTTTGTAGTTGGAAAAAATGCAACTCTATCTGAGCTTAGAAAAAAACATGATGCGATATTAATTGCAACAGGAGTATACAAATCTAGAGAGGTGGAAATCTTAGGATCAAATCTTAAAAATATTTACCCAGCAATGGAATTTTTAACAGCTTCAAACAGAAAAGGCTTAGGAGATAAAGTTAAAATGTTTGATGATGGATATTTAAATGCTGAAGGAAAAGATATTGTAGTAATAGGAGGAGGCGACACAGCAATGGATTGCGTTAGAACTTCAATAAGACAAAACGCTAAATCAGTGAAATGTTTATATAGAAGAGATAAAAAAAATATGCCGGGATCAGCAAGAGAGGTTGCTAATGCTGAAGAAGAAGGAGTAGATTTTCAATGGCTTACAAATCCAAAGGAATTTATTGGAAAAAATGGAAAAGTGACAGAAGTTATCCTTAATAAAATGAAATTAGGAGAAGCAGATGCAACTGGAAGACAAGCGCCAGAAATTATTCAGGGCTCTGAAATTAAAATTAAAGCAGATATGGTAATTAAAGCTTTAGGATTTGATCCTGAAGATATTCCAAATTTATTTTCAGAACCAACACTTGATGTATCTAAATGGGGAACTATCAAAATAGATCTTAAAACAATGCAAACAAATTTAGATGGAATCTTTGCAGCCGGAGATATCGTTCGAGGAGCATCTTTAGTTGTATGGGCTATCAAAGATGGAAGAGATGCTGCGGAAGCAATGGATGTTTATTTAAAAAATAAAATTTCTCAATCATTAAAAAAAAGAATGGTTGCTTAGTTATTTATGAAAATTTTAGATCAAAATTTACAAAAACTTATTAAAGCAGGGGTTTATAAAAAAGAAGATGAGCATGATGCGTGCGGGGTTGGTTTTGTTGCTTCAATTGATGGAAAACCAAGAAGAGAAGTAGTTGAAAATGGAATCGAAGCTCTCAAAGCTGTTTGGCACAGAGGAGCAGTAGACAAGGACGGAAAAACGGGCGATGGAGCTGGAATTCATGTTGAGTTGTCAAAAGATTTTTTTGAAGAACAAATAAAAATTACAGGACATCACACTCATAAAAATGACCAATTGTGTGTTGGTATGATTTTTTTACCTAGAAATGATTATGGAGCACAAGAAGCTTGCAGAACTATTGTTGAACACGAACTACTGTCTAATAATTTTTATATTTTTGGATGGAGGCAGGTTCCTGTAAAAGCAAAAGTTCTTGGTATTAAGGCAAACGATACAAGACCAGAAATCGAGCAAATATTATTTTCTCCAATTAAAAAAACAGGTTCAGAAGAATTAGAAAAAAATATTTATATTGTAAGAAAAAAAATTGAAAAAAAAATTACTCAATCGCAATTAAAAGACTTTTATATTTCATCAATTAGTTCAAGATCAATAATCTATAAAGGAATGTTTCTTGCTGAACATTTGTCAGATTTTTATCCAGATCTATTAGATAAAAGATTTATTTCTAGATTTTCAATTTTTCATCAAAGGTATTCAACGAATACTTTTCCAAGTTGGGAACTCGCTCAACCTTTTAGAATTTTAGCTCACAATGGTGAGATCAACACTTTAAAAGGAAATGTGAATTGGATGAAGACTCATGAGCAAGGACTTGAGTCTGATTTATATCCAAACATTGATGATTTAAAACCCATTTTAAAATCTGGAAGTTCTGATACAGCTTGTCTTGATGCTGTTTTCGAATTGTTAACAAGATCCGGAAGATTACTGCCTCTTGTTAAAATGATGTTGATGCCTGAAGCATGGTCTAAGAGAAGCAAAATTATTCCTCAAGCTTACAGAGATATGTATAATTATTTAAATTCTGTCATTGAACCTTGGGATGGGCCAGCAGCAATTGCCGCAACAGATGGTAATTGGATTTTAGCTGCAACAGACAGAAATGGTTTAAGACCTTTAAGATATACAATTACAAAAGATAAAATTTTATTTGCAGGATCAGAAACTGGAATGGTTCCAGTTCAAGAAGAAAATATTATTTATAGAGGCAGAGTAGGGCCTGGACAAATGATAGCAGTTAATCTTGACGAAGGCGTTTATTATAATGATAAAAAAATTAAAGACTTTTTATCTAAAAACCCTATTTACAAAAAATTTAGTCAGAATTTAATTGAGATCAGTAAAAAATTTAACAATTTAGAAGAATTTAATTCTTTCGAAGGAGATAAATTAAGACAAAAACAATATGCTGCTGGCATTTCCATTGAAGATTTAGAAATGATTTTACATCCAATGGTAGAGGATCAAAAAGAGGCTGTTGGCTCAATGGGCGATGACACACCAACAGCTGTTTTATCAGATATTTATAGGCCTTTATCACACTTCTTTAGACAAAACTTTAGTCAAGTAACAAATCCTCCAATCGACTCTTTAAGAGAAAATAGAGTGATGTCCTTAAATACAAGAATTGGAAATTTACAAAATATTTTAGGCGAAGATTTGTTTAATAAAAAAAGTTATCTTTTAGAAAGTCCAATATTGTCTAATGCTCAATTTAAAAAATTATTTGAAGTTTTAAATGACGAGTATAAAGAAATAGATTGCACATTTGACTCTGCGGACTCAGAGGTTAATTTAAAAAAAGAATTAACAAGAATTCAAACTGAAGCCGAAATAGCAGTCAGAGAAGGAGCCAAACATATTATTCTAACTGATGAGAAGATATCAGCAACAAGAATTGGAATTCCAATTATTCTTGCAACAGGCGCAGTACAAACTCATTTAGTTAATCAAGGACTTAGAAAATTTACTTCATTAAATGTTAAAGCAGCAGAATGTTTAGATGTTCATTATTTTGCAGTTTTGATTGGTGTTGGTGCTACAACAGTTAATCCGTATTTGGCATTTGATTGTATTTATCAAAGACATCAAAAAAATATTTTTCAAAAACTAACTTTTACTGAGTGCATCAATAATTATATCAAAGCAGTTAATGATGGACTATTAAAAGTAATGTCTAAACTTGGTATTTCTGTCATCAGCTCTTATAGAGGTGGTTTAAATTTTAGTGGTCTTGGATTAAGCAGAGCTTTAGTTGCTGAATATTTTCCAGGAATGTATTCAAAAATTTCTGGTATTGGAGTTTCGGGAATTGAACAAATGATTAGAACTCAACACCAAAAAGCGTTTAGAGGAAACGTTATTAGTTTACCAATCGGTGGATTTTATAAATTTAGAAAAGGTGGAGAGCAACATTCAAATCAGGCAATGACTATGCATATGTTACAAACTGCCGTTGCAACAGACTCTTATGATTTATACAAAAAATATTCAAAAATTATTAATGAACAACATCCTTTAAATCTTAGAGATCTTTTAGATTTTAATTTAATTAAAAAACCAATTCTAATTGAAGAAGTTGAATCTATTACAAATATTAGAAAAAGATTTGGAAGTGGAAGCATGTCTTTAGGAGCGCTTTCAAAAGAAGCGCATGAAACTTTAGCAATTGCAATGAACAGAATTGGTGGAGCATCATGTAGCGGGGAAGGAGGAGAGGATGCAATACGAGCAATTCCAAAAGATAATGGTGACAATGCTAATTCAAGAGTTAAACAGATTGCTTCAGCAAGATTTGGGGTAACTGCGGAATATTTGAATAATTGTGATGAAATAGAAATTAAAGTATCTCAAGGAGCAAAACCTGGAGAGGGTGGCCAATTACCAGGGTTCAAAGTGACCGGTGAAATTGCAACTTTGAGACATTCTACGCCAGGAGTTACCTTAATATCTCCACCACCCCATCATGACATTTATTCAATCGAAGACTTGTCTCAACTTATCTACGATTTAAAACAAATAAATCCTAAAGCAAAAATTGGAGTAAAATTAGTTTCATCAACAGGCATAGGAACTATTGCTGCAGGAGTTGCAAAGGCAAAAGCAGATGTAATTCTAATTAGTGGACATTCAGGTGGAACAGGGGCCTCACCATTAACAAGCGTGAAGTATGCAGGATTACCTTGGGAAATTGGCTTAACAGAGGCCAATCAAATTTTAACTTTAAATGGTTTAAGACATGAAGTTATTTTAAGAACTGATGGAGGAATTAAAACAGGTAAAGATGTTGTTATGGCCGCAATGATGGGTGCAGATGATTTTGGAATAGCGACAACTTCATTAATAGCCATGGGCTGTATAATGGTTAGACAATGTCATTCTAATACTTGTCCTGTTGGAATTTGTACTCAAGATGAGGAGCTAAGAAAAAAATTTACAGGCACACCAGAAAAGGTTGTTAATTTATTCTCATTTATAGCTGAAGAAGTAAGAGAAATTTTAGCAAGTCTTGGTTTTAAATCTTTAAATGAAATTGTTGGAAGAACCGATTTATTGAAACAAGTAAGTAGAGGATCTGCTAATTTAGATGACTTAGATTTAAATCCACTTTTAGTTCAAGCAGATCCAGGAGAAAATCCGAGATATTGTTTAAAAAGAGAAAGAAAAGAAGTCCCTGATAGTTTGGATAAACAAATTATAAAAGATTCACTTTCTTTAATTGAGAAAGGACAAAAGTTTCAATTAAGTTATGCAGTAAAAAATACACATAGATCTGTTGGAACAAGATTAAGTTCAATTATTACAACTCAGTTTAAAAATAAGAAATTATCCGACGATCATATTTTAATTAAATTAAGAGGTTCAGCCGGACAGTCCTTGGGCGCATTTGGAGTTTCAGGAATTAAATTAGAAGTCACAGGCGATGCAAATGATTATGTTGGCAAAGGGTTATCAGGTGCAAAAATAATTATAAAACCAGCCTCGAACACTGAAATACAAACTTCAAAAAATACAATTATTGGAAATACTGTTTTATATGGAGCAACCTCAGGATTGTTGTTTGCAGCAGGACAAGCAGGAGAAAGGTTCGCGGTTAGAAATTCAGGAGCTACAGCAGTTATTGAGGGATGCGGAACAAATGGTTGCGAATATATGACAGGCGGTACCGTTGTTATATTAGGAGAAGTAGGTGATAATTTTGCAGCAGGAATGACAGGTGGAATGGCATTTGTTTATGACCCAGAAAATAGCTTTGAGAATTATGTAAATCCATCTTCAGTTATTTGGCAAAGAATTGAAACAGATTATTGGAATGATTTTCTTTTAAATTTAATAAAATTGCATGAAAAAGAAACTCAATCAGCTTATTCAAAAAAAATTATTCAACAATGGAGTAATGAAAAGACTAATTTTTATCAAGTTTGCCCTAAAGAAATGTTAGATAAGTTAAAACAACCATTATCGAATAAGGCAGTTCATGGAAAAGCGGTCTAAATCAATTAGTCTAGTTTGTTTTGGTTTTGGTTTAGCAGCTAAATACTTTGTAAAAGAATTATTAAAAAATAAACATATAGCTAGAGCGGCACACGCCTATGCTGACGCTTTTGAGCGTTGGGGTAAAACATTAAAAGATTTAGGTTGGCGCCTTCGCCACACACCGCGTGAGCCAGTGGGAGCAGCTTGGCGAATCTTGGGAACAGGTAAGCCACATCGGATTTGGATTCCTTACTTAAAACCATTTGGGGTTGAAGCGATGGGGGCAGCAAGCGCATGATTGAAGATGGCACCTTTGCAGGAGAGGGACTAACTATTTTGCAGACACTTACCTATTTTGTGGTTGCACCAACCATATTATTTGTGGTGATCTCATTTTTTGCCTACATCACCGCAAAAGAGACTAGAAGCAAGAAAAAAAGTAAGCCGGTATCGCTAACCTCAATTGAGTAGCTTATTTATCCTTAGCTTGAACTCTTAGCGCTCGCTCTAACGCGTCCCTACCTTCAGAAACTAATCTGCGAAGTCCATCCTGGCCATCTTTGCCAGTGGTATTTAGCCAATTAGAAGTTTTATCAACCGTCTCTTTAGTAGTTATAAATGTTGGATACATTCCCATTACAAACTTACTTGCCACCTCATATGACTTCTTACCCCAGGTCTCCATTAGTAACTCAAAGTAGGGATCAACGTAAGCGGTGAGTAATGGGCGATGCAGCGCTCGCATAAAGCCAGCAATTTTTGCCTCACGTTGTGAAGTTGATAGCTCCTCAGTTGTAATTGATTTCCAAACCTCACTCTTTGCCTCCGCCGTTGGCAGAGCAGCTAACGCAGTTGCATGGGAGAGGGAACCAGTTAACGTGTTATCTTTTAATAACTCAGCAGCAAGGGCTGACTTATCCATCAAACCGCGCTCTGCTAATGCGATTACAAATGTCCACCTTAAATCAGCATCAACTTTAAGCCCAGATAATTTGCCATCTAGTAACTCTTTGATTAAATCATTGTGCTCAGCACTGGAAGCAAATGAGGTGAAGTTTCTAGCAAACTGCAATTGGTGATCAGAGCCTGACTTTGCTGCTCTTAACATCTGCTCATAAGCATTGCCAACCTTAAGGCGAGATGAATCTCGCTTACTTGGCGCGGAATACAACTCAACAGCGGTGATTAATTGATTTGCAATGATGGTGACAGTTGCAATGTCATCTTCACCCGGCAGACCAGCAAGTGCGATATCGATAAAATCAGTTGCGCTAATTTCAGCATCTCGCAACATATCCCAAGCTGCAGACCAGCAAAGAGCCCGGGTTAGTGAATCATCAATCTTGCCTAGGTGTGCTTTAAGGGTTGCAATAGATCGATCATCAAATCTAACCTTGGCATAAGATAAATCGCGATCATTGATAACCAATAGATCTGCCACCTTTTGCCCAGCTAACTCAGCAACAACTGTTTTAGCTCCTGCCACATCTAACTCCACTGTTTTTCTAAGTGCGATCTTGCTACCTACTAGATCATATAAACCAACTGCCATGCGGTGCGGGCGAAGCTCGGTCGATCCTGCTGGCATGGTTGGCACCTCTTGCACAACTGCAACAAATTTATAAGTATCGTTTTCAATTTCAAGAGCTGGACGTAATGTATTAACACCAGCTGTTTGCAGCCAGGTTGAAACCCATGGCTTTAAATCACGGCCACTTGTTTGGGTTAATTCATAAAGTAAGTCATCTAATGTGGTGTTTTTAAAGGCATGCTTGGTGAAGTATTTTTGTAATCCAAGGATGAAATTATCTCGTCCAACGTGGGCAACTAATTGTTGAAGCACTGACGCACCCTTTGCATAGGAAATACCATCAAAATTTCCAGCAACGGTGTCAATATCTTTCATATCTGAAACTATTGGATGAGTTGAGACAAGTTGATCTTGGCGATATGCCCAGTTCTTTCGCTCCTGATTAAAGCCAGTCCAAGAGTTTTTAAATCTAGTTCCCTCAACCATTGCAAGGTATGAAGACCATTCGGCAAATGATTCATTAAGCCAAAGATCATCCCACCACTTCATGGTGACCATATTGCCAAACCACATATGGGCCATCTCATGCAAGATTGTGTTTGCACGGGCGTTATACATACGCTCGGTAACTTTAGATCTAAATACTAAGAGACGTTCTAAGAATGTAACAGCGCCAGCATTTTCCATCGCGCCCCAGTTGAAATCAACCACAGCAATTTGGTCATACTTTTCAAATGGATACTCAAGACCAAAGACTTTTTCAAAGTAGGCAAAGCCTTGTTTGGTAATTAAGAAAATATCCTCTGGATCTAAAAACTCAGCCAAAGATTTACGGCAGTAGATACCAAGTGGCACCTTCTTCTTACCAACATACTCATCCTGCACGTTGTAGTAAGGACCTGCGATAAGGGCGGTGATGTAGGTAGAAATTCTTGGGGTAGTGGTAAAGCTCCATTTACTTTTTTTCTCACCAAGATCAATCTTTTCTTTTACTGGATTATTTGAAATTACCTGCCAGTGATCAGGGGCGGTAACAGTTAAGGTGAAGGTTGCTTTTAAATCTGGTTGATCAAAACATGGATACATCTTTCTGATAAACGCCGTCTCACCTTGTGAGTAAAGATAAACCTCATTATCAACTGGATCTACTGAGCGCTGCAGCCCCTCACCAGTATTTGAGTACAAAGCATTCATATGAATTACTAACTCATTTTGCGCAGCTAAGTTTTTAACAAAAAAGCTCTCACCATCATAGGAAGTGGTATCGATTACTTCACCATTTAAGGTTGCTGAAATTACATTCTTACCAACTGCATCTAAAAATGTCTCATATCCTGGTTTATTGCAAGAGAATTTAATAATAGTTTTAGACTCAAAGATCTCTTCCCCTTTTGTTAAATCAAGGGTTAAGTCATAACTTTCAACTGCCAGATGTGATGAACGCTGCGCCGCTTCTGCTCTAGTTGAGTTTAAACCTGGCATTTGGACTCCCTTTGTTCTTTTGAGTAACTACTCTTGCAATATTATTGAAGTCTGTATCCAAGCAGAGATTGCAGGTTAAGCCAAGGTGGAGCGTCCCTCAATCCGCAGCTACTCACTACGTGGTAATCGGATGACCCGCGCCCAAAGCCTTGCGATAAATGCGCATTGGGATCAATATGCAATCGCCTTAGCGCAACCTTTAAATCTAAATCAGAATTTTCCAGATAAGCAAAAAGTAATTTTAGAGATTGGCTCTGGCATGGGGGAGGCAACTGCGCAAATTGCACAAGCAACACCTGATACTGGCTATGTTGCAGTTGAAATGCATGAACCAGGTCTTGCCGCCCTTTTGATGTTAATTGTTGAAAAAGAGTTAACAAATGTTAAATTCATTAGAGAAGATGCTATTTATCTTCTTTCCCATTTTATTGATGATTCATCTTTAGATGGAATTCATTTACTCTTTCCAGATCCATGGCCAAAAAATCGCCAACACAAGCGGCGGATTGTGCAGAGTGAGTTTGTGCAGATGGTGTGTGAAAAGTTAAAGCCAGGAGCTTTCATTCATATTGCAACTGATTGGCAGCCTTATGCTGATTGGATCAAGGTTAGATTTGATGCCAATCAAAGTTTTACTGGAGGAATTACCCCAAGGCCAGATTGGCGAGTGTTATCAAAATTTGAAGGACAAGGATTACGAAAAGGACATCAGGTAACAGATTTTAGGTATGTAAAGCTTTAAATCTTGCCATCTCTTTCAAACTTTGAGATCTGATTAATTCTTCTCACATGCCGTTCATCGCCTGTGAATGGTGTGGCTAGAAATGTGTCCACTAGCTCTAAACAAAACTTCTCATCATGCATGCGCCCACCTATGGAAATTACATTTGCATTGTTGTGCTCGCGGGCAAGTTTTGCTGTTTCAATTGACCAAACTAAAGCAGCTCTAACACCTGCTACTTTATTTGCTGCCATCTGCTCGCCATTGCCAGAACCACCTAAGACAATTCCAAATGAGGCAGGATCTTTTGCAGTTGCCGCTGCTGCTGGAATACAAAAAACTGGGTAATCATCTAATGCGTCATATTCAAAAGGTCCATGATCTTCAACCTGATGACCTTTACTCTTTAAATGCTCAATGATCTTTGCTTTAAATTCAAGACCTGCGTGATCACTGCCGATATGAATCTTCATGTGATTAGTTTGGCATAAAAACAAAACTGGCTTACCTTATTTTCATAAGGTGAGCCAGAAATGTCTAGGATGGGAAGGAATTTAATACTTTTTAAGCGCGTGCTCCGCCCTTGTCACCTTTATGGCCAAAACCTTTAACTCGCTCAACCATTTTGGTTACGCGCTCTGTGGTCTTAGCTTTTTCAGTACTTGCTTGAGCAGCAGTTAACTTACCTGCAGTCAGTGCAGCATCAATTTGCTTATTAATTTCAGCAGAGATTGCAGTAATTAATGCAGCCTTCTTATCACCTGCAATAGCAGCAAGTGTCTCACCAGCCTTTAATCTGGTCTTAACGGCCTCTAGTGAAATACCAAGAGTTGAGGTAACTACCGCGTCAATTGCAGCACGATCTTTATCCATCGCTACCTTGCCAGCAGTTCTGGCATCTTTAGCAGCTTGAATAATTGCATCCGCTTGAGACTGGGTAATTGTTCCCTTACTTACTAAGGATGAAAGTAGAGAAGTAATTTTATCTCCACCTTTTCTATCATCAGCGGAAGCAACCGCGCCCCCTGAAAGTGATAGCGCAACTGCTGCAGTTGCAATTGCTGCAACGATTTTCTTTTTCATAGATCCTCATTTCTTCAAGTACCCACTGCACCTGATGTGAGTAGATAACAACCTTTACCTGTGGCAGTTATCCATAACCTCTGTGTGCCAGGTCAGAGTATTTTTAACTGACTTAATCATAAGCCCGCTTAAGAAGGTGCTAACTCTCATATTTCTGAGAGTTGTGTGTGAGTAATTAAGAGTGGGTGCTACCTCTCTAGTCACTGTGTGTAATTCATTCAATCATTTATCTTACGCAATGCCAATCAGGCTTTGCCATAGAACCCCAATTTAGGGGGGATAGAGCAGGTGAAGAAATGGCACTTTCAAATCTAAAAATGAAAGTTTCAAAGATAGTGATTGCAGCAGTGCTTATTTCATTGTTAATTCCTACTAATACAAACGCAGCAGGGCGAGTGGGTGATGTTGTAAACACCATAAGAAGTGGCAGTGGTATTCCTTCTGCATCACTTGGTAATGATGGTGATTTTTATATTGATTTAAAGAGTATGAATTTTTATGGTCCAAAGAAGAGTAAACGTTGGCCTCTGCCAATCTCACTGCGCGGTCCAATTGGAGCGAGTGGTCCATCAGGAGTGGATGGAAAAAATGGTTCAGCAGCAAGTGCAACAGCTGGGACAACTGGAGTTGCAGGTCCTAAAGGTGATGCGGGTGCAACAGGTGCAACGGGTGCGACCGGTTCAACTGGTGCAACCGGAGCAGCTGGATCAAACACTGGAACTGCTGGACCAAAAGGTGACGCCGGATCTGCGGGTGCAACTGGAGCTGCAGGAGCAAAGGGAGATACTGGAACTGCTGGGGCTTCAAGTTCTTATTTCGGTGGCATAACTTTTCCAAGCGTTCTAGCTGGTATTTCTGGCTCCACTGCATTATCCAATGGCTTCGCAAATTTAATTGCAGGGAACAAATATTTACTAGATGTCATTATCTACACAACAAATAATGATCCAATGGGAGATTATCCAATCAAAGTATCTTTTACAGCTAGCACAGGTAGTCCAACTATCACTACAAAATACGTAGTTACTCGCGGACAAAGCTATAGAACATCGGCATCAAAAGTTGAATATTCGATCTTTGCTAAAGTAATTGTTGATGCCTCTTCTGTGGCTGATAACTTCACTTTAGTAGCAACAATTACTAGTGGAGCGAACACAAGTGGACCTAACGAGCAATTAACTCTTGCTGGTGATTATGTAGCTGTAACAGTCGGATCTATTAACTAAATATGGAGCGGGTGACCGGGATTGAACCGGCACAGCTAGCTTGGAAGGCTAGAACT
>OFRA01000331.1_pt1 | contig 12517 bp, 22 predicted proteins | sample 1543001 | NCBI WGS metagenome assembly OFRA01 (sample SAMN07774221, study PRJEB24372) | wastewater metagenome | isolation source: Lake Maggiore Verbania | place: Italy: Verbania | collected 2015-12 | reverse complement strand
CCTCCCCAACTACGATTTTTCATTCAAACTTTCACTGAGAAAGTGTAAATGGCCCCCCCTATGAATATTCTCGAGGGGGGGCTCTTTACGATTTTCTTTTACAAGTCTCCAGTGATTGAAAATAATGCTACAGCTCTCACCACAGGTGAACTGCTGCACTATTCTCAAACGACGAACTCCTCCTCCTCCAATGTCATCCAACTCCTCCACTGTTGACCCACAGATTCACCCACAACCTTGGATAAATTATCCAAAGTGTCCTCAGATTTCACCCTCTCAAGACCATTTTCTTGGAGCATTCTCCAAGTTTCAATCTCATCGTGGGGACGGTAACTTGATAAAAATGGCCACAGTTTCGCCTGCAAATCACTGTCAAAGACCTCATTTCGCAACAGAACAAATTCGTCCTCAGTCATTTTTTACTCCGCAGGTAACTTACACAATCCTGAAAAGATTCCCATTTTCCATCACTCAACCAATCGACCTCAGGTACACCAACCACCACCAAGCAGTGAGTGACAATTTTCACTGGCACTTTCCCCAACCCCTCAACAAATTGCACCTGTCCAAAGGTCACCAGACCAGACAAAATCAACACTGTTAAACTCATTTAATGCACAGCCTCACAGTTAATTTTCACTCCCCACTTCCCCTTTTTCGATTCCACCAAATCAAACTGATAAATATTTCTTGTTGCAGTAGTTACCCACCCAGAAAATTTCTTTCCATCAGGAGACATTAAGAAGTTATTCCTCTCACTTGGGGGCAAACAATCATCATCAGTCACCTCAATCGCACCGTCCAACAACTTTGTAGACAAAGTCTGAATGAGAAAATCTTTCACGAAGTCCTCCATCCCCTCTTCACTTTCAGTGTCAACTTCTTCGAGATGACTGTCAAAGTTTTCAAAATAGTCGTTTGTCAATTACCCAAATCCCCCACAAATTGTGTAAACTCTTCTTCACCTACACAATCCTTCATCTCACTCAACAATTGCTCGTCAGTATAATTGTACTCGTAACACTCAATTTGTTTCTCCAAATAAAACAGTTTGAGTGATTCAATGTCCAAACTCTGCACTTGAATCTCAGCCAAGGTCACAATCAGCTCCTCTCGTTGGTCATAACTTAGTGGTAACTGAATCTCAGAATCCTCAGAATCTTCATCCATCCGAGTAAAGTTATCAAGAGCAAGTTGCAAGTTGTCTGGTGACATTTTAACCCACAGACTCTCAATATAATCAGAAGGTGCAGTTCCTTGGTTCCACTTGATAAAAAGTGTGCGAATCTGGTTAATCATTTTTTGGCGATCTTCGCCAGTGAGGGTTGTCATTTTTGTTTGTAAAGTTGTTGTCATTTTGTGGTTTTTGGTTGTTTTTGTACTCTTTAATAGTAACACAGTTTCTTGGTTTTAACAAGGGGGTAAACCGAACCTTTTGGTAGGGTTTACCGAACCTTCCTCAGGGTATAATCAACCAAGAGACTTGACCTCATTTTGGAGACATCAACTGATTTCTACTGTTATATCTGGAAAAGAGAAGATGGGACTCCATACTATATTGGGAAGGGGAAAGGAAATAGATACAAGAAAAAAAGAAGAGGTGTAACAGCTCCCCCAAGAAACCAGTCCAATATATTCTTTGCTTGTGAAGGAGTTACTGAATCTGAAGCTTTTGAAATGGAGGTAGCCCTGATATCATTATTGGGTCGCAAAGATCTTGGAACAGGAATACTTCGGAACCAAACTGATGGTGGTGATGGTATTTCAGGTTATGCACATACTGAAGAAGCCAGAAGAAAGATGTGTGAGAAAAAAAGAAACATTTCAGACGAAACGAGAAGAAAACTGATTGAGTCAAATAAAGGTAATCGACACAGTGAAGAGTCTAAAATAAAAATGAGTGTTGCACGAAGAGGTGAAAGAAATCCTAACTATGGTAAACCTTGTTCAGAAGAAACCCGAAGAAAAATTGGTGAGGCAAATAGTAAACCCAGAAAAGTAACAGAAGAACAACAACTTGAGATATACCAGAGGTGGAGAAATGGGGAAACCTACAAACAACTTGCTGTTGATTATGGTCTCCATTCAAACACCATTCCGAAAATCATTGCAAGGGTTAATAAACAGACCTCAGTGCAATTTTCTCAGCAATAGAAATGCTCAGCTCCAGTGAAATTTCTGGATCAAGTGTAACTCCTTCCTCCTCAAGAACCTCGTCAACATGTTGTTGAAGGTGATCAACGAGAAAGTCAAAGAACTCAGGTGACTGTGAAACTTTTTGGCAAACACTGTCAGAGATTGAATCAGCGAGAGCTTGAATTGATTTTTGTGATAACATTGTTTTAGAGGTAGTTGAGGAAGTTAGGTGATTGAAACTGGTCGATTGACCCACTGCGAAAGTAAGCTCTGTCAGCTCTTTCGATCTCATCGTCGTCGCGGTACAGATTGTCATATTCCTCTGCGGCTTGAAGTTCTTCCAGGGAAATAAGTACTGGAACCCCATTGTGATAAACTGTGGTCATTCTGTCTTGATTGTTTGGTTGTTTTTTCATACTACTAATATAACACAGAACCTCGATTTTATCAAGGGGGTAAACCCCCCTAAAAGGTGTGGTTAACCGAACAGGGCAACCCTCTCTAAAATCTCATCCTCGTCCATAACATCGAGTTCCTCGTCGTCACTGTCAGTACCCCAGTCAGTGTCAATTGTAACATCAACAATGTGAAGGACCATGTTATCGTAAAAACAATTGTCTTCAGTTAACTCTGTGTCAAAAGTGTGGAGGTGTCCAAGACCATTTCCCAGAGCTTCATTCAGTGCCTCAGTGTCAGTGATGTTGTTCACAAGTACAGCTCCGATTGTACCTGAGTCAACAGAGTAAGGATTCCCATCGAGGTCGTTGTAAGTACCATCTCCAAACGCAGTACTCAGTTGGATATACTTTCGACCGTCTTCCAGAGTGAACTCAACCTTTGAGTTGTCAAACACAGAGAGGTCACAAATCTCGTCCCACTCGTTGGTCATGACATAACATAAGTCACCCACATAGTAAACATTTTTGTTGATTTCAGTTGTCATTTTGTCCTCTGGTTGTTTTTTCATACTACTAATATAACACAGAACCCTGGTTTTAACAAGGGGGTAAACCGAACCTTTTGGTTCGGATAACCGAACCTTCCTCAGGGTATAATCAACCAAGAGACTTGACCTCATTTTGAATACTGAAAACATCTACTACTGTTATGTTTACAAAAGAGAAGATGGAACCCCATACTATATCGGCAAAGGAAAGGGTAGTAGAGCTTTTATTACGAGTAGAAAAATAGTCAGTCCTCCCAGAGATCGAACTAACATATTCTTTGCTTGTGAAGGAGTAAGTGAGACTGAAGCTTTTGAAGTGGAGGTAGCCCTGATATCATTATTGGGTCGTAAAGATCTTGGAACAGGAATACTCAGAAATAGAACTGATGGGGGTGAGGGTGTCTCTGGGGTTGTAGTAAGTGAAGAAACCAGAAGAAAAATGAGTGAAACAAGAAAAAATCAACCTCTTTCAGACGAATCCAGACAAAAAATGAGTAGGGCAAAAAAAGGTAGACCCCGAACTGAAGAGACTAAAAGAAGAATAAGTGTAACCCTGACAGGTAGACCCAAGTCAGAAGAATCCAGAAAAAAATTGAGTGAGACAAGAAAAGGAAACAATAATGCCTCAAAACTTACAGATGTTCAACGACTTGAGATAGTTCAAAGGAGAAAGAATGGGGAGTCAACTTTAAAACTTGCTACTGAATTTGGAGTGACTCAACGCACTATTTATAACTGTTGTAAACCTCAGTTTTAATCCGAAATACTTTCAGGAGAAAGTTTGTCAAAAGTTTCACATACAAGTTTGCAAATTACAACCTTGATGTCATCATCAAGTTCTTCCAACAAAGTAAGTAAATCCTCTTGAAGTTGTTCCTGAGCAAGTTGTGGGTTTGTCATAAAGAAAGAAGGCTGAGTATAAAAAACCCAAGGACAATTGGGAGTAAAAAGAAAATTATCTGACCATGAGTTATCACAATCAGAAAAATCAGAACGAGAAGTCCCAGTATCATTGAGTCACAGGGCAAACTGCAATTTGGTAACCGGAACCGGTAGACCTCAGACACTCTTTGTTCACCACTCCAAGTCTCCAACCATTGTGACCTCGAGTGTAAGTGTCGTACCTCGTCTGAATAACACCAACATAACCATCTGAGGCAAACTGAACTACACAGGGAACCACACTGTTTGCTACATAATTTTCATAAAATCTGCAGTTAGTTTGGTAACTCATCTGTGCAGAGACAGGATTACTCAGAGTGGCAACACTGGTTGCAACAAAGAGAGAAGTGAGAAGTTTTTTCATTTTGTTTGAGAATTGTAGAGAACATTATTCATTTTGGGTAGTGCGACTTCAGTGCCCTCAGGAACTGATTTTAGCAGTCGGTTGAGTAACCTTGTTCTACTAGAGTTCTTTGACAGATCTAACTTAGTTTGAATGGCAACCAATTCTGAAACTTTACTCTCATAAGAGAATTTAACGTAAATGGTTTGTGTCATTTTGTTTGATTAAAGTCCGTTGATAAAATCAGCAACTGCGTCATTGTACTCAGTTTCAGTGTCAAAGATGCGACCATGAATGTTTCTTGGATAGGTTACATTTGATTCACCAACGGCAGCAACATTGCGGCAGTCTTGTTCATCGTAACCCATTTCAATTAGGTTTTGAACGTAAGGATTGTAGTGTGTCATTTTGTTTGTTTGTTTGTTGTTGTTTTGTCGGATAACCTCACAGGCAATCTTGTGCCTCATAAGTTGAACTCAAAATCATGAGGTCAGGGTGCATCTTAGTGACAGACTTGTAGGCATCATCGTAAGAGTCAGAGAGGTAGGACAGTTCTACATAGTAGGCTGTTTTCGTTTTGTAACCTTTGAACACTACTTTGTACTCAATTCCTGGAAGTTTGGGTGCGGAAGAGGTGAAGGCTGAGGCTGTTTTGTTTTGCATGATAGTAATATAACACAGAATGCCGAAAAAGTAAAGGGGGGGAACCGAACCTTTTGGTTCGGTTTACCGAACTCCTCTGAAAATACTTTCACAGGGGGAAGTTCTTTATCTCTGCAGCTTTGTCAATTATTTTATTGAACACACTTTCGACTTCAGGACGAGCAAAGAAATCTGACTTACGTTTCTCCCCACAAGTACCAACATAGGCATAAAGAGTGTTATTGCTGGCAACGTTCATCTCTGTAACCCCTTCCATCATTTGTGTTAGTTGAGGAAGGTAACCAAAGGTAACAAATGGATTTTGTTGAATGTTCTTGAGCATAGAAAGAGCTTTGTCTTCAGTGTTAACCATTTTGTTAGCTGCTGAGATCATTTGCTTTTCATAAGAAAGACAGTTTTGTTCGTGCACAGACGCTCTGTAAATTAAAACTCCAGCAACAGTTGAAGTAATACTGGCGCCGAGGAAACCTACAGTTGCGATGATAGCGATTTTGATTGAATTTTTCATTTGGTTGTTAGTTGGTTGAAAGTTTGTTGTTTGTTAGAAGTGTGCAGTGGGGTCGTCACATTTAGCAATCCATTCAAGTGCTTTTGTGAGGGCAACTTGCTGAAGCTCAGTGTCACCTGTGTGATCACTGTGCCACTCCAGAGCATACTTTATACGATTTTCTGGAGTTGCCATGAACTTTTGAAGTTTGGTCATTGGTTGTGTCATTTGTTGTGTCATTTGTTTTCATCGGGGTAAAGTTTCCAACCGTCGGCACGAATACCTAACTCTTCGCAACGTACTTCGTAGACAATACGTTGCATTAACCTCAGGTCCATAGTTTGGACCTCTTTAATAATGGTGCGACGAATTTGTTCTGATTGAGTATTCACAGGTCGAAAATGTTGGAGTTGAGTTGAACTATGTTGAGTTTTGGGTCAGCAAACTTCACACCATCTTTGGTTTCAGTTACACCAAACTCGTCGTAAAGAACTTTCACAAGAGTTTCGTAATCACCACAGGAAAGTGCAAGTTTGTAAAGACCTTCTTCGTTGTTCACCCACAATGAAATGTTCCAGGTTTCGTAGTTATCGAAACCATTGTAGGAAGTGTCGAGAAGTTCTTTTTGAAAAGTTGCAGTCATTTTGTTTTTGGTTTTTTGTCTAGTTGTTTTTGTACTCTTTAAGAATAACACAGTTTCCTGGTTTTAACAAGGGGGTAAACCCCCCAATCTGGTTCGGTTTACCGAACCTCCCTCAAACTATTTTTAAGTGGGACATTGTTGACCCAAAGAAAATATCTTTGACCTCAAGTTCGACATAATCAAACCCCTCGTTTTTCAGAGTCTCACTGTAAGCTTGTGCACTGCTGAATGCATCAAACAGACGCAGAGAGCGAAATACTTCACCCTCGTAATCGTATCCGCCGATGACAGCGTAAACTTTTTGGTTTGTGTTCATTTGACTCTTGTTGTTTTCCATGTTTTTAATATAACACAAAAACCCCAAAACCTCAAGGGGGCAAACCGAACAAAAAGGTGCGGTTAACCGAACAAGGGTTTTGGGGGAGTGGAGGTCAACAGTGAGGGTAGTACACTTGTACCAACCAAGGAACCCAGTGGCAGCAGGGGTTCTCAGGTTGTCATTCAGTGATTTTTCCTGTTTGGGGAGGGTTCTGGGGTGTTCCTTCCCGACCCCCTCCCAGAAAAACCCCTTTTCCTCAAGTTATACTTTCTGAAAACTCGTAGTTATAACTCAGACCGTCAGCACAAACAACATGGTGCCACCCTTTATCCTTTGGGGTCAACCCCAACCGTTCCTTCGCTGTGGCAACATTATCCTCCATCAAATCCACCCCATAAATCATCTCGTTGAGAACATGTTTGGGGTCGTGATACTCTGAGAGCACCTCAAGTAGGGTCACCAAAAAGTTACCATCACCACAAGAGTTATCGAGAAACTTTGCATCGGCATCCTTGAGTTTCTTCTCAGGAATCTCTCTTACCATTCGCATACAAAGATCCATCGGGGTGAAAACTTCACCTGTGGTCTTGACACGATTCCTCCCTCTTTTCTTTTGCTTATCAATCTCAGTTTGGACAGTTGTGCTCATTTGGTGTTACCTGCAAGTAATTTGTTCCAAGTGTTTAAATAACCCACCTCTATCTTAGTGAGCTTGAGAACTTTGTAAAGTTCCTCATCAGTGTTCACACCACACAAGTCTGGGGTTTCCTCGAGCAACACACGAGGTAGAAACTGAGCGCGGCAAGATGCAGCTGTGATGAATCTGTAAACAAGTGAGTGTGAGAGTAACCAGTGCATTTGTTCTGCTTCTTCAACTGTGTTGAACTTCATGAACTTCCCTCGATTACCTGTGGCATAATATTGATCCTGATCATTCACTCGAGTAAGTAAAGAGTAAGGACCACCCTTTACTCTGTTTGGGTGATACCTCCAGGCCACAGTGGAGAGGTAAGTGTAGGGGCAAGTTGGAGGTTCATCCAGAGTTTCAAACCTATCTTTTACTTTCTTTCCTGTACTGTTGTAAAACTTCTGGAAGATTGATAGTGTAAGTTCAGGGTCGGCAGCAGAAAACTTATCACAGGGTGATAGATACTGCACAGGGAGAACGGTTCCTCTGGCAATTTCTGTGACCTTTCCGTCATAAACAACCCGAAGATTCTGATTTTCGTTTTGTTTATCTTGCCCTTTGTACACTGCAATTGGTTGCCCAATGTTGGGAAACATCTTTTCCATTCCATACTGAATCTCGTTCAGTCCAAGTTTCTCTAACTCTTTGTATCCTTTGGTATACTTTGCACCAGCTTTCGATGGTGATACCAGAGAGAAATAACCCCCAGGTTTCAGTAACTCACCAGTTCGGCGAAAAAACATCGTGTAGAAAGCGGAGTTACCACCATTTTGGAAAGGTGGGTTTCCTACAATCACATCAAATTTCATGTTTGATTTCCAACAACATGTTTCAAAGGGGAATGATACGCCCCATAGGCCATCAGTGAGTTCAACTGTTTACTTTCGGGAGTGAATAACTTTTGTTGAATCTTCTCAAGTTCTTCTTGAGTCCCAAGTATATACTCAACTTGTCTTCCGCACCCAACAGTTGTTATCTTTGCTTTTCCATAAATGTCTCCATAGGTGGGAACAGCGAGTTTGAGTTTACCCCAATCACCAATTGGTTGATCACACCACATTGAACATCGTTTCTTTGCTGAAGAGTAAAAAACCTCATAGATGTGAGTTTCTGTTTTGTCTGGTGACCAATGAGAACTGTTGATTGAGGGGTTGATTGGGCCTGTGAACACATTTAAATCAAGAGGTTCACAGTTTTGCAAAAACTCAAACATTTCAGAACGCCATTCTTTGTTATTTGAGGGAGTTGGACTCAGGATGTCAATTGTGGAACCGTCAGGAAGTCGAGTTTCTCCCCCATAAGGTTGCTTTTGAAGTGTAATCACTGTAATGCCGCCAGTGTCTACGCCAGGGAATGCCCAGTCAACACTTGGGTCCAGGGCGATAAGGTTATTTTGTTTGATCAACTTCCATGCTTTGCTTCGTGCATTTTTCTGCATCCAAGTAAAAGGAACAACCAAAGAAACAAGCCCCTTGTCTTTGACTAAATCAATACCCTTTTCGATAAAATCAGGCCACAGTGGAGTTCCAACATTTCTCACCTCACGAGAGCGTTGATATGGTGGGTTCCCAATCACAACATCAAATTTCATGTTTGGTTCCCAGGTTAAAAAATCTGTGTGTACATAATTTACTCCAAGTCGTTTGAACATTCCTGACCCAAGTTCAAAATACATTGGATCAATTTCAACAGCAGTTATTTTTTCTGGTGAAAAACCTGCCTGAAGTGCAGCAATAACATAGGTTCCAATTCCTGCACCTGGAATACAAAGTTTCCCAGTTGTTGGAACTCCTTGAAACTGTGACTGAGCTAACTCCAAAGGAGTTACACAATCACTTGTTTGATTCCAGTTAAACACATCGAGAACTGTGTTGTAAATAACTGTTGCCCTCTCGGTCATAGTGTAGGTTTTCATAGTTGTTTGTAAATTCAATTTAATACAGTAGTTTTTTTTCCATACCACTAATATAACACAGAATTCTGGTTTTAACAAGGAGGGTAAACCGACCTTCTGGTTCGGGTAACCGAACCTTATACTAAAGGGTCTCCAATTGTTTTGAACAACTCTTTTGATAAAACATTTGAAATTTTATTAATATTAGCCAACTCCTGAATCTCTGGACTTCTCAAGTACTCGCAAAGAACTTTACTTTCCTCCTCAGAGTTTGTTTTCAACATGATAGCGGAACGACTGATAGAATGGTCCAAAGGTTTTACAAAAACCTTACCAAGACCATAACCTCCATACACCCTGTTCATAACAACTCCATGTTCATTCAAACCATGCACATGTTGTTCAACAGGGACAAACCGAACTTTTATATCTGTTTCCCTACTGTTGAGGGTGAGAATCATTGGAAAATCTCCTTCTTTCATCTGATTCAATCCCACAGAACCCATTGAATGTCGGGAAGCCAAGTTACCCTCAACATTGGAAACATACTCTGAGTTTGTGAACTTCAAACAGGTATCTTCAGTAAGAAGAATCTCCTTTTCTTCTCCCCCTTGGAAAGTTACTTTTGTTGGTCCACTGTGGTTGATGTTGTATGTAACAACAACTGTTTCAGTTAGTCCAATGGTGGGAAATACTGACTCGGGCAGTGCTACCATACTCTGAATATGACCTGAGGAAAATAGTTTGCGACGAAACTTAGATGACTTCTTTGCAAAGTATTTGGATCGAATAATGAGAGAAACAAAAGGACTCATTTCCATACATTTGAGAAAGAACTTATCATCAAGACCTTTTGAGCAACCCCCCAAACCGGCACCTTTTACATTCTCAGTATCAGAGTAGGGAGGATTCCCTACAATCGTGTCAAATTCCATTTTTGATCCCCAAGTTAAAAAATCAGCATGTACATAGTTAACTCCAAATCGATTGAACATTCCTGACCCAAGTTCATAGTACATTGGATCAATTTCCACAGCGGTTATATTCTCAGGGAGAAAACCTTTTTCAAGGGCGACTAAAACATAGGTTCCAATTCCTGCTCCAGGAATACAGATTGTCCCTTGCACTGGAACTTTTTCAAATTGTTTTCTCACAAAGTCAAGAGGTGTTATTTGATCACTGGATTTGTTCCAGTTGAATACATCAACAACAGTGTTGTAAATGACTTTAGTTCTTTCAGAAGTAGTGTAGGTTTTCATAGTTGTTTGTAAATTCAATTTAATACAGTAGTTAACTTAGCATCCAAAATCATATGAACCTGCGACACAGAGTTACTCACAACCCTCTCATTCACCCAACCAGAATCAATCGCTGCCTGAAACAAATCAGGGTGACAAGCAGTGAGAACCTCAAATCGATCGTAACTGAGTAACTTTGGAAGGGTGGAAAGATGTTGGTCAAAGAGTAACCCATGAACCACAACATCATCAATTCGTTCCACAGCACCTTTGATTCTCAAAAGAGTTTCACGCTTGGCTTTTGCCTCCTGGTCAACTTCCCCAGGTGTGCGAGTTACTTGCACATTCCCCACCCTATTCGTACCATTCTCATTGAGAACCAGATTCACCTGCTCTTTGTCTTCAATTTTGTGAAGATCTGAGAAAGCCCACATCATCGCTTCCCAATCAGTACCCACACGAGTAGAACTCACTGCAGCGTTTGTGATTGCTTTTGCAGAAGCAGTTGCAACATTTCCAAACTCAAGAATGCCCTCATAAGAAATCTCTCGAGTTCCATTGTTGAACTCAAATACATCTGCAAAGTCAAGGAAAGTTTTCAACACATTCCCCTCACCTTCTTCATCACCCACAGTAGCAGTAACTGATCCCATTTCCACAATTGAGTGAATCGCTCTCTCAGGCACAAAATCAATCACTTTCCAAGATTCATTCGGAGTAGACCCACCTCTGAAAGCAAACTGTACCCAGAACTCTGCACTCTGGTACTCTGTGCCCTGAATAACTGTATCCCACTGAGGAACAGTTACTCCAACAACATTCGCCCACACAGTGAGACAAATTGTGGCCCCGTTGGTTTGCACATGGTTTAGAATCTCAGCCTGGTTGTTACCAGAATCCCCAGTGATTACCAGAGGAACAAAGGGAGAATTGAATTCCCTCAGCGACTTTTCAAATAGGTAACACTCCTTAACACCTGGCAAACTCATCACAATATGTTTTGAGCCATGAAGCATTTGCTGACGCTTGTGAACTGTACCATGGGCAAAGAACTTTTGAAGAAAAGCTTGCACTGATCCAGGATCTTTCCACTTCCCATCAACAACAGTGAAAACATTCTTCAGAGCATCAGGGTCATCACCATAAACAGAATTCTTATTCTCAGAGTCATAAGTTGCAAACACAAGTTGCATCTTGGGCATTTTCTGAGCCCACTCAGCACCCTGTCGTTTTGCCTGCTGCTCCTCAACATAACCCCAGACGAAAACATTCTCGCGAGGGTACTTCCAAATGGTTTTGTAAGCAGTTCCACTTATTTCCAGGAGACGATCACAATTGAGTGAATCCCTGAGTTTCTGAAAGTTAACAGATTCCCCACCAATGTGACACTCATCGAGGGCCAACAGATTGAGACCATCAGGGTACAGGTTTTGAAGTTTTTTCACATACGAAAACCTCTCACTCTGACGCTGAACTGTGCTCACCAGGAGTTGACGGCGACCAGCAACTTGTGAGACTTGAATGAGATTCTCCCAACCAACAACCCCCAAGTCAATCACATCCCACTCATGGAACTTTGTGAACCGAACTGCGTCATCCTTCCAACTACTCGCAGCAGACACCCTGTAACTCACAACCAGGGCTGAGGTGTAGTTACACTCAGTCGCTGCAAGTAAGGTCATCGCAGACTTTCCAGAGCGGCACTTTGCAAAGAGGCAGAAGTCCCCAGGGGTAGACTTAAACTTCTCAACAAATGCAAGTTGGTAGGGTCGTGAGTCTAACTCAGATCGAATTGGGGTGGCGATTCCCTCAACCAAGGCTGCATACTCATACACCAAATTCTCTGCATCCTGGGCAGAGATGTTGAACCACTCAGTGCCAGCTCCATCAGTTTGATCGTAACCTCGAGTTCGTAAGAATGAGTGAAACTGTTTATCTGTGAAGGTAACATTAAACTCACCATACACTGTGTACTTCTGAGCAGTGGCAGTACCCATTTGTTGCTTGATTCGGTCCTCAGCAACATCTTGAGTTGTCTCACCAATCTTTAACATCGGTGTACGACCAAGAGCAATCTGATCCTCGTAGTTTGCTGGAAAGCTGTAAAAATAAAGTTTGTTTGACATTTTGTTGTTTGTTTGAAAGTGAACATTTTGTGGAGGGTTTTCCTCCACCTTTTAATAGTACCACAAAACCCAGAAAACCTCAAGGGGGGTAA
>OFRA01000330.1_pt1 | contig 12519 bp, 10 predicted proteins | sample 1543001 | NCBI WGS metagenome assembly OFRA01 (sample SAMN07774221, study PRJEB24372) | wastewater metagenome | isolation source: Lake Maggiore Verbania | place: Italy: Verbania | collected 2015-12 | reverse complement strand
TCCCACTTGTCGCGCAATGCACCTTCAGGAACTTTCGCATTTAATTTTGTGCTCATCGTTTGACCTTCACTTTGTTAAACCTTTACGATGCCCGCGAGCACCGCAATCGGAAATGAAATATTTCCTAGAACTACAACGGCTGCAAACCCAGTGGCAAATGCCCAACGCCAAGAATTAAATCGCGGGTTGTTCCATCCCAATGATTGAAAGATGCTCCACGCTCCATGTCGAAGGTGAATGCCGAGCAACAAATTCGCAAGAATATAAAACAGCGCCACCGGCCAACGACCCAAACTGCGCACAACGTTTGCGTAAACCTCGGCACGCACAAAAGCACCGTCGGCACCAATTGTGTTGACAACTCCGAACGTCAAATCAGCAAGATGCCAAATCAAGAAACTTAAAACGATCATTCCGCTGTAGCGCATCGTGCGACTTGCAAAGTTTGCAACTTCATAATCGCGCGGCGATTGATATTTCACTGGTCGCGCTTGTCGATTCATAATCGTCAACGACCATGCAGCGTGCAAGTGCAACACGAGCATCGCCAGCAAACCGCCGCGCAGAATCCACAAAACTGCACCTTTTGGTGCGAGTGGGTACAAAAGTTTTTTGAGAAATTCGGCGTAGCTGTCAAGTTCGGCAGCCCCAAGATACATTTTCAAATTGCCGATCATGTGAAACAGCACAAAACCCATCAAGGCGATTCCGGAGATGGCCATGGCATATTTTTTGCCGACTGCAGTCGAATAAAGGTCAAGTAAAAACGACTTTTTCTTGCGGGATGCAAGCGCTGTGCCCGTGACCGGCTCTCGCGTTCGGCTTGGTTTTGAGATTGTTTGGACCATATCTGCACTCATCACGCTAGTAGTCGGCCCATAACTGCCCGACATCGCCGGGCTCACCCGCAGCGTGAACCGTGTCTCACCGTGGCTTTCTGTGCCTAAAACCAAGCGCATTCGCATTAGTGCCCGCAAATTCTTTATACTTTCCGAGACATATAACACGGGTCACCAAAGTGGCTGGCCCAATGAGAAAACGGAGAAACATCAAGTGAGCGCATTATTTGCATCCGAAGGCGGCTGGCAAGACTTCACCCTTAAAGGCGGTGAGTGGCTCATTTTGTGGCTCTCAGGCGGGTCGGCAGTCCTGGCTTTACTCGTCGGCTGGTACTTGATGGTCAAGGTTCTGCAAGAAGATGAAGGCACCGACAAAATGAAAGAAATCGCGTCGGCGATTCAAGTCGGAGCATGGGCATATTTGAAACGCCAGTTCCGCACGATCGGCATGATTCTCGTGCCCGTCGGTGCAGTCGTGTTTTTAACTTCAGTTGCAATTGACAAACCAAACGGCGAGTCGGCACTTTCATTTGTCTCGGCTGGCTTGTATCGCACAATCGCTTTCGTCCTCGGCTGCGTCGCCTCTGGGCTAACCGGTTACATCGGTATGACACTCGCGACTCGCGGCAACGTTCGCACCGCAGCCGCTGCTCGTCGTGGCTCAATGAAAGAGGCATTGCAAGTTGCATTCCGCACTGGTGGCGTAGCCGGAATGTTCACCGTCGGTCTTGGTTTGCTCGGTGCAACTTTGATCATTGCTTTGTTTCAAAACACAAGTTCGGCAATGCTCGTTGGTTTCGGTTTCGGTGGATCACTACTCGCATTGTTCTTGCGTGTCGGTGGCGGAATTTTCACCAAGGCAGCCGACGTTGGTGCTGACTTGGTCGGCAAAGTTGAAGCAGGTATTCCTGAAGATGACCCGCGCAACCCAGCAACAATTGCTGACAACGTTGGCGACAACGTTGGCGACTGCGCAGGCATGGCGGCTGACTTGTTTGAAAGTTACGAAGTCACCCTTGTTGCATCGATCATTCTCGGTGTTGCCGCGTTCAACTCAATTGGTTTGAATCCGGCGCTCGGCTTGGTCTTCCCACTTGCCGCTCGCGCTATCGGCGTGATTGCGTCAATCGCCGGTGTTTTCGCCGTGCGTGCCAAAGATGGCGAGACGAATGCGCTCAAGCCAATCAACCGTGGTTTCCTCACTGCAGGCATCATCACCGTGATCGGCACATATATTCTCGCCACGTATTACGTAGGCAACGACAAGCTTGAAAAAACCGGATTCTCAAATACGGGCTGGCGAGTTTTTGGCGCCGTACTAGTTGGTTTAATTCTTGCCCAAGTATTGAGTCGTCTAACTGAATATTTCACTGGCACCGAATACGGCCCAGTAAAAGAAATTGCTGAATCGTCTGAAACTGGCCCAGCAACAGTCGTGCTCTCGGGCACTGCATCTGGTCTTGAGTCTTCGGTGTACGCGATCTTGTGCATCGCCGTTGCACTCGGCACAACAATTTGGATGGGCGGCGGCAACATTCAGTTCTCGCTCTACCTCGTCGCTTTGTGCGGCATGGGTATGTTGGCCACAACTGGTGTCATCGTTTCTGAAGACACGTTTGGTCCGGTATCCGATAACGCAGCAGGCATCGCCGAAATGGCTGGCGAACTGCACGGCGAGACAGGCAAGATTCTTGTCAGCCTCGACGCAGTCGGCAACACGACAAAAGCTGTCACAAAAGGTTTCGCAATCGGCTCAGCGGTGATCGCAGCAGTTGCCTTGTTCGCCTCATACATCGAGACAATCGCTGGCGAACTCGGCCTTAAAGACGCAGCCGGCAAAAAGCTCGAAGGCTCGGCGATTTTCACTGCAGTTGAAACTCAAATCAACGTTTCAGATGTAAAAACATTTATTGGCTTGCTCATCGGCGGATCAATTGCCTTCATGTTCTCGGCGCTCGCAATTCGCGCAGTAGGCCGAACCGCAGGTGTCGTGGTGCAAGAAGTGCGCAGTCAGTTTGCAGACGGCAAAATTATGGCCGGCACAAAACAACCTGACTACGGCCCGGTAATCGATATCTGCACAGCAGCATCGCTTCGCGAACTAACAACGCCAGCATTACTCGCAGTTCTCACACCGGTAATCGTCGGTTTTGGTATCGGCTACGCCGCACTCGGTGCGTTCTTGGCAGGCGTTATCTTGACTGGTCAGTTGATGGCTAACTACTTGAGCAACTCGGGTGGTGCATGGGACAACGCCAAAAAGTACATCGAAGACGGTCATCATGGTGGCAAAGGATCAAATGCTCACAAAGCAGCGGTCATTGGCGACACAGTCGGCGACCCATTCAAAGACACTGCGGGCCCTGCGCTTAATCCGTTGATCAAAGTGATGAACTTGGTCGCACTGTTGACCTTGCCAGCAATCATCAACTTGAAAGACAACGACGCTGCTCGTTTGAGCATTGCCGGCATCTCATTGGTGATCTTGGTTATTTCAATCATGTTCTCGCGTCGCAAGACAGTCAGCATGGTCGCTGCTTAATCTGCGCGAAATATTTTAAAAAATGTCAAACCGCGTTGACTATCTCAGCAATGAATGGATCAATGCAGTAGCTGAAGGCATTCGTCAAAGCAGCGAGATTGCTGCCGTGGCGCGCGATAACTCAGTTGCGGTTACCCAGATCATTACTGGCACACCGCGCGGTGATGTGACTTATCATCTCGAGTCGCGCGACGGCAAAATCAGTTTTGCCAGCGGTGCGGCCGCAACTTCAGATATTGCTTTCACTCAAGACTGGCAAACAGCCGTGGGTGTCGCCACCGGAAAAATAAATGCCCAAGAAGCATTCATCAGTGGCAAGATTCGTTTCAAAGGTGATCACGAGCGAGTCATCGCTACCCAACCATTATTTTTGGCACTCGACGTTGTGTTTACAAGCGTCAACGCCAACACGAATTTCTAATTCGCGCCTCGCGAATTTTTTAAACTAGACCAAGACTGCGAACAGCATCACGCTCATCAATCAACTCAGCCACAGATGCGTCGATCATCTTGCGACTGAAATCATTAACTGGCAAGCCCTGCACGATGCTGTATTCACCGTTCGCACACGTGCATGGGAAAGACGAAATCAATCCTGCAGGCACGCCGTAACTGCCATCTGAAGGCACCGACATGCTCACCCAATCGCCCGCTGGCGTGCCCTGCACCCAGTTGCGGATGTGATCCATCGCTGCAGTGCCAGCTGAAGCAGCCGAAGACAAACCGCGGGCTTTGATGATTGCAGCACCGCGCTTAGCGACCGTCGGAATGAACGTCTCGCGCATCCAAGTCTCGTCGTTGACCAAAGTCGCAGCATTTTTGCCGTCAACTTCACAGTTATAAAGATCTGGATATTGAGATGCCGAGTGGTTTCCCCAGATCGTCATTTTTTTGATCGAGGTAACTGGTTTACCAACACGTTGTGCAAGTTGAGCCACTGCGCGGTTGTGATCTAAACGAGTCATCGCCGTAAATTGTTTTGGATCAATCTCGGTGGCGTTGCTCATCGCAATAAACGCATTCGTATTCGCCGGGTTGCCAACAACCAATACTTTGACATTCTTCTTTGCGTTTTTTGCAATCGCGCGACCTTGTGGCTTGAATATTCCACCGTTTGCAGTCAACAAATCGGCGCGTTCCATGCCATCTTTGCGCGGCATCGCACCAATCAACAGAGCAATATCTGCGTCACCAAAGGCAACATTGGCATCGTCAGTTGTAATCACATCTACAAGTGGTCCATAGGCGCAATCGTCAAGTTCCATTTTTACGCCGTTGAGCGCGCCAAGTGCTGGCGTAACTTCAAGCAACTGCAAAATTACCGGTGTATTTGGCCCAAGCATCTGCCCAGATGCAATGCGAAACAAAATTCCATAACCGATTTGTCCGGCTGCGCCGGTAACTGTGATTCGAACTGGTGTAGTCATAGCGCAGTAAGCGTAGTTTAAAAGTTGCCGTGAGAAAAGTTACGGGCGACCGATTGCCTGCATCATCAAGTCGGCATAAACCTTTTGGCCTTCAGGTCGAATATGGATCTTGTCACTATATAAATACTCGGGGTGTGCCAACGCAATCGAATACCAGTCCAATACTTTGACGTTCTCATACCGACTCGTCAATTCATTGATGCGTCGATTATTCGTATTTTGCCGCACTTCACTTGGCACATGCACCGTTACGAACAACACCAACGGCACATCTTTTAGCGGAACCATAATTTCATCAAGTGTTAACTCATCAACCGTGTTGTTAGTGCCGAGATGAATTATCACAACCGAACCAAGACGATTCACTGACTTCATGTAGTTCGCAATCTCAAGGGCCTGACGATATGGCCGACTCTTAACCGCATCTACGGTCACGCCACGATCAGTCAAAACGTTGGCCGCGCCCAACATCACCGAGTCGCCGATCGCCAGCACGTCAATTGGTTGGCCATCAAGAGTTGTTGTTGCCGTTGCGATCTGCCCCGCAATCGTTGACGCTGTTGCTGCAACTCCAGCGTCGTCACTTTGCCCGCCGCCCAAAACGTCGACCGTGTTGCCTTCATTGTCTGACAGGTTCTGCGCAATTTCATCGAGTTGCACGCCGGCTGTTGCCAAACTGACAACTCCAAACACAGGCAGCAACGATGCGACCGCAGACAAAACGATTCGTCGCTGACGACGCACAAGCTGTGCCCCGAATGCCGGCTGGCGAAATTCTGCCCACCATCGCGAGACCGCACCTTGTCGCACCGGTGTTTCGATGTAGCGATAACTCAATTCGGTCAGCGCCAGCGCGAACAAAACCAAAACTACAAACTCGTATGGTGTCAAACCTTTGCCGGCAAATCGTCGATAGAACTGAAACACCGGCCAATGAAAAAGATAGAAACCGTAAGATCGCCGACCCAGCCAAACCAAAACAGGATTGCTCAAACTGCGAGCAAGAATTTTTGAACTCGGATGCACTGCCGCCGCAATCACGGCGAGGCTCGCGAGATCTGTCAAAAAGAATCCGCCACGAAACAAGAAGTCGTAACCCACAGTGCCTTCGTCTGTGCCTTCAATAACTGTTTGAAAACGCCACATCATCAACGCGAGTGCGGCCAGACCACCAATGCCGATGAAGTCAAACAATTTGTTGGCTCCTGCGCGAGAGTTCTGCAACAACCATGGTCGCCACCAAATTGCGAGGGCGGCACCCAACAACAAACCACTTGAACGTGTCAAGGTGCCAAGAAACAAGAAATCAATTCGCGAAACAGGCTGACCAAACAAACTCATGAACTGATTCGGTGTGTCTCCGATATTTGAGATGGTCCCCGGCTGGTAAACCAACGCCGTATAAATCGCCAAAACTACGGCCAGACCAAAGAACACAGCGCTGACGATCGGCAACCGACGTTTGCCAAACTTGGCGACTACCAACATCACAACTGGCCAAATTAAATAGAACTGCTCCTCAACGGCCAACGACCACAAATGTCTTAACGGAACAAACTCGAATGACGTGAAGTAACTCGTACCGACCCAGATTTGAAACCAGTTGAAACCGTAGAGCAGCGCAGCAATCACGTCGCCACGCAAAGTGCCGAGCATTTCGCGCTGAAAGAGCGCTGCAAACACGACTACTCCGAGAACAACAACCCACAGCGCGGGCAGCAATCGCCGCGCACGACGCCACCAGAATTCTTTCAAACTGATCGAGCCGTTCTTCTCAGATTCGGCGAGCAACAACAGCGTGATCAAATATCCGCTGATTACGAAAAATACTTCGACACCAAGAAAACCACCGGGTAGCCACATTTTGTTGGCGTGATAGATGATCACCGCCAACACAGAAAGTGCGCGAATACCGTCCAGCGACGGCATGTAGGTCAGAAGTTCAGATCGTTTGTTCATTTTTCAGAGCTCGCATTGAGCATTGAAATTCTAATGTTTTTACTCGCTTCGTGCTGTGCGCTTCACAGACTCGCGACGATTTGTGCCATCAATTCACATGCTTCTGTTGGATTCAATCCGACCTTCACACCAGCATCGCGCAGCGCATCCATCTTGCCTTGTGCGGTGCCTTTGCCTCCTGAAACAATCGCTCCTGCGTGGCCCATTTTTTTACCAGCCGGCGCTGTGACACCTGCAATATAGGCACTCATTGGTTTTGTCACGTGAGCCATGATGAACTCGGCGGCTTCTTCTTCTGCAGTTCCACCGATCTCGCCGATCATGATGATCGCATGCGTCTCGGGGTCAGATTGAAACTCGGCCAAACAATCTACGAACGAAGTTCCTGGCACTGGATCGCCGCCGATGCCAACGCAAGTCGACACGCCAATGTTTCGCTGCTTCAACTCATACAGAGCTTGATACGTCAATGTGCCAGAACGCGAAACGATGCCGACGTTTGGGCCGATTGCAGTCGGTAGCGCCGCGATTTCTCCGGCGGTAATACCAATATTGCATTTACCTGGGCTGATAATGCCGGGGCAATTCGGGCCAAGCAATCTCGTTTTTGGAAAATCACGTTGCAAAGTTGCAAACACTCGCGCTTCGTCTTGGGCTGGCACGCCTTCGGTGATGCACACGATAAACCCGATACCCGCGCGGGCTGCTTCGAGAATCGCAGCGGGCGATGCTTTTGGCGGCACCGAAATGAAAGAAGCAGTTGCTCCGGTTGCGGCAACGGCGCTTTCAACCGTGTCAAAAATCGGAATGCCATCAACGTCTTGGCCTGCTTTGCCTGGCGTTACGCCGGCTACTACTTGCGTTCCATAGTCGCGATTGCGCAAACCATGAAACCGACCTTGCCCGCCTGTTAAACCTTGCACCAAAACTTTTGTCTTTTCGTTTACAAAAATGGCCATGTTATTTCTTTCCTGCAATTTCAACTGCGCTTCGAGCAGCCTCAAGCATCGTTGAACGCGAAATCAACTGCGATTCTGGAATGCCCGCATTGGCGAGAATTTCTCGACCCTCAGTGGCGTTAGTTCCGTCAAGGCGAATCACGATTGGTGCGCGCAATTTCACACGCTTCATTGCCTCAACGATGCCTTTGGCGACTTCGTCACCGCGAGTGATGCCACCAAAAATATTGATGAAAATACTCTTAACTTTTGCGTCCGAGTTGATTACTTCAAGCGCCGACGTCATAAGTTCGGCGTTCGCACCGCCTCCGATATCAAGAAAGTTGGCGGCCTGTCCGCCGACTTGATTGACTACGTCAAGCGTGCTCATCGCCAGACCTGCGCCGTTGGCGATGATGCCGACGGTGCCGTCTAATCCGATGTATTGCAAATTCTTTTCGCGAGCAAGTTTTTCGCGTTCGTCGAGTTCTTCGGTTGCGCGGTACTCGTCCCACTCGGGGTGACGAAACGCTGCATTGTCATCTAACGTCACCTTGGCATCAAGCGCGTGAACTTCACCGTTTGGTTTCAAAATCAGCGGGTTAATTTCGGCCAAGTCGCAGTCACCTTTGGTGAAGCACTCATAAAGTTTGACCAACATCGCCGCCACACCATCTTGTGCTTTTTCAGAAATTCTTGCATCCACGACAGCACGTCGTGCCGTCTCGAGGCTCAAGCCTTCAACAGGGTTGATGTGCAGTTTGACAATTGCGGTTGGGTCGACAACGGCTACATGTTCGATCTCAACACCGCCTTGCGCCGAAAGCATCAACAAATGGCGCTTGGCCGAACGGTCAAGAGTAAACGACGCGTAATACTCTTCGGCGATATCTGATGCGTGTTCAACCCAGATGCGCTTGACAATGTGGCCCTTGATATCCATTCCTAAAATATTTTTTGCGTGCGTGCGAACCTCATCAACATTGTTCGCCAACTTGATGCCGCCAGCCTTGCCACGACCACCCACTTGCACTTGTGCCTTGATCACAACCGGATACTTCGCGAGTTCAGCCTGCTCAACTGCTTGCTCGACTGTCAGCGCGACGCCACCAGCAGAAACAGGAATGTTGTAGCGCGCAAAGTATTGCTTGCCTTGATACTCAAAAAGATCCACTTAATTCCTCTTAATTCGTTTGTCTCAGTTAATTTTCAACACGCGAGTCGAGCGCCAACTCTAGCCATTTGGCAATATCGCCGAGCGACGAACCTGGCCCAAAAATTTCACCCACACCTTGTTGCTTGAGCGTTGCGATATCTTCTTCGGGAATTACTCCCCCGCCAAAAATCAGAATCTCGCCAAGTTTGCGACTTCGAAGTTCTTCCATCACCCGCGGAAACAACGTCAGGTGTGCTCCCGACAACAGCGACAGCCCAACGGCGTCGGCGTCTTCTTGTAAAACAGTCTCGGCGATCTGCTCGGGTGTCTGATGCAGACCTGTATAAATGACCTCGAAACCGGCATCGCGCAGGGCGCGGGTAATCGTCTTGGCCCCGCGGTCATGGCCATCTAGGCCAGGCTTAGCTACTACGACACGATAATTTCGTTTCACAACTCAATAACCTTACGACATGCGCCGTATCGAATTCACATCGCCTCTGGCTCGCGCCGTCGCCCCCGTTGTCGGCGGGATTCTGGGTTTTGCACTTTTATTTGGCCTGACATGGATTTTTGCGAGCATGGCCACCGACAATCGTCAGGGCAAGCCAGAGACGATTCCACAAACTTTTGAAATTGGAGCAGTTGCCGACATCGCAAAACTTGTCGACGAAGGCGGCCCGATTCTTTACCCAGATCTGCGCGACGCAACTGGCAAGCGCTCGATTGTGATCGATCACACTGGCACCGAGCCTGCAAAAGGTTGGCAGGTTTACTACGCCTATCCCGCCGATCGCGGAGAATCATGTTTGGTTGAGCACATCGCCGACACGCGCGAATTCAAAGATTGCGATGGTCGCATTCTGACAGTTGCAGACTTGCAGTTACCTCTTGACGTTCGACCGATTGTTGAGAACTTGAGAACACTGCTGATTGATCTTCGCGCAGACTAATTTGCTAATTGATTTTTTTTAGTGGGGCCCAAGCCATCGCTAGATGTTTTTTACCGTGGTTTGCAAATTCGATAGTTGCTTCCGCCGATTCGCCTGATCCACGAATATTGACGATCACTCCTTCGCCAAATGATGGGTGCTCAACATCGTCTCCAACTTTTAATCCAGAGTTTGCGCCGGTCAAGTCGCCAACTGCGTCACCGCCACGTCGATACTTCGGTACGGTCGCGCGAGTCCATTCAATTTTCTTACCGGTATTTTGCTCGGGCCTTGGTCGATAGCTGCCACGACCTTCATCGGCTCCTGAGTCGACACTGCCTTCACGTTGCAACAACTCGCCAGGTATCTCATCCAAAAAGCGAGATGGCGGGTTGTACTGCGTCGAGCCATAAAGATTGCGACTCCAGGCATGCGATAAAAACAGTTTTTCTTTGGCGCGCGTGATGCCGACGTAGGCCAAGCGACGCTCTTCTTCGAGTTCTCGTTGATCTGTCAGTGCTCGACTGTGTGGAAAAATTCCTTCTTCCATACCAACGATGAACACAACAGGAAACTCGAGCCCTTTTGCTGCGTGCATCGTCATCAACGTGACGTGATTGTCTGAGTCAATTTGGTCGGTATCGGCGACTAGTGCGACCTGTTCGAGAAACTCATCTACCTGGGTGAATTCGCTCGCGCTACCGATTAATTCAGACAAGTTCTCAAACCGGCCTGCCGATTCAACTGTGTCTTCGGCTTCTAGTTCTTTCAAATAACCGCTTGCTTCAAGTGCATGGCGCAACACTGGCCCGGGGCCTTGGCTCAGTCGAGACTCGAGATCATCGATCAGAGCCACAAACGATGCAATTCCCTTTGCTGCTGCACTACCGATGCCAGCGTCGGCCGTGCGGCGCAATGCCAGAGCAAACGCAATTTGTTCTTTGTTTGCATACGCATCGAGCCGATCAACAGTTGTGTCGCCAATGCCGCGTTTCGGCACATTGAGCACGCGTTTAATACTCACTTCATCGAGCGGGTTAGACGCAAGGCGCAAATACGCCAAAGCATCTTTAACTTCACGGCGATCGTAGAACTTGGTTCCGCCGACCACTTTGTAGGGAACTCCCCCGTGGGTTAACGATTCTTCGAGAACACGGCTCTGCGCATTGGTGCGATAGAACACGGCAAGTTCGCTCCACTTGCGATGCTCCTGGTCGTGCAACTCTTTCAAACGCGCAATCACCCATTTGGCTTCATCGAATTCATCATTGGCAAAATAGCGAACAATCTTTTCGCCTTTGCCCTGATCGGTCCACAAATCTTTAGGTTTGCGCCCCGCGTTATTGGTGATAACTGCATTAGCAGCATCCAAAATGGTTTGCGTGCTTCGATAATTCTGTGCAAGCACCACAGTGGTTACTTCGGGAAATGCGTTTTCAAATTCCAATATGTTACGGAAGTCTGCACCGCGAAAGCGATACACACTTTGGTCCGAGTCGCCCACAACGCACACGTTGTGATGCAATGCACCAAGCATGACCACAATGGCGTTTTGCGCCATGTTGGTGTCTTGATATTCGTCAATCAAAATATGCTTAAAACGCTCTTGGTATGTGCGCAATACGTCGGGGTGTTGACGAAACAGCCGTACCGTGTTGGTCAACAAGTCATCAAAGTCCATCGCGCCAGCGCGTTCTAAACGCTTTTGATATTCGCGATACACATCGACATACTTTGCATCGATCGAGTTGTCAACCAACGAAGCTGCATCGTGCGGTATCACCAACTCGTTTTTCCACAGGCTGATGCGTGCTTGCACACCACGAGGCGTAAAACGCTTTGGGTCGAGGCCCAAGTCGCGAATGCAATACCCCACCAAGCGCGTTGAGTCGCTTTGGTCATAAATTGAAAATGTTTTTGGATAGCCAATGTGCTCGGCTTGCGCGCGCAAAATACGCACACACGCAGCATGGAATGTGCTCACCCACATCTGTCTTGCCACTGGGCCAACAATTGCCGCCACTCGCTCGCGCATTTCTTGCGACGCCTTGTTGGTAAATGTGATTGCCAAGATGTGCATCGGGTGCGTGCCCGTTGCAATGAGATGCCCAATGCGTTGCGTGAGTACGCGAGTTTTGCCCGAGCCAGCGCCGGCTACAACGAGTAATGGGCCACTTGGGTGCAGCACAGCATCGCGCTGATCCGGGTTAAGCCCGTCCAGATCGATGGAGTGCGGGGGTTGAGAGTTGGTCACTAATTACGAGCGTTGCACAATACGCACCGGCAACTTGCGCGGGCCGCGTACTTGGCCAAGGCTCCACGTCACTGCATCGGCATTTGCTAGGTCAAACTTGGGAAACCGTGCGATAAAGACTTCTACGGCTACTCGCAACTCGAGTCGCGCCAAGTTCGATCCCAAACAACGATGAATGCCGAGCCCGAAAGCGAGGTGACGATTCTCTTCGCGATCAATCACTACTTCATCAGCACGATCAAATACTTGAGGGTCACGATTAGCCGCAGGAAACGGCAGCAACACAGAGTCACCGCGCTTGACAGGGCAACCACCAATAGAAGCGTCTTTGCTCACAATGCGCGCCATGGTTACCGGTGCATATGCACGCAACAACTCTTCAATCGCAGTTGGAAGAAGTTCTGGCTCATTGACCATGCGTGCCAAATCAGATGGATACTGCGCGAGGTGCCAAATAGATGAACCAATCGCA
>OFRA01000329.1_pt1 | contig 12558 bp, 9 predicted proteins | sample 1543001 | NCBI WGS metagenome assembly OFRA01 (sample SAMN07774221, study PRJEB24372) | wastewater metagenome | isolation source: Lake Maggiore Verbania | place: Italy: Verbania | collected 2015-12 | reverse complement strand
CTCAGCACAACCATCCTCCACCGATACAATTGGATATCTGTTACACCAATCCGCCCAGTAATCTACCATTTGATCACCGGTAAACACGCGACCATCGGATTTCTTAAAGGTATACAAACCCGTCTTCTCGTCGTAAAACTCACTCGTTGCAGCATCCATGGCAATGAAAATATCCTCACCCGGACGGTATCCTGCCTTTTCAATCGCCCTCAACACAATTTCGATTGCCTCTTCATTGCTTTGGATGTCTGGGGCAAAACCACCTTCATCACCAGCAGGGAGAACGTTGCTTGATCCATTGACAAAAATGCCTCGGGTCAATCCAACTTCAGTCATGAAATTTGGGGATGGAAACACACTCCAAGAATGATGTACGGATTCTATGTAGTAACGCTCTCTTCTGTCAATTCCAGTTTGAAGTATCTCACTTCCTACCGCAGACCCTGTTCCCGAATTTGTTGATACCCTACTGTCGGTAGATTTGAATGACGAATAGGAACGCTCCTTGTCATCATCGATGACGAGTTCCATTCCTATCTTTACAAACGGATTGCCAATCAATCTCATTTTACCAGTATAAACCTTGTCCATTTGCCTTAGAGTGTCATACATCCACTGATTGCAGTCGTCAAGGAGTGCAGAAATCTCATCTGATGGCCTTTCTGCGGTAGCCGTGTCCACGATCACTGTCCGGGTTGCTGTGGGTTTTCCCGATGCATCCTCTTCCGTGACAGGAGTGATGGTTGATGTAACTCCGGAAACCGTGGTTGCCCCAGCGCCATAGGATTTTTCTGCTGATCCGATTCCATAGAACAGTTTTACCCAATAGGGGTTTGCGGCTGAGTTTACTGGTTCTTCTTTAAGTCCTGAGTTGACTGCGCCAAGCATGTAATACAGTTTGGCGCCCGATGCCTTTTCCTCAATTCTGGTGATCAGTGCCACATGTCCGGCATTGCCGTTTGAGCTATCCTGCTTGAAAAATATCAAGCTGCCAATTTTTGCATCAGCAAGAGAGCCCGATGTCCTGTTTCTTGATGCATTTGCCCATGCGGTGGGGTACAGGATGGGACTATTGTAGGCTTTTCTTGTAAACATCTCGCAATAGGTAACTGTCCGGCCATTTTCTATCTTCACGTAATCCGATGATGGCTGTGCCCGAGCCCACGCAAGTGCTGCTTCTGGGGATCGAAGGGACTTGCTTGGGGGTGCTGTTGTGGGATCGGAACTTCCCGTGGTACTGGTGCGCGTAATTTCCGTTGTATCAACTAACGCTACAGTGCGACTCGTTGTAGTGGTGCTTTCTTCCGATTCTTGATCATCTTGTGTCCAGAACGGAATCGGAACCACCAGTGGCTTCAACCCAAAACGCTTGATTCCGATGAAATCGTATTGAGGATTGAAACGGGGATTCATGTTCAGGTATTTTTTTGCGCCGAGCATGGCAGCTTCTGGCTCTTGAACTACTGGTTTCTCGGCACTATCCCACAACGGACGATCTCCTGCTCCCGGATCAGCCGACTTAAATCCACTCCATGTTGTAAAAAAATACGTATAGACATCTCCTGAGTGGCGTCGGATACTTTTTTGCATGATCTCATTGGAGCCTATTTCGATCACAGAGGGATCACGTTTGGTATCCCACCAGAATCGTGCGTTCCCTGCATTGTCGTTCATGGTGCCATCCGGACTCGCTGCTCCCATATGCTCAAGCGCCTGATATGGAAAATCTCCATTCCTGTCCCTGAATGGGGCCCATCGAATCTTGAGCTTTGTTTCCGTTTCATAGTCCTCAATGAACATTTCCATGAACGGACGCGTAATGTAGGAATCAATGTAATTGAAAAGTGTTCCCTTTGAACTACTCAAGGTAAATGAGGTTACAGACTTTACGCGCTCTTGCTCAAGCGAATTCTTGGGCAAATTGACATCGATGGTAAAACTTATGTTATTAGCCACATCAAATCCGACAAGGGGATCCGTAAACACCTGCTTCATAATGTCTTCAATCCACGGCTTCAATTCCTGAAGAGCCTCCCCTTCATTTTTTGGGGAGTCCAATAATTTGCCTTGCAAATCAAGAATGAGTTGGGATCTTTCAACGGAATAATCCGCAAACTGTTCTTGTGGAATCCAAAGTGATTTATCAATGATAAGCTTGGAAAGATCACGTCCGCTTACGCTCACTGTTCGCTGTGGCGTTCCATCAAGTCCCTGACTGTAGCTTTCGGATATCTCGATGGCATCAACCATGCCGCGCATGACAATTGGGGCATCCATGCCTCCGGATGTTTGCACGACAAATCTTCCGACACGAATTTCTACAAAATCGTTGACATGAATGTCGCTGAAATCTACGATGGCATTGTCAATGATTTCGGGCCGGAGATTCATGCTAAAAAAACCGGCAGGCTCTTTCAGTGACTTCATGACTTCACAACTCATCACGAAATCACTAATGTCATATTTGCCGATCTGTATTCTTTGCAAAAGAGGCGATACACTTGCCGACTGGCTACTCATAGTCGCCTCCAGTTATCTTCTTTGTCGGGGATTAATTGAGACTCTTTGGTCTGGCCCATTGAACTTGAGTTCAGCTTCCCCGACTTTCTGTCCATCTGAAACGAATTCAACAATTATTTTACCTGATACTTCCTTGTTTCCTCCGCTATTGCTTGATTCCTGCTGTGTCTCCAGCAATTTTTTTGTTTGCGCAGAAGACGAGACAGACCCGCCAGAGTTTGGAACGAACATCTCGGGGCCCTTTTCGCCAACCAATGTTGGTTCTCCCCGGACAATATCTCCGCCTTCGGCTTTCTTGGTCATGCCCAGTAGCATTGCCTGTTCCTTGGCAATGCGGTTCCTTACTCCCGCACGTACATTTTCGCTACTGCTTGAGAAATATGTTCCAGTCGATCCGGCTTTGTATTGCTGGGCGGTCGTGATGATTTCCTCTGGGGACATTTGAGCAACATTCTTTCCCTTGAAGGCGTTCAAGAGGACAGATGATCCTGCTCCGTACTGGTTTGCCGTGCTAAGGATCATCTCGTCCACGGCTCTTCCCTTGCCAGCAAGGTCAACGCCGCTTTTCTTCAGCATTGCTAAGTGAGGATCATAATACTTTTCTTTTGCGTATCCCGACTGCGCCTTGACGAACTCAGGATTTTCGGCAAGCTTCTTCCATTGTGCCTCCACATCCTTGCCGGGATTCTTGAGGTTCATGCCTTCGAAGTTCTTTATGTAGCCGGTTTGCTTGAGGAACGCCTCCAGCGATCCGGTCTTGCTCGATAACTGGAATGCGCCAAAGCTTTTTCCTCCAGCATCTCCCTGTCCTGTGGAGACACGACCGGGGTCTCCGCCGGATTCAAACGTGGCTGCTACCTTTCCCAGAAAATCCTTGCCATCATCTCCGCCACCCACTGGAGCGGTGCTGCCGTCTGCGCTTGCGTCAGCAGGTATTGGAGTCGATGGAGGCTTGTCTTTCATCGATTTTGAAAGCCCTCCGGTGAACGCTTGGTTGATTGCACCTAGTGATGACTTGAACATGTCACTGATTGAGGAACTGTCCTTGTTGGTCGTGATGAATCCATCCTGTTTCGGAGTGAATATTTCAGGACCACGTTCTCCTACCGTCCCGGATAATCCGCGAAATACGGGACCGCCGAATTCCGACGTTCTTGGTGGTGGCTTCGAATTACCGGCCGGGTCTATTGAGGCAGCGGCGGACCTGGCAGCGTCGCGCACCATGGTGCCGCCTTGCGCAATGGCTTGAGCCGCCGCGGGGCCGCTGTCCACAACGGCCGTCGTTCCTTGTGCCACCACTCCCTGCAACGTTGTTGATCCTCTTCTGTTCTGGTTTGGACCAGCAATAGCACCATCCGTTGCATAGCTCGCCGCTGTTTGCGCGTGGTTTTTGAGGGCATCCGTGAAAACAACCAATTGACTAGAAGCATTATTGAGCCCTTGTCCCATTGTCTTGAACGCGTTATCCATTGCGACCGTATTTGCTTGGGTCGCCTGCAGTGAGTTTGCGGCACCTCCGGCTTTATACTGCTCTCCTCCGCTTACGCCTTGATTAATGCTTTCCAGCGTAACGCGTCGTCCCTCAGCGAGTTTTTGCGATGCGTTCATGGTCGTGTCCTTGCCAACGGCGTCGAGTCTCTCCTTCAGCCCAGCGGTAAATTTTGCAGACTGTCCAGTCTGCAATGAGGTTGCTTGCGCTGTCCTGCTCAAGTCCTCAAATGTTCCGGCCCTGAATGTGCCTTGCCAAGCTTCCCTCATCTGCGAGGCATCCTTTTCATCAAATCTCCTGACAGTCTTCCCCTTGTTGGATCCTGCAGTTTCAACGCGTGTGGATTCCCCCAAGGCCTGATAGCTAGTTGACATGTACTGCGCGGCTTCAGCTTGCCTAGCCTTTACTTCCGGCAAAGCTGCTTGAGTTTGGAGCATGCCGGTTACCTCTTGCATGGTCATGCCATTGGCTTGTGCAACTTGCGACCGTGCCATGATCGCCCGGGCGCTCATCCCGGTGGGATCGCCACCCCTTTTCCCCATGAATTGTTTCATTTGTCCTTGGATGATTTCTGCATTGGCTTCTATGTCCCCAGTCTCCATGTATGCTTGCACCCCCATGGGGCCAGCTTTGCTTGCTGCAGAAAGCGTGTCCAACCGCGTCCTGAATGTCTTCGCTTCATCTTTCTTGGCAGTGAATTGTGATCGCAGCTCGGTTTTTTTGCCCTCATCCGTTGTCGATGCTATCTCCTGCTCAATCCTTGCTGCTTCGCTTTCGGCAGTGTCAAGGCCCTCTTGGTTGCGTTTCCGAATTCCCGAACGCGCTTTACTGAACCCGGCCATGAGCATCGGGTTGCCTTGGGTCGCACTAGCCATCATTGATTGCTCGGCTTTTGCGTATGCGCCCGGAACCACGTTGTGAAGCATCGCATTGTTGTTTTGCTGGGCAGCGAGATTTACGGCTCCCAAGGTCGTTGTTACTTGGCTACCACTAATGCCTTGTGCACCCCGTTGCGCCATGCTATTCATCATGGCTGCTGCAGTCATTCCGTACTGATCAGCACGGGTGCCAAATCCTCCGGATGCAGCACCTGCTGCCGTAAACGCCGTGTTGTACGACTGGATGGACATCGCCGTACCGCCTGTCGCCCGTGATCCTGAACCAAGCATTCCCGATTGGGAAAGTGCGTCAATATTTTGCATTGCTTGTCCGCGGTTCATGCCTCCATAATATGCCGTGGAAAATGTTGACTGCACGGCAGCTTGCGAGTTCTTTTGCGCAACCGGATCATTACCGCTATTCCGCATGGCCACTTTCATCATCGTGATGTTTTCTTGGGTGCTCGCGTTCAACCCCACCGATGCCTCTCGAAACGCCTTGTTGAGATCTTGAAGCGAGGTTCCAACTTCCTTTAGCTGACGAGAGAATGATCCAACATCGTAATCCTGCTGCCTTGAAACAGTTGCTCCCTCGCGAATCTGGGCATTCATCTGCGATCCGGCAATACCCTGAGATTCTGCAAGTATCTGCCCACCCGTATTCAGGGCATCCGCAGTGCCCATCAGCATCTTGGTGCCTGTTCCCCAACGAGTTGTGGTTGCTGGCACACCAGGCTTCTTATTTTGTGATCCCCTCCGCTGCTCAGCCATGATTTTAACCTCTCCAGATATACACGTTCTTGCTAGTGATAATAAATAGTATACCTATCTAAACAGAGACAACTGCGCTTGAGAATTACTCGGAAGTCCTTTGTCGTGATTCCGGGTTCAAGGACTCAACGACTTGCCATTCCTCTCCTTTGTTTGCCTTTCGCGCTTCTTCTGCATCGAGACGCTCCACCAACGCAACAAATTCCCAGAATTCATCCTCTTCCATTCCGTACTCCGCACTTTCCGTCTTGACCATGTTCGATCCGGTCTTGACAATATCATGGGCAAGATGAGGGGGAAGATTGGGGCTTGGCTCTAGGAACTCCGAAGGCACATCGCTTTGTCTCTTCGTGCTTCTTGGAGGAGTGGATCCTCTTTCCTGTGCGGGGCGAGTGCGATCTGCACCACTTGCGGATGTTCGCGGACGTGAAGATTGACGTTCTGCAACTTCTTTTTGCAGTCGCTTCTCGTCAACAGTATCATCGTCATCATAGCCGTAGCCATTCGGCGAGGGCAGTACTCCGCCAAATTGCTTGAGCATGGGCAGCGGCGGCATCTTGAAATCCGAATCAAGATCCCCCCATTTCCGCACACCGAATTGAACCTCCATGTAAAACTGGCGTCGATAAAAATCAAGCGCCGCCTCTTCAGGAGAGACACGGAGATACTTCTCGTCAGTCAATGGAAGATTGTATTGTTGCCGGTACCATTCCAGCATGTCGGATTCATAGACGCCTTGGAGGGCGTCATGACGAATTTTCTTGTCAAGACGCCGGTCGGGAGACACGAAACGAGTTTCGCCAAGACTCCCATTCGTTGAAGTAATAGGACAAGTCTTCAAATTCGTAAATATTTTCCAAGAACTTATCAATGTTCCCGTTGGCATATGCAGGAAGGTATCCAGGAGATTGGGTGACAAACTGGATCATCAAGCTCATGTAGGTCATTTCATAGGTGCGATTATCAACAGAGAGTCCCTGCAATGCTACAGCAACGGCCTTTCCAGCCATACGTTGCAAGTTCATGTGACCGCGCACGACGCCGATCTTTCCGGCCGGACCATCAATTTCATGCGCCTTATTGGGATCGTATGTCTTTGTGTCGGTGCTATAGGTCGACTTGATTGGCTCCACTGCCTTTGCGGCAATCTGCGCAATAGTTAGTTCAGGTGCAGGTGCTTCTTCGTTAGCCATGTGATCTCCCTTGATGTATTTAAAAAAGTATACCACAGTTTTCTTTTATCGTCGAAAACTGTGGTATAAAGAAGCGCAACTGTGCGTTAGGTTACGGAATTGTTTCCATTGAGTCCGTAACGACCATCCTTGTCTTGCGCATAAAATGTCACATTGTGCATCAACACGCGGTTGGCGTCAACAGAGAGATCGCCGCCAGCGAAGAAACAATTGATATACTTGGCAATGACATGTCCCGCAAAGCTTCCATTAGAGGCTTCAGCAGCGGTATTGTACTGCGCATCAACAATTTCGATGTCAAACACTTTCTGATGCAAGACCCGATATGGAGCGGCCTTGTCCGACATCAAGTTTGGATTGCCCAAATTTGCTTCTGAGGCAGCGACGCCGGGGAGTGTCTTGTCCCATCCATTGTCAGGACCTGTCCTCTGAGGACTGCTTCCAACGATTGATCCTGATGTTCCCAGCTGAGCCGAAACAGCGTCCGGTATCAATCCGAAACTGCCAGCAGAACCTGGCTCCAGCCCCATTGCGGCTAAGCTGGTGTTCCGCACGACAAGGACGGACATCTGGATTTCATGACGAGCATGCATTGGCACATACTCAATCGTCTGCAGCTGTCCGACAATATGGACTGGCTCAAGACCATAATCATCACGAAATCGCGCCGATTGCGCAAATCCAATAACAGTGTTGTCCATCTTGAGCAGGACTTTTCCACCTGTGCGTACCCCTGTATCCCAAAGCTTTGCCATGTTCTTTCTCCTTTTCTTGCTACTTGTTGATTAGAATACTGGTGCTGGTCTTGAATGCAACCCGTAATTTCCATCCTTGTCTTGAGCATAAAATGTTGCGGTATGCATCAAGACTCGATTGGATTCCACCGACACTTCTCCGCCAGCAAAGAAGCAATTGAGATATTTGAGCAATGTGTGGCCTTGGAAGAGCTCATCAGCTGCTTCTGCGGCATCATTGAACTCCATGTCTACCACTTCGATATCAAATACCCGTTGATGTAAAACCCGATAAAAAGTCAGGGATCCAAATGCCTCGACATTGGCATCTCCCTGAGGACCGTTGAACGTGGCATTCCAAGCTCCTATTGCAGAGCCTGGCACTTCGGTTCCCATCCGCCCTGGTGATTCATTGACAACTCCCTGCCCTACGGCACCACCGGTATTCCCTTGGGTGAGCATTCCAAAACTCCCTGCGGATCCTGGCTCAAGTCCCATGCTCACAAGACTGGTATTTCGCACAACAAGCATCGTGAGGGTAATTTCGTGCCGAGCATGCGTAGGAACGTACTCAATAGCTTGAAGCTGTCCGATGATCTGAACAGCTTCAAGTCCGTAGTCATCACGAAATCGTGCTGACTGGGCAAAGGCAATGACCTTTTCTCCATTCAGCCGGAGCAGAACTTTGCCTCCTGTTCGTACTCCGGCATCCCATAACTTAGCACTCATTACGAATCCTTTACATGATGTGCGCGGTAATTAGTAGATAATTTGCTGGGATTGCAGGGCTGATCGAGAATTCCGCGTACACTGCATCCCCAACTGCGCGAACTAGAATGTCCTTGTATGCCGGAAACTGCGCGTTTCCAACAATAAGCTGCGCATTCTCGGAAATCTCAAGTTGTGTCGTGATTCGATTCTTGATTGTAGTAATCAACGTAGGAGTCAACTTGCTTCCAATGATGTTTGCAATTGATCCACGCACTCGTCGCATGACAAGGTCTGCACTGCGCATCGTCGAGATTTCGCGTCGCACATAACGCGTATCGCCACTCCACGTAGTCAACGATTGCGCCACGCTATAGCCACGATTCGAGTCATACCGAATGACAAGGACGCCAGCGGTGACAAGTTCGTCGATTTCCGTCAATCTCGGAATCGTCTCAAGGCCACGGATGCTCACCGGCTTGTTTGTCAACGGTGTGGCAACATCCGACTGTGCAGCTAACTGTCCAGCAATGGTCGCCGCAGCGAAGTATGGTGCCCAAGTCATGAGGTCGCCTTGATCGTTGTAATCCTTGACTCCAGGCCACACCACGACGGCTCGTTTGTCGTTGAATTGTGACGCCAGTGCCGAAACTTCTGCATTGGACATTCCCAGAGGACCACCAAAGACTGCGAATCGCTCTCGCTTTCCGGCGGGTCCGGACATGCTCAGGCAATGGGCAAGTGTCGCGCTCTGGATCGAGGCATTCGATGTCATTGGAACAATGATCTCAAGATCCTCGATCTGCTGCAGCTTTGCCAGTGCCTCATCCCAATGTGATGGCTCCACAGGGCTCTCAATAGCGCCCGTGAATGCTTAGACACCGTTGTCGATCCGCGAGGAACTGTAGACCTTTGTCGCCTCAACAAGTGCTCCAAAAGTGCTCCCATTCAACGCCTCAACCAGCGCATTGGTATTTGCCGAAAAATATGTCTTCAAAAGTGAAGGATCATCCTGAAGAGCAGCAGTCGTGAAGACAGGAATGGGAATCGGAAACATGTCAAGTTTTGAGCTGGACAACGTCCCGTCAGCCATTCCCGGCGCAAGACCAAGTTTCCACCCGTTCGCGCTTACCGCTGGCTTTGCCGCAACAAAGGTGATGACAGGAGTATTGAAGGATACACCAGAAATGGTTGATGCTCCTACATTTGTCGACGCGTCACCAAGTCCGATAAATGCGAGAAAAGTGTTTGAGCTAGGTGCGACTGAATAGAACTTTGCTTGGGAAGCCGTATTCAATACGATGCTTGGCTTGACTGGCACCACGGCAAGCAACGGGACGGACACCGTGCTTCCTGAGGTAGGAGTCAGGAACGTCGTCGCTACGTTGCTTGCGGCAGAGTAGCCAGTTCCACTAGATGTAACGCTCACCGTTGCAATTGCACCGAGACCGTTGGAGGCACCACTCAATGTTAGAACAGTAAGTGTTCCCGAAGTTCCCCCGTTGACACCCAACACATCCCCTACCGCATATCCCGATCCTGCTGATCCTGACGTGAAAGTGGCACTCGCGATCTCGCCGTTACTCACAGTAATGGTGAACGTCGCTCCAGTGCCAGTTCCTGCGGCGGTTCTCCATCCCGTTGTCGTTGACTGAACGGTGGCGGCGGTTGCTGAAGTAAACTTCACCAAGGCACTTGCAGACCCCGACGTAATTGTTGCCAAGTCTCCGCTGACAAATGCGGATCCACTAAATGTAACACCTGTGACGGAGGGGCCCGTCAACGCTGCAGTGATTGTCCCCGTAGCAGCCGAGGCTACTGGTCCCAGATTACCCGTAGTTGCCCCGGACACCTGCCGGTATTCCACTGTCGCTAAAGTCAGGGATTCAGCCCCAACAAGCCCTGTGTTGTTGATGGCTCTCAAATCCGCCTGGAGAGAGGCGAGAAAATCCGAGATTGTTTGCACCTTGGTGTAAGGAACACTGATCGTCGTACGATTTGCTCCATCGCGGTCAGTTAATCCCAACTGCACTGATCCGGAATCTTCTGTCACTCCTAGCCGTTCAAATGTTGTCGCGCTTGACGCACCATGAACAGATGCGGCAATTGCAGGAATAGCCGCACTACCCGCCTTCGAAAGGGAGTAGTACTGATTGACTCTTGCGGACAATTTCGCCAGCGTGTCGTATGGTTGCAAGGGAATATACACATCATTCTTGGTGGAATCCGGAGACTTCAGGACAAGATTTGGAACTTGGTTAATCGCAACGATCTGCGCAGTTGGCTGCCAGAGATACGCGCCGGACAAGTTCTTCGTGGTCGTTGTCTGCGCCTTGACAGGGAATGCTGCGCTCCCTCCAATAATGCCAGCGCGTGGCGCACCAGCCACGGTAGCGTCACTGCTCTGGAAGTAGACATGACCCCTGTCGGAATTCGATGTCCCCACTGGTGCAACAACCGAAAGAGCCACACACCGACCTACCCCAAACGAACCTGCATCGGTGATTGCGCCACCGCCCGAGAGCACCGAGCCCTGAGCAACGCCGTCCACTGCAAAGCCGCGAAAATCATAGAGCGGAGCCTGCACTGTGGCAGTGACCCCACCGAATGCTCCGGAAGTCACCGAGAAAATCTCACCCGCGCCCAAGGAATAAACCGGCGAATAATACTCGATTTGCGCGACATTCTTGCCAATCTTGGACTGCTTATAGATTCGGCCATCATGCAACGTCAGCTTGATGTCCTTGGCCAACGCATCAGAGGAATTTGTGCTTACCTCAAGATTCCATGAGTTGCTAGTGTTTCCCCGCTCCTTGGCAACAATGGAGATAATGTTTCGTATTCCAGAGGTGATGGACACGGATGCCTTCGTGGCGTTGCCAACCCGGAGTCCGTACACGCGAGATGCCCCGGCATTCATGGCTCTTGTAATGCCATGAATAAGCGGCAGATCGACACTGCTCGTACCATAGTAGGCACGTACCGTCGAGGAATCAGTGAACACGACCGGTTGTCCGGTTTCTCCGCGTTCTGCCTCCCCAAGAATTGCAATCGCATTCGCAGTCGTTGTGGGAGAACTGCTGGAGGCTGAATCGTCTATATACGAAGCGACTCCTGGAGCAACGAGCACCACACCATTAAAAGCAACAGACATTGTTTCCTCCTATCATCACTCTGTACTCAATATTTTTTATTATACGGGCTTTCTTGACCAAGAGATTGCCTTGGCCTTCCATCCCGAAGGGGTGTCATAACGCATGTTCGCCAACCGGGCATGATGGACAAATCCTCCTAACAATTCAGGACTTATTGTCTTGCAATCACGCGCCCAGTCATCAAGGCTTACAAGATTTTCCAATTCTCCGGGAATTTCCCAATGTGCCACTTCCTCAGTTGTTTCGTCAGGCGATTCCTCATTTTCACTGTCGGCATGCTGGTTCGCGGAAGTACGTGTTGCTCTGGCCATTGTAGTTACCTCATATCTATGCTACGGTATTTTCTCTTCAATATCTATGCTTGATACAAAACCATCTTTTCCAAAAGACCTTCCGCTCCATGCGGCAAGATAGGTGCAGTTGACCACCAGTGTTCTTGCAAACATGGCAATTGGCAGGAAACTCTGATTCGGACTGATGTCCGATCCACTGTAATGCATCTCTCCAATCCCATACTCCTCGTAAGGAATGATGTGCGGCTCATCCAAGGGTGGTTGTTCGCCTTCCATCAACGCACGAAGCACCATGGCGTACATCGTGGAGATCATGTCGGCATTTGGCGCAATAAGAAAGAACTTGTACGTTGCATTTTTCAGTCGCCCACTGGTCTCAAAGTAGAACTGTGGTGTAACTCCGTCCGGCTCATACGAGATGGACGGATTACCGGCAACATTTCCGAGAAACTGTCCACCGGGGCGGTCGGATTCGGAGTCCATGGTCATGGCAACCAACGGAGGAGCTTGGGAGAGAAGGGACCACCCCTTGCCGATGGTCCACGGGAACCGCTCGTCCATGATCCACTTCTTGGTCATGGACAGGCTTTTTTCGTCGAGATAGAAAAACATCTCGTCGAGTTTTTGCAGGTTCTTTCCTGCCCGTATCCTTTCGTAGAAGTCCACTACGCGGGAGTGGAATACAAATTCGGGCAGGGACATTTTATACCCTCATCGCAGACAGGCTGATATACGCGGCATGTGCGCTCGGTTGTGTCACTGCGGTACCCGCTACTTGCGTGTAGGTGAATGTCAGGTTATTGAGGTTGGTTCCGCC
>OFRA01000328.1_pt1 | contig 12585 bp, 17 predicted proteins | sample 1543001 | NCBI WGS metagenome assembly OFRA01 (sample SAMN07774221, study PRJEB24372) | wastewater metagenome | isolation source: Lake Maggiore Verbania | place: Italy: Verbania | collected 2015-12 | reverse complement strand
CAAAGAATTAATTCTTAGAAATATTAATGGGGAAACCGGCATTACTTCAAAAGAGGAAACAACTAAAAATGCAGCTTTGGGGGCAACATTTATAGAATTAACCTCACAAGAGAAAATAGCATTAAAAATTACCTATGGTGTTAAGATAAAATCAATTACTACAGGCAAACTCAAATCAATAGGATTAACAGTGGGGACTATAATTACAAAAGTAAACAACGAACCTATTGATAACGTTGAGGAACTAATAAGCAAACTTAATATATCAAGTAGTGGTGTACTCTTAGAAATAATGACCGAAAGCGGCATGAAAGACTACCGAGGATTTGGACTTTAACTTTTTTTATCTACAATCAATGGTTGAAAAGTAGTCGAAAATGTTGAAATCTTAATTTTTCAAATCCTTTTTTTTGGTGTTACTTTGCAGTAATAGATTATTTTAATATTAAAAAAAACCAGTTTTATCAACACAAAAAATTAAATATAATGATTTCTACTCCAAAATAGAATCTATTGCACAAGAGATAAATTCACACAAGGACGAATACGACCTATGCATTTTGGATTGTCCGATGCTGAGTACTGCTTTAGCAGTGCAGGTTTGGGACAATACAGACATGTCAATTATTGACCTGGGCAGAACCTTAACTGTAGCTAGAGCATTGGGAAAAAATAATGACAGAGCGAGACAATAAAGCTTACGCTGATTTAAATGCAAAGATAATTAATCTTTTGTTTGAGACTGATAAGTCTATAGCTAAAGTTGCAGAAGAGTTATGCATAACAAGCCTACAACTTAACAAGGCAATAATTAAACTTGGTTTAGGCTGGGTAAAAGATCATAGACGAAAGATGTCTAAGGGCCAAACAGTACTAACTAGTATAATGCAAAAGCTTATTCCTAATGAAGTTATAATAAATGAATTTCATTTAGGGGAAAGACTCAAGCTAGATGTTTACTGTCCTAAGTACAAGTTGGGCGCAGAGTTTCATGGCATACAACATTTCCAGTATACGGAAAGATTTTTTGATACAAGAGATGATTTTTTAGAAGCTCAAAAAAGAGATCTAAGAAAAATAGAACTCTGCAAAGAGCAGGGCATTGCGCTTGTAGTTTTTAGATACGATGATAAGCTTACCGAAGAGTCAGTTTATGATAGAATACTTACTGCAATTAAGAATACTGGCTCTGAGCCAGTTGTCAAGAAACGAAAAAGCATTAAAGATAATCCAACTTATCAGTTAGCTAAGAAGAGCAACTCTGAAAAGAAAAAAGCCATATACAAAGAGCTAAAAGAAAAGCGTAAAAATGACAGAAAACCAAACTGAAGAAAGACAAGAGTATCCAATTGAATACCAGGTCTTTGCGCTGTCATTTAAGAACCCAGGTTCAATAGCCTACTTCGACACACAGCTACCAGATGAAGTTGTAGGTGCAATACATGGGCAGTCTGGGATACATGAGTTCTATAAAGCAATGCTGTCCTACTATCATGCAACAAAGCGTGAGGTTGTGGAGCCAATTGCGTTTAAGTCCTGGTTAGAATCTGAAACAGATATTCATGCAGCTCTTGGTGGATCTTCTGGTGTAGACACAATGATAAAGGTTATTCTCAATTTAGAAACATCAGATCATGAATCTATTTCGCAGCTGCTAAAGCATAAAGCTAATAAAAGAAAGCAACTAGACATACTTCAAGAGCTGCATATCTTGCTGGCCCAAAAAGGTGACAAGAATATCAAAGATGTAGCAAGAATTTCTGAGATAACTGCAGAAATAAAGAACTTAGAAAATGATTTAAATTTTAATCCACTTGACAGTGTTGCTACCGCCAATGATATCTCCAAAAGAGCTGCTTCCCTACTAGAGATCCCAAGCTTTTTGCCAACACAATACAAGTCTCTCAATAGGGCCATGGGCTATACCGATGATGGCGGGTTCTTCAGAGGAGCAGTGCATGCTATAATTGCTCCATCAGGCAAGGGCAAGAGCACGTTTGCAAAGTGCCTAATAAATCATTGGGCAGACACGGGATATAAAGTTCTATATGTAAACTTTGAAGAAGCTGTTCCCCACTGGGAGCGCGTACTCATGACTCAAATTATTGAGAAGAACGTATATGCCGAGGCAGGTAATTGGAGCGACAAAGAAAAGGCAGAAAATTTAGCTAAGTTTAAAGCAAAGCTAGATCAATGGGGAGACAGATTCATGGTAAAGCATGATCCAGACACTCCATACTTTGAAGACTTAGAAAAATGGTTTAGAAGTATAATGGGCCATTCAGAGCTTGTCCCAGACGTTATTGTTATCGACACAATACAATCTATGTTTACCAAAGGCGGAAAGGGTAAGCCACGTTGGGGTGAGTTTGAAGAAATGATGGTTAGATTAGAGAAACTTGCAAGAGACATGGATTGTGTTTTGATAATCACAGCACAAGAAAACTCTAATAGAATGAAAGAAAGAAGAGAAGTAGTACAGCAGTCTGACACTGGAGGATCACTTTCCATCCAGCAGAAGTGCGCTGTAACTATTTTCATCACTGAGAAGAAATTAATCAGTGGAGATGATTCTGAAGATGAAAACATAATGCAGTTGCAGATTCCTAAAAATAGAATCACTGGTTCGACGTATACATATAATTCTCCACTAGTTAAATATGTGGATCAACATAAGAAGTACGTAGAGTATGAACCCATAACAAGTGAGTCTTATTCAAAGATAGTTAACGCTAATGATATTAAAGAACTAATTGAGAGCATAAACATACTCTAAGGAAAACATGATACAAATAGAAACACAACAGTTAAAAGATTTTCAAACATGTGAAAGACTATATGATTTTAGGCACCTTCAAAAATTGCCAGAAACAATAGGCGAAAGAAAATTAAACTCACTTAAGTTTGAGACTACCATTAAGGCAATTGTTAATCATTTCTTTTATCAAAAACAAAATGGACGCACACCATCTTATGCTTCGCTACTGCATAAGTGGGAAAAGCTTTGGTTCCCAAAAGACACTACACCCTATGATATTGTCCACGAGCAACACGAAAGTTTGTATGGCAATATGGCAAGCTTGACTAGCAAAGCTGCAGCAGTTTTGTTAGAGGTAGTAGAAAACTTTAGTGATCCAGATATAATTCCCATGGGTATAGGTCTTGAGTTCGCTGCACCGGTAACTCCAAACATTGCAGTAAATGATATGTTTGATCTTATATATAAGAAAAATGGAAAGATCTATGTAATCAAATGGGTGTTTAATCATAAGCTAAAGTTTGAGAATAGTTTTATAATTGATTTTGCGCTGATGCATGTCGGTTACTTTAACAAGTTTGGTCATAGAATAAACGATACTAAATTCGGATACTTTGATTTGATGAATCAAAAGTCTGGGTTTAATGAAGTCCCTGTACAGAAAGCTGATATAGAAGCTTTAAAGTATTGGTGTGATGAATTGCATGATGAAAAGATTTTCCCATCTAGAAGAGGGCTGACGGCATATTGCAAGGTATGTCCTTATGATAAGCCTTGTTCGAAGTGGGTTCTATGGGCAAAAAAGGAGAAAGACAATGGCTAAAAAGAATATTCTAGAAGAGATACTTGCAGAAAAACCTGTACTCTCACAAACCAAAGAGGAGGATAAAATTTTAGAACCCCTCCTTGAGGAGATAGGGTTGATAGATGATGAAAATATAATTTCATTTGTTAGATCAATCCTAGTAAGATCCACAGACTTTTGGTTAATGCCTTCCAGCTTTTCTGGCAAGTATCATCCCAAGGATGAGCATGGAGAGGGTGGCAATGTGCTGCACACCAAGAGAGTTATGCGTGTTGCTCAAATACTTTCAGAGTCATATGGTTTAACCGATGAAGAAAAAGATATGGTGTTTGCTGCTGTATTACTTCATGACATTAAAAAGGGAAACAGATATGGAGATGATGGGAAATTTGTTTATGACCCAATGCATCCATACACTGTTGGGCAGTTTGTCAAAAAGTGTCAAGACGAAGACAAGAAATTTGCTTCAGAATCTCAATCATCTACGCTGTATCTAGCTGAAGATATTGTACAATCTATACTTAGATTAGTCCGTTGTCACCTGGGACCTTGGTCCCCAGTGCCTGAGACTAGTCCGGTTACCTACCTGGATATGATCGTTCATGTTGCGGATAACGTTGCGTCTAAGGTTGATTATGTTGTTGATGGAAAAAATATAAAAGAAGATAGATGGAATGTTTAAAGTCGACACAGATAATATTCTACTTAAGAGATTCACAATCGCAAAAAAGTTAGATTATTATATTGAGGAGTCTATATATTATAGAACTCATTCAGAGTCAATGAACATTAATTCAAGAAAGGTTTTGTGGCGTATTCAAGACGTCGAGGGAAAAGCTGAGATTAAATGAAAATTAATAAAGATAATAAATTCTTGTCTAAATGGAGCCTATACGAGGTCGCTAAATATGTCCCATCTTTAGAAAGAGTTATACGCGATAAGGGCAAGATTCTTTCCATTGAAGAAGTGCCGGACTACGCAGAGAAAAATAACAACATAGGCATATACACTTCAGTATTTGCGTATGACACTGCAGAGTTCACAAAGGCCAGTAGATTGGGTCCGCTTTACTTCGATATTGACAACAAGGACTTTAGTATTGCTCAGCAAGATTGCATCAAGTTGTATGAACACTTATCGAAATATGTCCCAGCTGAATCTATACTTGTTTACTTTACTGGCAAAAAAGGTTTCCATATAGAATGTGAACCAATTGCTCTTGGCATAAGCCCAGGCAATAATCTACCAAAAGTTTTTAGATACATAGCCAACGACCTAGTCAAGAAGTTATCATTGACCAGTTTAGATTTTAGCGTGTATGACCTAAGAAGAATGTGGAGATTACCTGGGTCCATACACCAAGATACGAATCTTTATAAGACACTTCTGAACCCATTAAATGGAGAAAAGAATTATGCGTATGAAGAATTTGAGGTAGTCAAAGAGTATGCTTCGCAAAAAAGATCGCTAGACATAGCTGAGCAAGTTTTTAGCTACAAAGCAAATGAATGGTACAGAGAAAACATCTATAATCTAGAGGAAGATTCTAAGAAGAAGGATAATCCCTTAGACTATTTTAATAAGTATGGTTCAAAAGCTTTTAAAACATTATCACCGTCAGCAAAAGTGTTTGACAAAGAAGCTCTTATACATAACTGCAGTGCCATCAAACGACTGCACGAGCAAGCAGAGCAGAGTCAGAACCTTGAGCATGAAGCTAGATTATTTCTTTGCTCTATTTTAACCTATACAGAAGATTCAATAAAATATCTTCACGAAATCTTAAGCTGCTGTCATGATTATAACTTTGAAAAGTCTTCTGCGCATATTAACGATTGGATCAAAAGAAGACAGATGGGTATCGGTGGAAGACCGTACACCTGTGAACGAGCCAATTCTGTAGGTGTAGGTTGTGGTGAATGTAATTTAGAAAAGAAAAACAAATGGGCTCAGATTGGGAACAAGTATGTTGAGACTACAGAAAAGTCTTCACCATCACCAATACGATACGCATATAAGACGACCAAAAAGGAAGATTAACTATGAATATAAGAAATCCAGATGATGTAATTGGTGTGTGCTCCGAGTGTAAATCAGATCAACCAATGAGATATATGGAGAACAACCCATTTGCCCAACAGGGCAAAGCTGTTACCTGCAAATACTGCGGAGGTGTAGTCATAATAACGTATAGGGAAACCAGAGATAGTTCTCTTGATGGTTCGGATAGAGAAAGAGGAATTTAATTGAAGAATTGGACTAACCTCCATAACCACACAACCTATTCCATGCTAGATGGCCATGGCAAAGTAGAGCAGTACTTTGCCAAAGCAAAAGATCTAGGCATGGTTGGTTTAGCTACAACTGATCATGGCAATATACACTCATGGTTAGATTTCTATGACGCTGGTGTAGCAACGGGAGTTAAACCAATACTTGGTTCTGAATTTTACCAGGCTAGAAAAACTAGATTCGATAGAGATGAAGAAGAAAGATCAGGCCCTGCAAAAAATGAATGGGAACAACGAGGGCCTTACCATATAACCATTCTGGCTAAGAACAATGAAGGTTACCATAACGTTATAAAGATATCCTCTAAATCATACTTAGAGGGATACTATGTTAAGCCAAGAATTGATCATGAGTTAATCGCAGCACATTCATCTGGTCTGATTGTTTTATCTGGATGTCTTAACGGAGAAGTAGCACAAGCTCTATTAAGAGGTGACGATAAGTTTGCATTAGAGTCAGCTGCAAAGATGCAAGAGATTGTTGGAAAAGAAAATTACTTTATTGAAATTCAAAACCACGGACTTCCTGAGCAACTTAAAATAACTCAAGGCTTAATTGACATTGCACAAAAGATAGGTGCGAAGGTAGTGCCAACCGGAGACTGCCACTATGTGCACAAGGAAGATGCTAGAGCACATGACATAATGTTGTGCGTATCTACTAACTCTAATATAAAAACAGAAAATAGATTTTCTTTTAGTGGAGACAATTTTTATCTAAAATCTTATGATGAAATGGCATTAGTATTTCCTGAAGACTGGTTGAAAAATACTTTAGAAATATCTTCAATGGTTGACGTAAACTTAAAGTTTGGGGATCTTCACTTCCCACATTTCCCATTACCAGTGGGAACTAACCCAGATGATCACTTAGATTTACTGGCTTGGGATGGACTTAAGAAAAGATATGGAGATCCATTACCAGAAGAAGTGCTTAATAGAGCTCAGCATGAACTTAGAGTGGTCAAGGAAATGGGTTATCCAGAATATTTCTTGGTTGTTTCGGATCTAGTTCAGTGGGCTAAGTCTAATGATATTAGAGTTGGATGGGGTAGAGGATCTGCTGCAGGAAGTATTTTGTCGTACGCTCTGGGAATTACTAATCTTGATCCACTTAAATTTGGATTGATGTTTGAAAGATTCTTGGTAGAGGGTAGAAAATCAATGCCTGACATCGATCTTGACTTTGATGATAGACACAGAGACAAGGTAATCAACTATGCTAGAGAGAAATATGGTGAGGATAAAGTAGCCCATATTTGTACGTTTAATAAAACTGGAGCTAGACAATCTATACGTGACGCAGCACGAGCTTTGGCCTACGACTTCATAGGTGGGGATAAGGTAGCTAAACTGGTCCCTGCGCCCGTCCTAGGCGTTGCCAAGAGCCTCTCAGAGTGCATGGAGACACCAGAGTTCAGACAGATGTATGATTCAGATGATGACTCTAAACTGATTGTAGATACAGCTTTTGGTTTAGAAGGTCTGATAAGACAGACGGGCATGCACGCTGCAGGAGTTGTGATATCTAGAGAGCCTTTAACAGACTATCTCCCAATCATGAAGAAGGGTATTGATAACCCCGTTATAACCCAGTGGGACATGGGCAGAGTAGAACAGTGTGGGCTATTAAAGATTGACTTCCTCGGTCTTAGAAACCTTGGCGTGATTGACGAGTGCATTAAGCTGGTCAAAAAGAATAGAGATGTCTTGATAGACGTAGACAAGATACCTTTGGATGACTACGTAACATATCAAGAACTTTGTAAAGGAAATGCGATAGGTGTGTTCCAGCTTGAATCAACTGGAATGCGCGAACTTATGGTGCAGCTACAACCACAAGATGTTCAAGACATCATGGCTTTAATTTCACTGTATCGTCCAGGCCCAATGGGATCTGGCATGGACAAATTATATATTTCTAGAAAGCATTCTAAATCATCAATCCAATATGACCATCCTAATTTAGAAAAAGTCTTAGGCCCATCACTTGGCATCATGCTTTACCAGGAAGATGTTTTGGGAGTAGCCAGAGAGCTAGCAGGATTTAGTACAGCAGAAGCTGATGACTTGAGAAAAGTAATTGGCAAAAAATTAATGGACAAGATTGCATTGTTTAGAGGAGAGTTTGTTAAAGGCTGCATGGAAAAGTCAGATATATCTGAAGACAAAGCAAACAAAATATATTCTGATATCGAATACTTCGGTGGGTATGGCTTCAATAGAGCACACGCAGCAAGCTATGCGATGATCTCATACATAACTGCGTACCTTAAATCAAATTACACGGCTGAATATATGGCCGCACTTCTTTCTTCAGTCACTGGGAACAAAGACAAATTAGCCCTGTATCTTTCGGACTGCAGAAAGCTTGGGATAAAAGTTCTTAGTCCTTCGATCAATAAGTCGGTAGAAGAATTTACGGTGATAGATGAAGCAACAATTATCTTTGGGCTTTCTGCGATCAACGGGATAGGCTATGCCGTGTCAGAAGCGATACTCTCCTCAAGAGACTACAACAATCCATACACTTCGATGCATGACTTCCTGAGAAGAACTGGTCCAGCTGTGTTAAAGAAGTCTACGATTGAGCACTTGGCTAATGCCGGCGCTCTTGATGAGCTAATCAGCGAAGTATACGATCAGGATTTTGGAAGACAAACCGAGCTTAATATTTTAGAAAAAGAAAAAGAGGAGCTAGGCATCTACGTGTCCAAGAATCCAGTTGACGGTGTTTGGGATCTCCTTTCTAAGAATATAGATTATGAGATCATAGAAGTAGCAGATCTGCAAGCTGGCTCTAGAGTTAACTTAGGTGGAATTATTTCGTCATCTAAGAAAATGATAACCAAGAAGGGCGCTAAGATGTACAAGTTTAACTTGCAGGATATATCTTCCGACATTGAAATTATAGTTTTCCCTAGAGAAGCAAAAAAGTTTGATGATGATTACTTTCAAAACGGTGACGTGGTAATGCTTACTGGAGCTGTTAATAAAGACGGAGATGAAGAGAATCTTATCAGTAAGATACTTTTAAATAGCTGCGAAAAATTGGACCTATCAAACTTCTCTGGAGGAACACCAATTTATTTAGAGATAGATTCTAACATAAGTACAGAGACTTTAAAAAAGATGTATGCTATAATTAATGCAACAGATGGAGGCTCCTATGTGTTTCTGTCATACAAAGAAAATGGAAAAACTTTGAGCTTTAAATTCAAGAAGAAAACTTCTGTGTCAGTTAAAGATAAATTAAACTCACTATTATCGGAGAAAGTATGACAACTGGAAACTTCTATAAGAATCCTTCAACAAAAGACTGTTGGGTATATTGCTCCTCTTGCAGCCGATGCCAGGACAAGGGAAGATACACTAAGTGCAACGGATGTAGCGGGAGATATGATCCTAGCGGATGCATAGAGACGGATAATGATGATTTCTGCGATTGCAAGAATGGAATTCTTCGCTGGAAGACAAAGAATGGAAAGGTCTTGATGTCTAGATTTAAGACAAATCCATTTAAAGGAAACGTTAGATATGAAAAGAAGTCAGAAGATGAAAGAGACTGGGATTCGTACCTAAAGGATATGAGAAACAAGATGGGTGATCCAAACTGGAACCCAGTTAGCATTTACGAGGATTAATATGTTAGGAAAAGAAAACGGTAGAATGTTATTAAACAATGTCAAACTGATTGAATACGATCAGGGTGGAGATACTCAGAGCTTTTTTTTGCAGCTAGGAGTGGTTGGCTTTTACGCCACAGAACAAGAGTTACATGATGTATATGGTTTATTGAATTACTATTTCAATATAGATTCTGTAAACAATACAGTTATTTCAACAGATTAGGAGAGTTATGTCTTGGCCATATTTAGAAGATGATTTTATGGAGATAGGTCAAAGTGGTTGGATATCTTTTGGCGAAAGCATGTATAAGAATATACATACTGGAGAGATTATAAACGAAAACGGTGTAGAATGTGACGAACAAGGCAACCCGATATCTGAAGATGTCGATGGAGAATAATGAAATTACAATCAATAGAAGATATAGATCCACTACAGAAGCTTACTTTAACAGATTTTAGTTACTCTAGAATAGACACATATGAGATGTGCCCATCAAAGTATTTCTTTTCCTATATAAAGAAAGAGCCAAGGCAGTTCAACGCTCCGGCAATTCTTCGGAAATATAATCCACTCGGTATTAGAAGATAACGTTTCGGATGTTAATCCAATAGAGCATAGTTCTTTAATTGAGAAATACGAAGAGCATAAAAAGTCTTTCAACCCCAACAACCAAATCCCTCAAGTTCTACTTGACGCTGGTACAACTATACTAGACGACTTCTTTGACCTCTACGGTGGAACTACTTTTAATGTTCATAAAAAAGAGCTTGGATTTAACTTTGTCTTAGGCAACTATTCTATAAACGGATTTATAGATAGGGTAGACATCAATGGTGATGTTGTAGAGATTGTTGACTACAAGACTGGTAAGCGTGAGGTTGCAGCCAAGGACATACACAATAACCTGCAGCTTGGGATATACGCACTAGCAGCATCGATGCTATTTCCTGGAAGTAAAATCAAGGCTTCCCTTCACTACTTGAGAACTGGAAGAATCAAATCTCACGAGTATACAGAAGAAGACCTGGAACTTGCTAAACAAACTCTCGTGGATAGAATCAATGTGATAATGAACGATACTAACTTTTCTGTAACAAAGAATGAAAGAGTATGTTCATTCTGCGATCATGCCCAAAGTGGAGTCTGTTCTACTGGGGCAATTAGACTAAGAAAGTTTAATAGGGCATAGTAAAAAGCCCCCTGGTTTCCCAGGGGGCTTATATATCTTATATAAATTTATGTATTAGAACTGGATAACTGGGTTTTCGTTAGCCGAAAGAACCAAGTCAAAGTCAGACTCAAGAACAAACTTGACTGCTTCGTCCTGGCTTACGCCAAAAGAAGTAAGCTCATTCACTGCAGACTCATTGATATTTTGCTTCATGCTGTTGAAAATTGTAGTTGTAATGGTCATTTTGTTTACTTTCTCCTGTTTTGCTTGTTTTTTTGTTAAATATAAAGTATAATATATATTAGCGTTACCTTACAGCCGTAAAGGATATCATATGAAGAGTGTTGGTGCAAGCCCAGAGGATTATTTTTTTTCGAGGTCACCTAAAAAAACACCGCCAAAGTTTGGTAAGAAAAAGAAAACAGTTCCTACTGTCACCGGTGACAAGAATGCAAAAGGTAATGCGTACAGGCATACGAAGTCAGGTTTCAGGGAAGACCTAAACCTAAATATGAGATCTAATTGGGAAGCAAACATTGCAAGGATCTTCAGGGCTTATTCAATTGAATTTGAATTTGAACCAAAGGTTTTTTCATTCCCAATAAAAAGGGGAACAAAAGGATATATACCAGATTTTTATTTAACGGAAACCGAAGAGTGGTTTGAAGTAAAAGGATATCTGGATGACAAAAGCAAAATTAAAATTAAAAGGTTTAAAAAATATTACCCAGAAGAATTTAATAAACTTACCTTTGTCATAAGTAAATACTCATCGGACGCAATAAAGTTTGCAGAAGATTTGGGTATACCTCACGTAATTTTTTATGAAGACATACGAAGTGCTTACATGGACAAGCTTTCGATATGGGAAGGAAAGTAATGGCAAGTTTTAAAGAGCAATACTATAAGCTCGAAGAAGAAGAAATGCAGGCACTAATAGCAAAAGCTAAAGGTGGATCTGAAAAATCGCAAGAAGAATTACTAAAAGTATTCAACAACTTCTTGAGCAAGTATGTTACGATGTTGTACACACGGAAAGTACAGCTACAGTGACTATGATATAAGAAGGTTCATTTCCTTATTTGTCAAAGACACATACGTGAGATATGCGCTAATGAAGAACAAGCTTAACCAAGCTGGATACAAGCACGTTAACGAGTGTATCAGCCGGAATTCTTTACATGGTGAAAAGGTATTGTTCAGAAGAAGACATACAGCAAACTGTAAGGCTAACATTCTTTCAGTGCATTAAAAGGTATGAAAAGAAGGAATCAGAAAAAGGTCCTATACCATTTAGCGCATTTTTGTATAGCTATTTTTTATATCTATTGAAAAAAAACGTAGATACATTTTTGATTGATCAGTTAGGCAGGAAATCATTTCCCCTTTTAACTCAAGATGACATGTATGGAGAAGGAGATTCTGATGATAGCATTAAGGGTGGAGCATACGTAGACACCATAGAGTATGCTACAATAGACCTGTTATTCGCATCTGATGTTGATGAGTTTTGGATTTCGGGAGAGGAAACAAACCCACCATTCGATAGACTTACGGTGCAAGAAAGGCAGTTAATTAAGTGGAGATTCATAGACAATAAAAGGTCTTCTGAAATAGCCATTAAGATAACTGAACATCCAAATACTGTAAGAGAACATCTGATTAAGGTGAAAATCAAGGTAAAAGAAGCTATAATGGATAACGATATGGCCGACCTACTCGGCATGCTAAAAATAACAGAGGGCTAATGAATCTTCAATCAATAGAGAAGCTAAACGATTTATTAAGTGAATTTTTAAATCCACAAATAAAAGAAATAATAACAGCGTATGGCAACGGCACAAACGCTGACCAGTATTTCGTTAATATACCAGACACTAATTCTATTGATATGGGAATCTCTGATCTAGCTAGTTTAGTAGCTAG
>OFRA01000327.1_pt1 | contig 12612 bp, 13 predicted proteins | sample 1543001 | NCBI WGS metagenome assembly OFRA01 (sample SAMN07774221, study PRJEB24372) | wastewater metagenome | isolation source: Lake Maggiore Verbania | place: Italy: Verbania | collected 2015-12 | reverse complement strand
GCGGCTAGAGCTGAAAAATCAGTTGGAACAGGTGTGACTAAATCAGGTCTTAACTTAAAGATCGTTGCTAAATCTTCATCTGATCTAGCGCGCAATTCATCGGCAAAAGTGATCGCGAGAGTAGACATAACTGGCCTACTTTACTCGGGTTTTGCTATGGCTATTTACCCTTTACGTTTTAGATTACGCGGAGAGATAAGTGAGCCAAGTGCTGCTACTCGTCCGGCCATTGGCCCGAATAATTTCTTGATCCGTCTAGCTCTTCTAAAATCATAAACCGGCCAGTTGTCTCGAAAAGCACGGATTTTAAGTAGTGCGTCGGGATTAATTGCCCGCGGATTGCCAACTGCCTCAAGCAAAGGAATGTCATGATGAGAATCTGAATAGGCATAGCAATTTTTTAAATCAACATTTTTTCCAGTTGCTAACTTTTTAATTGCAATGGCTTTTTCACTTCCATGTAGAAGTTTTCCAATAATTTTTCCAGTATAGATACCGTTTTCAGCCTCTGCTTTTGTACCAAGTGCGCCAGTAAATCCCAAGCGTTTTGCAATTAAATCAGCCATATCAAGTGGAGTAGCAGTTACTAACCAAACCTCTTCATCTTTTGAAAGATGCTCATTTGCGATTTCAACCGTTCCCTGCCAAATTGCAGGGGATACATACTCTTCATAAATCTCTTGACCAATTTTTTCAATTTCAATTACATTGTGACCTTTTATGAAATCAGTTGCGGCATTTTGGAATCTAGCAATCTCTTCTTTATTTTCTTTTCCAGTAAGTCGATATCTGATATTAGCCAGAACAAATGCTGAGATATCTTTTTTGGTAAAAAACCCTCTTTGATACATGCCACGGCCTAAAAAGAAGAGCGTTGATCCCTTTAATAAGGTGTTGTCGACGTCAAAAAACGCAATTCGCTTTTCTGTGAGCGCCATATCACTACCCTAGCGAACGAGCCTGAATTCCTCTGCTTTATGCTTACCGCATGGCTCAAGTAATTCACTTCGTAAGACATGGTGAGGTTCATAATCCAGAAAAGATTCTTTATGGACTTCAACCGGGCTGGAAACTAAGTGAACGCGGTAATCAAATGGCGCAAGTTATTGCGCAGTGGTCAAAGGGTCTAAATCTTGGGGCAATTCATGCGTCGCCATTGCAGCGAGCTCAAGAAACAGTTGCACCAATAGTTAAGTCACACAATTTACAACTAACCACAGATAAAAATTTAATTGAAGCTAGTAATATTTTTGAAGGCGAGAAGTTTGAATTAGGAAGTGGTGTTTTAAAGCATCCTAAATCTTGGCGTTATTTATATAACCCTTGGCGGCCATCTTGGGGTGAGCCATATGATCAAATAATAAATAGAATGTTAAAAGCTTTGTTTGCTGCACGTGATGCAGCAGGCGGCAAGGATGGGATCTGTGTTTCTCATCAGTTACCAATCTGGATATTGCGTAGCGCAGTTGAAGGCAGAAGGCTTCTTCATGATCCAAGAAAACGTGAGTGCACGCTGGCCTCAGTAACATCATTTGAATTAGATAATGAAGGAATGGTTAGTGGTGTTTCTTACTCAGAACCAGCAAGACATTTACTTCCTCAAAAATAATGAAGATCATTTCAATATTTATCTCAATGCTCCTGTTAACTAGCTGCTCTGGCGGTGGGTTATCTGCTGAGAATGAGAATTCATTTATATCTGGCAGTGGAATTGCAACTTATGTTGATAAAAGTGAACGAAAATCTGCACCAACATTATCTGGTCAGACTCTGACTTCTGGCGAGATAGCACTAGAACCAAAGAAGGTAACAGTTGTAAATGTGTGGGCATCTTGGTGTGCACCATGCAGAGCTGAAGCACCTGTGCTTCAAGAATTTTCTATTAACTATCCAGAGGTTCAATTTGCTGGCATATTAACTCGAGACAATATTTCATCCGCCAAAGCTTTTTATGATAATTTCAAACTTACCTATCCAACATTTACAGATGATTCATTACTACTTGGGTTTGGTGGTTCATTGATACCAAATGCGATTCCAACAACTTTGATTATTGATAAAGATGGCAAAGTGGCTGTTCGAATCAGTGGTGAAGTAACTGTCGCTGGTTTAAAGAAGATGTTAGATAAGGTCTTGGCAAATGATTGAGTTTTTAATTGATCAAATATTTGAAGCTAACCTTTTAGTAGCTATGTCTGTTGCTGCTATAGCTGGTTTAGTTTCATTTTTTTCTCCGTGTGTTATTCCCTTAGTGCCGGGATATCTCTCTTACGCCTCAGGAATGAGTGATGTTAAGAGCAGGAGCCGGGTATTCCTTGGATCAGTTTTATTTGTCTCCGGATTTACTTTTCTATTTGTTTCATATGGAGTTCTATTTGGCGGATTAGGATCAAAAATTGCTGAGAACTCAAGACCCATTTCAATCGCGCTGGGGTTGCTTACCATTTCACTTGGAGTGATTTTCCTATTTAATGAAAGATTTTACCGAAGCTTTAAACCAAACTGGAAGATGCGAAGTGGATTAGTTTTTGCACCATTTCTTGGATTTGCATTTGGAATTGGTTGGACTCCATGCATCGGTCCAACTCTTGGCGCTGTACAAGTGCTTGCGATTCAAAGTGCAACAGCACAACGCGGAGCAATACTTTCTGCTGCTTATTGCGTAGGACTTGGTTTGCCATTTATTTTGATGGGATTATTCCTAGATAAAGCCGAACCATTAAGAAAATTCATTGCAAGTAAAGGAAATATAATTACTAAAGCAGGTGGCCTTTTACTGATACTAATCGGAATACTGCAGGTAAGTAATCTCTGGGATCAGTTAATGAATAGTTTACGAGATTTAATTAGCGGATTCATCCCAATAATCTAATGAGTACCGTACTAGATAGTCGATCCTTTTTGCGCTGGTGCTGGCGCCAATTAACTAGCATGCGAATAGCTTTAATTTTATTACTTTTATTGGCGGTAGCTGCAATTCCTGGATCACTTTTCCCACAACGTAGCCAAAATCCAATTCAAGTTAAGCAGTTCTTTATTGATAATCCACAAGCTGCAATTTGGCTTGATCGTTTTAGTATGTTTGAAGTGTTTAGCTCACCTTGGTTTAGCGCAATATATCTACTGCTATTCATCTCCTTAATTGGTTGCGTTTTACCTAGAAGCATTCACCACTTAAAAGCTATTGGAGCCAAACCTCCTCTCACACCAAAGTATTTAGATCGTATGGAGCATTACGCCGAGGTTAAGAAAATTGATTTAGATATCGTCGAAAAGTACTTGAGAAAAAAGCACTTTCGAATCAGAAGAGATGAGAATTCGATATCAGCTGAAAAAGGCTATGCCCGAGAAAGTGGAAACTTACTGTTTCATCTTTCATTAGTTTTAATCCTTATTGCCGTAGGCATCGGCTCACTATTGGGCAGTAGAGGTGATGCAATAGTTAATGTAGGAGATCGTTTTATTAATACTCCTACCTCTTATGACATTTTAGGATTTGGTAAGTATCAAGCAGAGGATTCATTGCCGCCATTTTCATTGACAGTTAAAGAGTTTAAAGCTGAGTATGACCCAGTTACAAATGCTGCTATTGATTACGAATTAACGGTATTAACAGCCAATCCAGCCGGATCTGCTGAAACCACAAAAATCATTAAAGTAAATCAACCACTTGCTTATGGAAGTACCAAAATTTATTTGCAGGCTAACGGGCACTCACCAATAGTGGTGGTGAAAGATAAATCTGGAAAAGTCATTTTTGATGGGCCGACTCCATTTTTGCCACAGGATGCAAACCTTTCATCAATTGGGGCGATAAAGATTCCTGATATGCAGCCGCAGATTGGTTTTGTCGCATCCTTTCTTCCAACAGCAGATAGAGATCCAGTTCGAGGAGGATTCTCTTCCTATCCTGAAGTATTAGATCCCCGTCTTTTGGTTTCAATTTGGAAGGGTGACCTTGGATTAAATACCGGAGTTCCACAATCGGTTTATCGCATTGATACCAGCAAGATGGAACGGATTGGACTTAAAGCTTTAGTATTAAATGAAACTTACGATTTCGGTGAGGGCAGTATCACATTTACAGGATGGAAATCTTGGGTTAACTTACAAATTGTTAATGATCCGGGAAAAGGTTTTGCACTATTTGGTGCAATACTTGCGATCTTGGGTTTACTGATTTCCTTATTTACAAGGCAACGAAGAATTTGGGTTAAGCAAGGCAGAAAGACTCAAATTGCTGGTCTTGCTAAAAATGGAATACCAGGGCTTGAAGAAGAGATAGCAGATTTAATTAAGGAGATGAGTAATGAGCGATAACTCCGCTGCGATCTTGTCTAATAATTTGATTTATTCTGCAATCATCTTTTACACATTAGCATTTTTCGCCCATGCTGTTGAAGTTGCATGGTCGGTTAAAACTCCAGCTAAGTCGGTAAAGAAAACAAAGCTTGATTTCTCACGAACAGATCGAATTGGCCGGCTCGCCTCAGCATTCATGGTTTTAGGATTCTTATTTCTGCTGCCTGGCGTTATCTTTAGGGGAGTTTCTGCAAATAGAGTTCCATGGGGCAATATGTATGAGTTCTCTATAACTGGTGCGTTAGCTTTTAGCGCAGCGTATTTATTTGCCTTAAAGAAATATAAGTTGCGTTGGTTGGGCTTACCGGTTTCACTTTCAGTTCTACTTACTTTAGGAACTGCTGTTACCTTGCTTTATCGTCCAAGTGCGCCGCTGATGCCAGCCCTAAAATCACCTTGGTTAGTAATCCATGTGTCAGCTGCAATTATCTCTGGTGGAGTATTTCTTCTTGCAAACTGTATTGCAGCAACATACTTAATTTTAGATAGATATGAACAAAAAGGGTTGCGCCCAGTTTGGGCAGAAAAATTACCTTCCTTAGAAACTTTAGATAATCTCTCTTACCGATTAGTTGCATTGGTATTTCCACTTTGGACATTTTCAGTTATTGCCGGTGCAATCTGGGCTGAAGCTGCTTGGGGTCGATACTGGGGTTGGGATCCAAAAGAAACTTGGGCATTTATTACTTGGGTTGCTTACGCTGCTTATTTACATGCTCGAGTAACAATTGGTTGGCGCGGAAGAAAAGCGGCGTGGTTATGTTTGTTAGCTGGATCAACTTTCTTATTTAATTACATTTATATAAATGTATGGGGCACTGGCCGACATACATACTCTGGCTTATAGCTTTCTTAAGAAATCTGGATCATCATCGGGTGGAATAATTCTGCCTCTACCACCACGATTTGGTCTTGGCTTTCTTGGCCTACCTGCAATGAACCAAGCAATATCTCCAATAAATCCAGTAAGAACAATTATTAATAGCCAAGCCCACTTTGGAAATCTACGCACCTTTTCCTGAGGCGTCATAGCGCAATCAATTAGTGTGTAGATATCAAGAACTATGGCAAAAATAACCAGGTACTTAATCATGTGCTCAGTTTAGCCGCTTTAGATTGCTAGTGCAGCGGCCAATAAAATTGCCATGAGTAACTGCAATTTTGCAGTTTTAGAAAGCACCTCGATTAGATCTGATCCGACTGCGCCATTTAAAACTTGTTTAACCACCCGATAAGTTATCGGAGCACAAATAAGGGTAATTAAGGCCAATGGATTAATACCGGCAGCTGCAAGCGCGGTGATCTGAGCGGTAAATAAAAGCAACATGAAAAATACTCGAGTATTTTTCTCCCCAATACGAACAGCCATAGTTCGCTTACCAACCAACTTATCTTGTGGCAGATCGCGCAGATTGTTAATCGCTAAGATCGCACAGGATAAAGTGCCAACTGGCATAGCAAGTAAAAATATTTGCCAATTGAATTGCTCCGTTTGAATGTAGTAACTACCTACAGTTGCAACTAGACCAAAAAAGATAAAAACAGAGAGTTCACCAAAACCAAAGTAGCCATATGGTTTTTTACCTCCTGTATATGCCCATGCTGCCCAGATTGCTGCTGCGCCAACTGCGAGCAGCCAAGGTGAGATATTTATAGCCAAAACCAAACCAGCAATTGCCGCAATTAAACAAGAGATTAATGCTGCTGCTTTCACAGAACTAGCACTTGCTAAGCCGGAAGCAACAAGTCGTACTGGGCCGATTCGGTGAGTATCAGTCCCGCGAACTCCATCTGAATAATCGTTAGCAAAATTAACTGCAATTTGTAAAAAGAGTGATACGAGAAGAGCTAGGAGTGCGTTGCCCCAATTAATCTTTTCAGCAAAAGAAGTTCCAATTAAAACTGGCGCGACAGCTGCAGGCAGGGTCTTAACTCTTGCGCCCACTATCCATTTATTCATTTAGTTTTCATTCCTTTTGCGATTTCAATTGCGCGTTTGCGATCTGGCTTACCCAACGCAGTTGTTGGAATTTCCTCAAATAAGAATATCTCTTTTGGAGTAAGTATTGGATCAAGCTTTGTCCTCAACTCTTCAATATCAATATTAGAAGTGCTTGCTAAGCATAATTTTTCACCCCATAGTTCATCTGCCATAGCAAAAGTAATTAGATCCACTTTTGGCAGAATTTGCTTGATATTTTCTTCAACTGTAGAAAGGGAAATCTTTTCACCACCAGAAATTATTACATCATCTGCTCTACCTAAAACCTTCAGCATTCCGTTTGTAATCTCACCAAGATCGGTGGTGTCAAACCAATTAGGACTTGTGAATTTCTCCAAATGTCCATTTGCAAGTAAATATCCTGATGCAATCATCGGTCCACTAATTTGTATTAAACCAGCATCTGAAATTTTTACTTCTACGCCGTCCAATGGTTTTTGGTTATAAACACAACCTCCTGACATTTCAGTCATGCCATAGGTTGTAATGATTTTTACATGTTTATTTGCCGCCTCTTTTTTTAACTTATCACTTAACGGCGCTCCACCAACTAACACTGCTTCAGCTGCTGTTAAGTGTTCAAGTAGATTTGAATCTGAAGTTAAAGCTTTATATAACTGCGTTGGAACAATTGATACAAAATCTGCATCCACATAATCTTCTGTATTTCTATTATCAATTACTCGGCTACCAAGAGCTGTGGCTCTAATAATTACATTTAATCCTGCAATGTGTGTTGTAGGTAGTAGCAGTGACCAAGAGTCTCCTGGAGTTGCACCTAAATATTTATGACTAGCATTTGCTGAAGCAATTAGAGCTGCTGATGAGAGCACGACAGATTTTGAATCTCCAGTTGATCCAGATGTTTTAACAACAAGTGCTACTTCATTCGCAACCTGTTTTGCTTGGGTTTGAGTGGTTGAAAGGGCTGCGCCAGATCCTTCAAGTGCTACCGCTAAATTTTCTTGTAGTTGTGGGATTGACCACTCAGCCTGAATCGGGATTAAATCGCGCAGTTCTTTTTCTCCCATAATCCCCGTAGGCTATCTCTTATCTAAATCCGAATAAAACTTTAGGAGCAGCTCTTGAGTAAGCCAATTAAGCGTCAACCAGGCGAACGCACGATTCCTAATTGGCAAACCGGCGTTGGCGGAGAAAATTTTGTAGATATTAAATACCAAGTTTCTGAAGGTATGGCGAAAATTACGATTAATCGTCCCGAGGTTAGAAATGCATTTCGCCCACAAACATTATTTGAATTAGCTAAAGCTTTTGATTTAGCTCGCGATAATGATCAAGTCGGTGTAATTATTTTCACCGGTGAAGGCGATGAAGCTTTTTGTTCCGGTGGAGATATAAACGTCAGAGGTAATGATGGCTACCTCGGCGATGATGAGTTAAGTAAAAAAGGAATTGGCCGACTAAATGTTTTAGATTTACAAGTTCAGATTCGCCGAACCCCTAAACCAGTTGTTGCGATGGTAGCTGGCTGGGCTATTGGCGGCGGACATGTATTACATGTTGTCTGTGATTTAACAATTGCTGCAGATAATGCAAAATTTGGTCAAACAGGTCCAATGGTTGGTTCATTTGATGGTGGATATGGTGCTGGGTTATTGGCCGCTCATGTTGGACAAAAGAAAGCACGCGAGATTTGGTTTTTGTGTCGTCAATACGATGCGCAAGAAGCATTAGATATGGGTCTTGTGAATGCTGTTGTGCCAATTAAAGAACTAGAGGCCGAAACAGTTTCTTGGGCTAGAGAGATGTTGCGTCATTCTCCACTTGCACTTCGCTTACTTAAGGCAGGATTAAATGCTGCCGATGATGGCTTAGCTGGTGTGCAGCAACTAGCGGGGGATGCAACTATGTTGTTTTATTTAACAGAGGAAGGTCAAGAAGGTAGAAACGCCTACCAAGAAAAACGAGAACCAAACTTTAAAAAATTTCCTAAACGACCTTAATTTATGTTCCCGTTTGAACTTAAAGTAGTTTCAATTCCAGTAAAAAATAATTTCCGCTCGGTTAAATATCGCGAGATTGCACTTTTCCAAGGCCCTGAAGGCTGGAGTGAATTTTCACCATTTCTTGAATACAGCGCTAACGAATCAGCAATCTGGTTAAAGGCTGCAATTGAGGCGGCAACCAAGCCAGCACCAAAGCCAATTAGAGAAGTGATAGAAGTAAATGCAACATTGCCTAATGTAAAGGCTGAAGAGGTATCTTCAATACTTAAAGGCTTTCAGGGCTGCACAACTGTAAAGATAAAAATTAATGATTTTCTAAATGATCACCTGATTTTGCAAGAAGTATTAAGAGTCATACCAAAAGCTAAATTTAGATTAGACGTAAACGGCGGTTGGCAACTAGAAGAAGCTGTTGCAAATCTGGCAAATTATGAAAATGAGTTCCCTGGGCAAATTGATTATGTAGAGCAACCTTGTATTGATTTAGCGGATTTAAAATATTTACGGGGGAAGGTAAAGCTAAAAATTGCAGTAGATGAGTCGATTAGAAAGTTTTTAGGCTCTGATCTAACCAAAATTAAAGAGGTTGCAGATATTGCAATCATTAAATGGGCACCCTCTGGTGGGATTAGCGCGTCTCTTGAGATTATTGAAAAAATCAAATTACCAGTTGTAATTTCAAGTGCATTAGAGAGCAGCGTAGGAATATCACACGGAGCTGCATTGGCATCGGTAGTACCAAATTTGTATGGTGCATGTGGTTTAGGAACAGTTTCTTTGTTAGAAGGAGATGTAACAAGTAAGCCGTTGATTGCCGAAGATGGATTTATTAAGCATAGGAAAATAACTCCTGATTTAATCGAGCAATTTAAAGCAGATCCAGCGAGGCTAATTTGGTGGCAGGATAGAGTAAATGAAATATTCGATAGGGGGCTGATTTGAGTAATTCAACTAAGTTAGCTCACTCCTTGCTTCGCCAATTAATCGAAGTTGGCGTAAGTGATTTTGTTGTATCACCTGGCTCAAGGAACGCCCCATTTCTAATTGCTTTAGGTGAAGCGGCAAGTAAACAAATTATTGATTTACATGTAAAAATTGATGAACGCGGTGCCGCTTTTTTTGCCTTGGGAGTTTCTAAAGCGAGCAATAATTATGTGGCCGTTATTTGTACAAGTGGCACTGCAGCGGCAAACTTTCACCCAGCCGCACTTGAAGCACTACATAGCGATAATAAATTGTTAATAATTACCGCTGACAGGCCAAGCAGATTGAGAAAAACTGGCGCAAATCAAACAACAAATCAATTAAATATTTTCCCAGGGATAAGAACTCATGACATTGCATCTGATATAGATTTAAAAGCTTTGCTTAAATCTGGTCCAATTCATTTAAATGTGCAATTTGATGAACCACTAATCAGTCAAGAAAAATCTGATTGGCTCTCTGGTTTAAAAGTTGTTCCAAATACATATTCAAATAATGTCACCGGAAGTATTGGAGTTACTGAAGGTGTTCTAGTAATCGGTCATGATCGTGGCGGCTATACAGTTAATGAAATAAATGATTTTGCAGCAAAACTTAATTGGCCAATAATTGCTGAAGATCCACTTTCATTTCCAAAGGCGATTGCACATACCAGCTTGCTTCTAAGTGATCAAAAAATATTGGAAAGTTTAGTTCCAGAAAATGTGGTTGTAATTGGTAGGACTACCTTGTCTAGGAGTACAAACAACTTCATTAAATCTGCTAAAAATTTGATAGTAATTGATCCAAGAATTTCAGAGATAGATAGCAAGCGCGAAGGAAATTTGCTTCTACCAACTCTTCCTGCTCAAGTTAAAAGTAGCAAGAGTGATGTAGCAATTTGGGAAAAGGTTTCAGATATTGCAGCTGGTGAAATCGCAACGATTCAGTGGAGTGAACAATTAGCAATCATTTCTATCTGTGAATCAATACCTGATCAGAGCGCTTTATTTGTTGGCTCCTCTCGACCAGTTCGAGATGTAGAAGCCTTTTGCCACCCACGCAGTGGCATAGAAGTTTTTGCAAACCGCGGTCTTGCTGGAATTGATGGGAATATCTCCACGATATTTGGAATTGCTCGAGAGTTTCAAAACACTTTTGCAATTTTGGGAGACTTAACTTTTCTTCATGATATTTCAGCTCTTACTAACTCAGCGAGTGAGAACATTCGAATATATGTAATCGATAATAATGGTGGAGCTATCTTCTCAACTTTGCCTCAAGCAGGAGTGGATAATTTTGATCAGTTATTTGGTACACCTCATAATTTAGATTTAGCAAAGGTATGTGCTGGTTTTAATGTCTCAGTAGGCAGCGTAAGTGACATGGCTGAACTACAAAGTGGGCTACATAAAGAGGTTAAAGGTCTAGAGGTAGTAATTGTTAAGGTGCCAACCAGGCAAGCTAATGCAGAAAAATTAAAAGAAGTTACTCAAAGAGTTTCAAGTGCGGTACGCATTGGCATTAATTTAGCCTGACTCTCGGCAAATTCATTTGCTGGATCTGAGCCAGCAACAATTCCACAACCTGCAAATATTCTGATTGATTTCTTATCTTGTGATAACAAACCACATCTAAGTGCAATAGCAATTTCGCCATCTCCATTTGCATCGATCCAACCAACTGGACCGGCATAACGCTGCCTATTCATTTGCTCAAGCTCTGTGATTAAATTATTAGCAAGATCTGTCGGAGTTCCACAAACAGCGGCCGAAGGGTGTAGTTGTTCAACTAAGGTGAAAACATCTGCCTGTTTTGCGCTGTCATTTAGAACTCCAGTTACATCAGTTGCTAGGTGCATAACGTTAGAAAGATGTAAGACAAACGGTGATTCTGGAACATTAGTTGAGGAACAAAAAGGTTCAAGCGCGTCTGCAACAGATCTAACTGCATACTCATGCTCTTCTAAATCCTTTGAAGATTTTGCAAGTGAAGCTGCTAATGCCAGATCGCGATCTTCATTTCCAGTTTTTCTGATGGTGCCAGCTAGAACTCTTGAGGTAACCAATGATTTACTCAATCTAACCAATAGTTCAGGTGTAGCACCTACTAAACCATCTACTAAAAATAGCCAAGTTGATGGGTATTCAATCTCTAGACGTTGCAACAAGCTACGAGAATTTATCTGTGTAGTTGAGGTGGCTACTTGATCCCTGGCTAATACAACCTTTTCTAACTTATTTCCCTTTATTGCTTTCACCGCAAAACCAACTTGATTACGCCATTCATCCTCTGAGATTGAACCATCACTCCAACTTATTTCACCACTAGCTTGGGCATTGCCTACCTTTGAAAAATCAGGTTGTCGTCCTTGGCCAATCCAAGTAACCCAAGATTTTCCATTTTTTCTACCTAAAATAATTTCAGGGATTATCAACACTGATTTTTCATCTGAATCAAATGAAAATGAAGTAAAAAGCACTGGCCCAGTGCCACTACCGTGAACATTGTTTTGAATTTTAAAATCAGATAGTTGGCTATTCCACCAAGTTCGTGCCTGCTTAAATCGATCACTTCCAGAAATTTCAATTTTTTTATACTCACCAAAACCAATTAATCCATCACCGCTTCTAATCCAGGCAGCTGTTAATTCGGATTGGTTTTCAACCGAGGTTAATACTGAAATCTCACCTAAGACCTCAGTAGTTATTAAAACTGCCATGTTTATTTTCAAGCCTATCTATTTGCTGGATTTGTATGTAAAGCCTACTCCTAAGAGAATAGGGGCGTGGTCCGCGCAAATATGAATAAAGATCCAGATGATGTTTCAAAAATGTTTGATGATGTGGCTAGTCGCTACGACTTCTTAAATGATCTTCTTAGCTTAGGTCGAACTAAGGCATGGCGAAAGAGTGTGACCTCAATCATTGCCCCAAAATCTGGAATGAAAGTATTAGATATTGCAGCCGGAACCGGCTCATCATCTCGCCCATTAGTTGATAAGGGTGCTGAAGTAATTGCATTAGATTTTTCTGAAGGAATGCTGGCACAAGGCAGGAAGCAACATAAGGATATTAAATTTGTGCAAGGTGATGCTTTAAAACTTCCATTTGATGAAAACTCATTTGATGTAACTACAATTTCATTTGGATTGCGCAATACCAGTAATACTTCAACCGCTCTTAAAGAGGCGCTTCGAGTAACAAAGCCTGGTGGCAAAATTGTGGTTGCTGAGTTCTCCCATCCAGTAAATAAATTCTTTAAATTAATTTACTTAAATTATTTAATGAAAGCACTTCCAATAATTGCTAGAAAAAT
>OFRA01000323.1_pt1 | contig 12653 bp, 3 predicted proteins | sample 1543001 | NCBI WGS metagenome assembly OFRA01 (sample SAMN07774221, study PRJEB24372) | wastewater metagenome | isolation source: Lake Maggiore Verbania | place: Italy: Verbania | collected 2015-12 | reverse complement strand
CAGTGACTGGAGTTCAGACGTGTGCTCCTCCGATCTTCCATTTATTGCGACAGAATTATTGAATGTTTGCGGACGTGTCCACGTAGTTGGCGAAGAAGCAATCAGTGATGGTTGCGCCAACTCCTGCCACTGAGGCGAATTTCCATTTCCAACCAGCATCTTGTATAGCTGATTGGTTATCGGGTTGAACCATTCGTCTCCCGCCTGACCACCCATTGGCTGGATGGCCGAGACGGTATGTTTTGGAAATTGGCGCGTACTCATATTACGCCTGTGCTTCAGTCCAACTCAGACGTGCGATAATCGTGGCGTTGGTGACCGTACCGATTGGCGAGGCAACCATGGTAATCACGTCTGGCCCATCAGGAAATTTCCCTGTTGTGCCTGAAGAAACAGCATTGTTTGCTGCGCCCCCAATAATTGAAGTAGCAAGATCACGAACTGCAGACAATTCTTGCTGTGTGACGCCTGACGAATTGGTGAAGAACGTGAAAATCTTTTCTCCTGTTCCCGGCACAAGACGTTCAGTCGTTGAATGCAAATATCGCTGAGCAAGAGATGAGCCACCAACATTCTGGTAATTTGCCGCATTGAACCAAAGTGTGATACCAGTCTTTGATGCAGTTGCTGCTTGGTTCATGATGTTTGTACCAGAAGAGATAAATGATCCGGGAAGAATACCCGGCCCATTTACCTGCTGACCCACTGCGGATGCCGTTCCGACTAGTGTTCCAAGCGACAGTGTTGCATTGTTCTGTGTTGTGCTTGAATTGAAATAATAACCTGTTGCTATTGCCGCATTGAGCCACAAGTCAACAGCGAAGGAATTCCCGCTTGTGAATGCATCCATCTGACGAAGGATCAACTGCATTCGGTTAATAACTTCCCTTGCGCCCATTGGCCCAACGGTGCCGCTATCGACACTAGGCGCAATGCGAAGTGAAATCAACGGATACTGCTGACGTGCATTAAGCGCCGCTGTTGGGATATTCATACCAGCACTGAAAACCAACGACTTATCATCGTCATATCGACCATCCATGATCACCGAGGAACCCCAATGGGAGAGCGTAGATGCAACTGAAGGCAAGTAAAGTTCAACCTTGACAGGTACTGCCGGAGTGGGGGCAAACGGCGTTGCTGCCGTTCCTCCAGTCTGCGCCCTCGCGCTGATCACAAATGTCGAGTCGGTGCGAGAAGAATAATTCATGTATTCGATAGGTCCGCTTGAAGATGTAACGACAATGGTTCCGACTGGAGGAAACTGACTGGCATCGGCCACAAAAACAGTTCCCGTGCTAGTCGCGATTGGCCAACTAGTAACCCATGTGGTTGGAGCCAAGGTATTGGTTTCATACCGTGCTGCCATGTTTCCAGAACGCATGTACGCTTCTGTGTTTACGTTGTTATTGACAAAACGGTGGCAATACAAAATTTCACCACGAGTATTCTTGAAGCCAAATCGAATTGCTCCAGCGCCATACCAAGAATAATCAATATAAAACATTTGCATTTTTGTTAAATCAACAGTGTACAATGAATGACCTGTGCCGTCACAACGATCAATATTCCATGCGGATTGAGGAATGCGAGTATCTACCGTCTTGCTGATTACCACCCCGGATTGCGTTTGTGCTGCATACGCAGAATTTAACGGTGTTGCTCCGCGATACTCCGGGTAGACAAACATTTGTGTGGCGGAAGTAATATGACTAACCGTATATGATCCACCACGAATAACAATTTGGTCTCCGGGTTTTACGTGATTGGAGATGCCTCCTGTTGCGGCAGTAGCCACTACGGACTGTGATCCTTGTGTTACCGTAAACGTTCCGGGAATTTGCTGTGTACTGCTTCGACGTACCACATTCAATGTTTGACCATCAAACTCAAAGAAAAATCCATTTTGCTGATCAAACATGCCAACACGGTTTTTGCCTCCGTACCACGCATTTGGCGAAACAACAATTCCTCCCGGAAGCGTGTCAATCGGAAAAGCAGCAGTTGTCGAATTTGTTGGCGTAGAAGACATGGCGTACGTTAATGTATATGGAGACGGTACACTCGCAATGGTAAAAAATCCATTGTACGCAGTTGATTGAACGTAATACTTTTGCGCAGAAACAGTCTGGGAAATGGTTACATTTAACGAGGTGCCGCTTACATAGGTAATGACACCAGCGCTTGTGCCATCAGCAAAGACAAACGTTTGTCCAGTAAGAGCAGTCGTGAAATTTGTATTCACGCCCGTTATTACGGTGCCTGATTGCGAAGCGGTTCCCGGAAACGCAATACTTGACACGTCAGCAGCACCCGATACCTTGATTTGTGCGTTTGTTCCCACTGAGGAAAAAGTAATTCCATGTGGATATTTTGTGGTAACCGTTGCTGTTGCTACGCTTGATGTAATTGAATCTATTGTTAGTGCTGGTTTTAAAATGGAACCAGTTGAAAATTGAATTGCTTTTCCACTTTGATATCGAAAATATCGTCGAGTTTGACGAATCATCTGTAATCCATGATATGCCGTCTGATTGGCAAACTGCACACCGCCGTCAAATGCGCGATGAACAACGTATCCTTGTGCCCGAGGAAACAGTGTGCCGACTAATCCGGCTTGTAAGACCACCGCTCCCGGTGACACACCAGAACCCGGAATAGTAATGGTAAATGTCGTAAGTGACGGCGTGGTCGTAATTGCCCATGTTCCATTGCAAGCAGCCGTAGCCGTATTATTGATATGAACCTGTTGACCAACGCTAAATCCATGCGCAGACGTTGTGGTAACGGTCATGATGTTTGACGTGCATGAAATTGATGTGACTGGAATGTTTGTCCCGTAATACCATGAGCCGGGGAAAATTTGCGTTTTTGTTGGATCAAAAAGACTTGTTGTGTTAGCGATGGATAATGTCTTGAAACTTACAGTGTCGTTTATTCCCGAACCTGCAGTAAGTGCAGTGTTTACATTAATTGAATCAATAACCCACCAACCGTCAACGTTTGCCTGATCGAGTGAGTTTGAAACATAAATAGGCTGGCCAACATACAGTCCTTGCGCTCCTGCATTGAGGAGTAGCGAGACTGTGTAGCCAGTAGCGTCATTAGTGGTATTCTTGAAAAGAATTGAGGGATCAGCGGTAGTCGAGGGAGCGCCAGCACCCTTGTATGGAAAGCCGTAAATAGAGTATGCCTGCGCCGTAACGTTGGCAGACGTAGTCACCGTAAGAGTTGTAGCATTGGTAACAGCCGTGATGAGACCCGCGTCTGTTCCGTCCAGAAAAACAAAACGGCTGCCGATCATGGCTTGCGACCACGCTATGCCAGTTGACGCGGTTCCGGTAATGGTCGTTGTACTTTGCGAAGCAGTTCCCGCGTTGTAAACAAACTGCAGACCTGACGCAGCGGGATCATAAAAACATGTAGGACGATTGTTTACAAGTGAAAGAGTCTCCCATTTTGTGGGTTGATTTCCGTATTCAAAGTCAGTATCAATAAGACTTTGAGGCATTGAAACGCGCATTTTTCCCACAGGGTCCATCAGTGTTTCTGCGGGAAGAATGGATTCGTAGGTTTCTTCGACAAGAATGGCCAACTTATCGGTAGCAGAATGACTTGTTGTGTCGTAAGAAACAACAACCGTGGTGATTTCATTTGACTGCGTTGTCGGACTTAGCGAACTCATCGTGGCCGTGTATGCCGACACTCCAAGCGACGGATCGCTAAAGTTATAAATGACTGTATTTTTTGTCACATTGGTAATAAGCAACAACTGCTCACGCCGAATCAGCTTTCCATAAACCACAATAGTTCTTGTGGCTGGAGTGAACGAATACGATTCAAGGATTACATGCTTTGCCATTTATTATTCTCCTAACGCTATTGTAGCACTTGAAAACGGATATCTGCGAGTTTGAGCAGACTGGCTAATGCCAGTGACCTTGACAGTCGCTTTATCTCCAGAAACTGGTGCATTATATAGTATCAAATTTGATCCTGAAACTTTGAACCCTCCATTGGCGTCCCATTCGGTAATCCATGGGTATCGAAGTTCCGTCACATACGGATCGAGGTACTGTCCATTCAATATCACTTCAACGTCTTTGGAATCAACAATTGAAGTGAGTGATCCGGAAAGTGTTCCCGGCGTGGAGGGAGCATTAGTAAGATTGACAGGCGTTATCACCGTGCAGGCTGTGGAGGTGGATGCACGTACAAGCCACGTCTTGTTATATCCTGCTGTGCTGCATCCACTGATCGTGATGTAGGAACCCGGAACAATCGTTCCAAGCGAATGCGTCACGACAAATTGCGTGGCACTCGACACAATACTGGAGATTGCTCCACTCGACGTGACAAGTGAAGTCAATGCCGATTGTTCCTTGCGCAACGGGAATGATGCCTTATTGCCGTCAAAATATCGGGAGATGTCATTGACGACAAAAGGGAGGTTTGGCTGAGTGATTTTGTTTCCGGTCAACGTATTCCCGCTCAATGTGCCCGAATGAGTTGTATTGCCAGTAATGGTTGTAATAGACGCTGAGGTCATTGTGGCAGAACTCATTGTGGCAGAACTCATTGTGGCTGAACCCATTGTCGATAGTCCAGCGACAACCATGTCTCCAGAAATTCCTTGATTTCCCATGACTGATAATGAACCATGTACGTCTGCATCACTTAATACTTGCAGATCAGATTTGACTGTGATCTGGTCAGTTTCTACGCCTGACGCTTCCAATTGATGAATGCTTGATCCGCCTAAAATAAAATACGGAATAACTGTTGAGTTTGTGCCTATGAATAATGTTTTGTTCACAATACATGCTGAAATACCCTTAAATCCTCCGGCTCCTAAATTGTTATTCAATGCACTGGCCCACGAAGGAATTGCTGGATTGTCTAGATTGACTTGAAATATATAATCACTTTGCCAAGAATACACATACAATCTATTTCCATGAACAATCATTTGAAATGAAGCCGCATTTCCTAGTGCTGGAGAATTGCTAGTTATAGAAGATTGTGTAAGTGTGGCCAAGTCTAAAGTTATTAATGAAGTCGCTTGATTTGCATCTGAAATGTATGCGCGTCTTCCCCTGACGACAAAATTACATATGTTTGAAAATGCATTATTGGCTATTCTCTGCGCTGGTGCTGACGGACTGGAAATATCATAAGAATAAAAAATAGTCCCTCCTGCAAAATATAACGTATTTCCAATGACTTGCATGACAGAATAACTTCCAGTACTGATTACAGTACTTGAAACAAGAGTTGCTGAAATAACTCCGGTTATTTTATAAATTGATAATAAATTTAAAGATAAAACATAGATATGACCACCGCTAATAATATAAGTGTAGGCACGAACACCGAGGAGAATGGTTCCTGTAAATGTTATGGCACTTAGTGTACGTAAATTATTAACTCGAATTCCGGACGTTGATTCAGATCCTGAATCATAAAGAGAATATAAGTATGTACCTTGCACTTGTCCATAACTACTTCCCATAGTTACCGATTGATTGCTTCCTACCGATACTGGCGCGATGGATGCTGGGTTTCTTGAAACATCCCATACTTGTATGTTTCCGCCGCCTCCTGTAATTAAATGATTTCCATATTTAACCATCACATATCCGGAATTAAACGCATGTTTTGTCAATGAATTTACGTACAAAAATGAACTTCTTTGTGCAACAAATGTGTCGGTGCTTGCGGCAGAAAAATTAAAAGTATTTGATGCAGTCCAAGTATTTGATGCAGTCCAATAGTTTGCGCTGGAGAGCAATGTGGTTGGAGAAGTAATCTGGCTTGTCAATGCAATGGTTCCGGAACTACTGGGAAAATTAATAGTTATGCCACGTGCTCCAACAACTAGTGAATTTTGAGTACTATAAATCGCCCACCCGTACCTGTTGTCTGCTGGAGGCGTAAATCCACTATTATTAAGAAGTACATACCCAGATCCTATTCGAGTATAAGAAGATGTTATTACCGAATAAGGACTTGAAAAAGTAGCGGCAGGATTATATAAATCACCCAAAACAACAAGGTCTTTTTTCATGGTAACGCTATTTGAAAAAGTTGTTTTTCCAAAAAATAATGACGATCCTGTAACGCGCAATGATCCTATATGACCAACTCCGGCACTAAATGATTGAATAGTTGCACCATTGAGTTTGTATACCTTGATTTGCTGATTGTCTGCAGCTATTACGTATAAATAACTTCCTTGCATGTGCCAAGAATTTGCGTTTGAACTCATGAAACTTGGTTCATTTACAACAAGAACTGGACTAGTTGGTATGGAAACATCATAAATTTCCAATCTTCCACTTCTGTTTATGTATAAATGATCTCCGCGAACAAACCAGTCTGCTATAGATGACGCTTCTGTTGGAACAATAGTCATTGTCAAAAGAAACGTTGGAGAAATTGAATTGTGTGCAATATTGTATAAATTAAATGTTGTATCAGAAGTTCTGTAATAATAAGTATTTCCAGAGACAGTTTTATGTTCATTGAAAAGCGGAACCGTTACAGTGATCCCGGAATTCAAAGGATTAAGGTATCGTCTTATGTCATACATCTGCAAGAATCCATTGATTCTTGCGCAAACCCATCGGTCTTGCCATGAACCAAAAATATAATCGTTTGTATTTGTAGTCGTGACGGAGCCAAGAGAATTCCAAATTCCAGCGGTATTCTCATATGACCAAACATGAAAATATCTTCCGTTTTGTCCTACCGCACCAAACCAACCGTTAGCCGGTTTCACACAAACAACATAGATGTCTCCAACTTTTGCATATGAATCCATAGTATTAAATACCGCACCCTGTGATCCATATGGAGCCATATTTCCATGAGTGCTTGTAGTCGTAGTCACGCCTGACAACATGTTATATGATTGTATGACTGCACCATTTACAAAACTGATTATATTTCCATCTGCATCAATCCACGAAGGATTGTCGCCCAATTGACTTGTTACTGAGGATGTGACACTCATAGGAGAATACGCATCTGTTGCCTGCAAGACAGGCGTTCCGTTATCTGAAGAGGAAAGGGCAACAGATGATGAAAAAGTATATGAATTACATCTTGTAAACAATCTTCCTTCATTACTCGATGAAATCATTCCAGCTAAAACATACCCATTTGCAAAAGAAGTTGTATATACTGGAGTCGTGTTGATAATTGGTCTCATGCGAAGTCCGTTAGTAAACGTCGGCGATGATGCAAACGTTGTTGATCCATTAAGATTTGTTGATCCATTAAGATTTGTTGATCCACTGAATGTTGATAATCCACTGAACAACGCATTGCCACTTACCGTAAGAGACGTTGCTAAAGCAGTTGAAAAAGTTTGAGCAAGAGGCCACGTATTTGCAGCACCAACGATGAGACTTGGTTGCCCAATCTCCGTCCATCCTACACTGCCGTTTCTAAATACTACCCGCTTGTAATATATTCCCGTACCAATGTTCCACCACTCATCACCGGGCTGGACGCCATTTGGCTCGGATGTATCGACAAAATGCTGGATACCTTCTCTAGTGGGCATATTAGTCTCCTAAAGCAATTGTTGAGGCAGAAAATGGATACGAACGCTTTGTGACGGTAGATGAGCTTGATCTAATGATAACAAAAGAATCGTCACCTCTTCTTGGGGCATTGAACACAATTAATTTTCCATCCCGAATACGAAATCCACGGAATGCGTCATACTCGGTAATCCATGGGTATCGTTTTTCCGGAATGTACGGAGATATTCTTCTTCCCCCGATAGTTACTTCCGCATCATATGAATTGACAATAGATGTCAATGAAATCTGATCTTTCTTAAGATCGAAAACCGCTTTTGAACCGTTAAAAGCCCCAGAAATATCATCAGGCACAATCGTCTCTACGAAATTGTTCGGCTGATACGTCGTGGCTCCGTATGGCCGGATCGCAATGGCAGAGACGGCAACACCAAAATGTCCACCAGAATAGACGCTATTATTCTCAAGTTTCCACGAAGATTGTACTCCGGGATCATAACCGGGAGAAGTATACCATGCTGCTCGCATCTGCCTATCAGAGGTTCGTTCATTAAACCTAGTAACCGTTATTGGTGTAGATGTGTTAGTAATAAATGATGATGAATTTACCAAATAAATGCAGTTTCCTGAAGTATAGGCCATATCTTGCATCGCCTTACCCGCAACAGTGGTATAGACAATGCCGGAAGATACTGCATTTGTTCTTCGGTTGACATCGGTAAAAGAGTTAAGTACGGTACCGCCCGTATCGGTAAAAAAGCCGCTATTAAAAGAAAACTCCACAAAAGGCGAAATAATATCTACATTAAAAAAACTTGCGCTTGCAGAAACAGAATTAGTACTGGACGCGTGATTAACAGTCACTGTGTCCGATCCAATTGGAGGATCAATCATATACCAGTATTGCTGAATACTGCCAAACCTCAAAACATTATTATGTGCCAACAAAAGTTTGGTTGAGCCATACGCAACAGATTGGGCGCCTGAATATGAAAGAACTGAAACAAGCAATAATCTTCTTGTGCCATTTCCAACAACATGGGTCCACTCCACCGTCTGTTTTCCCTCTGTGTCGCCGAGGCCTCCGGCGACCCAGTTGCCATGTGTAGCCTGACTATCAATGGTTACTGAAGTGACGTTCGTTGTCGCCAATGGAGCACTAATTGTGGTTCCGGCAGAAAACGTCTGCCTTGCAGTCCATGTATTCGCAACCGCGGCAGAAGCGCCTCCAAATGATAATTCAGTTGCGCTTCCAGCAACTTGATAGTACACCGCATTGTTTCGCACATAGATGTTTGCGCCCGAGATTGGCGCTGACGGCACACTGGTCATTTGTGCCATCTTCAATGGAACAGTTGCACTTGAGAGTGTTAATCCAAAACTGAATGTTTGAAGGGCTGTCCATGTATTTGCGTCGGAAAGATTCAAGGAAAAAGTAACTGCGGCTGACCCATTGAACGTTGTTGCTGACGGAGTTGTCGACAATCCAGATCCAGCGGTCAGTGCGTAAGTTGTTGTTCCACCTCCTCCACTCGCCGTAGCCCAGCTAAGCGTTCCATTACCACCAGTAACAAGCGTCTGTCCACTTGTTCCGTCTGCTACCGGTAACGTATACGTGACGCCAGCCGTTGCTGATGCAGAGCCTTGAAGAATCGTGGCGTATGTTGGTCCACTTGGAAACGAAACGCTTGTGATACCCGTCAGTGCAAGCGCTGCCGATGCACGATTCAACGCGACGGATGTTGTCCCGATGTAGAGCGTATCGGCCTTGAGTGCCAGCGTTCCAGTAGTATCTGGCAGAGTCAATGTTCTGCTGGCATTCAATGTCTCAGGAACAAGAGTGATACTGTAACCTGCTGTTCCTCCAGCACGACCAGCAATAATGACAGCATCATTCGTGGATGCAGGACGTGCGGTAATTGATCCATAGACTTCCAACGTTGTTCCCGGACCACTGGTCCCAATACCGACTTTGCCAGAAGAGGTAATCTGCATGCGTTCCACCAACGCATTTCCAGTCGACCCCGGCCCTGCGTTGGCGGGAGCAGTCTGAAAAATAACGCTTCCACCCGCCGCATTTCCGGTGCTTTCCCCTCCCGCAATAGTTAAAGAACCACCAGCAATATTCCCCCCCACACCGGACGGACCACACAAGGTATTTCCCGCAAGCGTTGCGGTGCCTTCACCGTAGCCTATGATAATTTTGCCACTATTATGAATCCGCATTCTTTCGGTCATTGTCGAGTTGTAAGAACCGGTAATTCTATTGGCAAAAATAATATCGTACGCGCCGTATCCGGGATTTTTTACTCCAATCTTTGCTCCAATCTGCTGATAATTATTGTCTCCCGGCAATGCAGCACCTACTTCTTGGAAAACAATGCTTTGTTCACTAAAATTGCCAGTAGCCGCTAATCTTATAAAGTTCGTTCCACCTGCCCAATTGCTGTTTGCAATATTGGAAATTCCACCAAAATATGACTCACCAGAATTGACATATAAAGCATAGTTGTTTGTCGCGCCTGTAGGTGCGGAAACATGCAATCCATACGCATTGGTGGTATTGTTTGTTCCTTGTGTGTTTATCTTTATTCCGTATAGATTGGTGACGGTTAATTTGCCTTGGTACGCTACATCATCAGTTGCAAGAACGACAGGAAGATTCACTTGCATTGACGCTGAGTGAGTGACAACTGTTGATGATGTTGAGGATTTCAGTGTCAAGGAACCTATTTTGGCAATATTCATTTCGCTGATTGTCAAATTTGCGCCCGGAGTTAAAATTACTGTTTGAGATGTCAATGAAAGCGCAGAAACGTATGAACCATTTGCCGCGTTGGTAAACGTTGATAATCCTTTGTCGATAGGAGCTGATGATATTGTCAATCCGTAGGTAGACTCGGATCCCTGCGTGGAGAAGGATGGCCCGATTGACAGGCCACCCGTGACGACTTGATTTCCAATTACATCGAGAGAATTGGACGCGCTAAATACTGCCACAATTCATTCTCCAGTCAAATATTCCTCTTAGGCAGTATATGTGATTTGAATCGTTGTGACTGAGGCAGCCCAAAAAATATTTTTATTTGCAATTCCAGCAACTTGTATCTTGACGGAATCAGAAGCTGGATCAATATCAACTGCGCATGTATCCATGCCGGTACTAGAAGACGCAGTCACTAAAGGATCACCAAGAAGAATGGCGTTTCCTGTCTCTGGACGCGAAAATGTGGCATTAATTTGCCAAGACGCAGCCGTGTTGTCGGTGAAATTGTATGCAGATATGTTGATGTTGGCATTCACTGTGCTCTTGGCAGAAATTGAGACGGTTGTTCCGCTGCTGTATGCAGCGCCAGTTTCAGTAAGACGAACGTAGGTTGCGCCTGTGGTTTTGCCCCTAAATGTGTAATTCCCAAAAGTGGTCAGCGTGTTAGCCATGACCGTGCCATCGCCCACAGTACCGCTTGTCCCTTGGGTCAGGCCGAGACCTGTTTCAGTGGTAAGAAGAGTTCCGCCAGCATCAGGGAAAGTGATTTGTCGAGTGTTTAGACCATTCCAAACAAGCGTCAGGGGATTCGTGTTTCCTTGATCAAAGGAGAAAGCGATTCTGGACTTTGCAGCGTCATTTCCAGCAAGCGTCTTGTTTTGCAGTGTTTCCGTAAGCGCGAGAGTGGCCAACGTTGAAGTGGCAGCAGGAAATGTAATTAGTTGATTGGCCGCGGTTAAAGTAGCAGGAAGTGTAATTGTGGCCTTGAGAGGAGTGCCAACAGTAGAGTCATAAAGCGTCAGGGCAGTTGCGCTAAGGGCATCATTTCCGCCGATCTTGTACGTTTTGGTGGCCACAAGATTAAAGTTTTCACTCGATGTCCACGCAGTGGTTGCGTTAACCCAATTAAGTGTTTTGGTCGATTCTCCCAAGACACTAATACCTGCGCCATCAGCGGTCACATCTGAGGGTCCACCAAATGTATACGTTATGGCGGTTGATGTAGTTCCTGAAACATTCGAGCTCAATGTAATTTGTGTCGAGGAATCAACAGACAATATGGTAGTTCCAGCAGTTATGGTTGGAGCGCTTGATCCTGTTATTGCCACTGCCATTCCCGGAATAAGTCCAGAGGTGGTCAATGTGCCGCCAAAAGTTACTACAGGACTAGTAGCCGCTGTGGTAATTGTAGCCACGGAGGCGTTGCTAATCTTTACTGTTTGTGCAACAGAAGCTAGCTCAATGTTCTTGTCATCAACAGTCAACGTATTGCTGTTGATGGTCGTGACTGTTCCGTTAACAGTCAAGTTCCCGCCAATGACGGTCGTGCTTCCGCTTCCACCGATGGTGATTGTTCCGGTTGATCCGGTCAGGATGTTCGCCGAACCCGTTGGAGAGGAAAAGATGCTGATCAAGCCACTTGTTGCACCACTGTTTATCGTGACAGTTTTGGTTGTGCCCGACAAGAATGATAACGTTGAATCCTGACCAAGTGCACCTAGACCTAGAGCAAACGCACCAACAACCGACCCTCCCATGTTTATTGCGGTGGAACTATTGCCAATCGAAACGGTTCCGGTTGCTCCGGTCACGATGTTTGCCGCACCCGTTGCTTCATTAAAGATACTGACGGCAGTACTGGTGGCATCCGTTGTCAGGCTGATTGTTCCAGAAGCAACACTTCTTAGTTTGATGATATTGCCGGTAAGTGTGCCACCGACGGTAAGGGTTGTTGCGAAATTTCCGCCCCCTAAAGTCATTGTTGACGCAGCAGCTGTAGATCCCATATTGATGGCTGTCGCGTCCTTGACAATGTTTGCAATATTAGTCAAGCCGCCAAAAATGTTTACAGTTCCGGTGACAACATCGGTAGTAAGATTAATGATTCCACCAGCAGTACCCATAATCTTCAATTCATTGTTGGTAAATGCGCCACCGACGGTTACGGTGGTTATGGCTGATGTGCTTGTTCCTAGCGCAATCGTGCTGCCATCAATCTTTGCATTTCCTTCTGCCCACAACGAATAATTATTTGTTGCACCTGATGGGTTAGCAATCTTCAATGAATACGAATTGGTTATTGTCCCAGCACCTGCCTTTGTCGGAGGAGCAATGTA
>OFRA01000321.1_pt1 | contig 12695 bp, 8 predicted proteins | sample 1543001 | NCBI WGS metagenome assembly OFRA01 (sample SAMN07774221, study PRJEB24372) | wastewater metagenome | isolation source: Lake Maggiore Verbania | place: Italy: Verbania | collected 2015-12 | reverse complement strand
CATAGAGGTAGATTTATCTATCCAAGAAAAGCTTATGCCTAAGCTCCTCGAGATTGTAAAGGCTGCCCCCCATGTTGAAGAAGTCTTTAGCCGAGAAGACATTGTTAAAGCTATCGTTCCTCCGAATCAAGACCCTCGGACACTCTCCATGGCTCAACGGTTTAATCTGAGTTACGATTCGCGTCGTGCGGGCGATATTTTTGTGGTTTTCAAGCCCTATACCACATGGGGTATGGCGGGGTCTCAACATGGAAGCCCGATGAACTATGATCGCCATGTCCCTCTTGTTTTTTGGGGCCCCTGGGAACATCGAGTCGTATCCGACGGTGTTGAAATCGTAGATTTAGCGCCTACTCTTGCCTCGGAATTGGGTATCAAGCCTATGCAGACCCTAGACGGAAAAATCTTAAAACTTCAACCAAAGGCTAAAGTCATTCGATGAGTCTAGAAACGCTTGTTTCCAGCAGTTCTTATTTGATTGGGGTACTCGCCTCTTTATTTTCCGTATTGAATCCCGTGAGCGCCTCGGTAGTTTTTGCTTCGTCTACCGCTAATGTGGATTCGGCCGCAATGAAAAAGATGGCACGCCGGGCTTGTATCACCGCAGGTCTTGCAATGATTGTCTTCGCGGTACTCGGACAGTTTATTTTTAGCTTCTTCGGGTTTACCGCCCTAGCGATGAAATTCGTCGGAGGCATTTTAGTTTTATCTCGCTCTTTTGCCATGTTGTCAGGAGATAGCCAAAATCGCATCACGCCTCAGGAGCAGGATGCGGCTCGACATCGTCTCCCAGAAGATTACGCCGTGATTCCCTTCGGCATTCCCCTTCTCGCAGGCCCCGGTACGCTGAGTACGGTTATGGGGTTCGTGACGGAAGTGTCTTTGCGTGATTACGCCTTAGTGCTATTTGCTATTTTGGCAAATATCACCATGACGTATTTTGTACTCATCAATGCGACGGTCATCTTTAAAAAACTAGGAACCTTGGGTGAAAAGATTTTAACGAAATTAATGGGATTCATCTTGGCGGGCGTGGGCATGCAGTTCCTCATCAACGGAATCCTCTCGTTGGCCTCCCAAATTCGTACGATTACCCCTCATTAGGCCTCCCCCGTCGTCTCCTCTGTCATTCTTAATTGATGACCGTTCAGGGCCTGAATAATTTTACCCAAAACACCATGCGTCGCTCGTCGACCTGGATTGTGATTTCGTTGTTGACTGTTATATTTCTCAGTATCTTTTTGATACAAAATAAAAATCTCTTGGTCATACCCCAACTGAATTTTTGGTTTGGAATTTTGTTTATCATGTCGTCTCTCACGGCCGGTATTGGCCTTCTATCTCCCTTGCCGTGGCTTTATTCTGGCGATGAGCAACTTCGGGCAGGTATTTTGAGAGGTACGGTGCAGTCGATCGTTTTTAATTGCTTATGGCTAATCTTGGCATACAGCGTATCGTTTGTTATTTTGTCGGATGGATCCGAAGGTGTCCCTGCTCACTTTTTGGGTGGTGAAATGGATCAACACTTTAATTATTGGGACTGGGTCAAGCGGGCTCCAGCGAATACGGTCATTTCTACTATCATCGGCGCTTTGCTTGCCAATGGAGGTATCGACAAACTAGAAAAAGAAACGATGGCAGACGCCCTCAACCAAACCCGACTTCATGGCCTGCAGGCGCAGTTGTCCCCTCATGTCCTTCATAACTCTCTCAACGGTCTCGCTGAGTTAGTTCATCAAAATCCCATCAAAGCAGAAAAGGGCATCTTAGATCTCTCGATGCTTTATCGTCAATTTCTCAATTTTTCGTCCAAACAAAAGAGTGCGCTCGGAGAAGAGAAGGCTTTTATTGAACAGTGGATCGCCATAGAACTCCTGCGTTTAGAGTCTCGGCTCCATGTCGAGTGGCAATGGGACGACAGTTTAAATTCAATCTCCATACACCCGCTCATTCTTCAGCCACTCGTTGAAAATGCTCTCAAACATGGTGTGACCCCCTCGATCAATTCTTCCATTGTCCGTATTCAATCTTCTCGTCTTCCGGATGGCCGACTTTCTCTGTCCGTGGAAAACTCGGGCATCCCTCTCCCACCTCATCCTGTTTGGGGCTTAGGGCTTACCAATCTGGATTCGAGACTTAAGATCGCCTATGGAGGTAAAGCCTCCTTTCAGTTGCTTGCGCGCGACGGTTGGACCTATGCTCAAGTCATTATTCCGGATCATTATTCGGGGTGGTCTTTATGAAAGCGCTGATTGTTGATGATGAGCCTCTAGCGAGACAGAGGCTTCGCCGATTACTCGAAGAGCTTCATGTTGAAGTTGTTGGAGAGTGTACAGACGGCCCCGCCGCCCTTTCGTGGCTCAAAGAAAATGAAGAACCTGATGTTTGTTTCCTTGATATTCAAATGCCCGGTCCCAGTGGTCTCGAAATCATTGCGGAACTCCCCAGTGCTTTAGCCGTCGTATTCGTCACGGCTTTTGATCAACACGCGGTTAGCGCCTTTGAGTTTGAAGCCTCAGATTATCTACTCAAGCCGGTCTCCCAAGACCGCCTAAAACGCTGTCTCGATCGTTTGAACACATTACCGATGACTAATCGAAAAGAGCAATCACTTTCTCTCGGTTCTCGTTATGCCGTCAGGGTTGGGAATGGCTATCTCTTTATAGATATGAAACGCACGACGCACTTTGAAGTCGAGGAAGAATCCGTTTGGGCTTGGGTCCAACTAGGTCCTGACGGCCATCAACGTTTTCGAACTCAATGGGACACGCTCGCTCAAGTTGAAACTCATTTCACTCGTGAAGGCCTCGTTCGTATTCAACGCCATCTTCTTTTAAGAGTTCAAGCTATTTTAGGTGCACGTACTCTCGACGGAGGTCGTATTTCTGTTCGCGTGGCTGAGGGTGTAGAACTAGAAGTAAGTCGATCGGTCACGCCTCAAATTAAAGAGATCTGCGGTCTCTAGCGAATTGGCATCCGTCGTCGTTCTTGACTGAGGCTAAACTGTGGAGACACGAGGTCTGTCTATGCGTAGAATATTCGTCCTTTTGGTTTCGTTGAGTCTTGTGGGTCAAACTATTCACCCTAAGATTCGAGAGTCCCAAACATACAATCTTAAAGTCGCCGCTGGAAGCTTAGAGACTCGAGAGAAATCTTTTGAAGTCCGTAAGCAACTGGCACTAGCGAGCCCCTTGAAGGGTATTCCTTTTAGATCGGTGGGACCTATGGCTCAAGGGGGGCGCGTCGTCGATGTTTCGGTGGACGCCCATCAACCCGAACATTGGATGGTCGCTTTTGCGACGGGGGGCCTTTGGATTACCCACAATGATGGTGCCAGTTGGACCGCTTTATTCGACCAAGAAGAAGTAGGAATCATCGGTGCGTTGGCCGTACGTTGGGGAAACAACGGGCAGCCCCAAGAGATATGGATTGGAACCGGGGAACCCAATGCCAGCCGAAGTTCTTATGCGGGCGCTGGACTTTATCATTCGCAAGACGGCGGACAAACTTGGCGACGCGCCGGCTTAAAGAATAGCCATCGTATCGCACGGATTGCCCTCCATCCCACAGAATCTAAAACCGTTTATGTTGCATCCCAGGGTCCTCTTTACACTGAAGGGGGCGAACGAGGCATCTACAAAACGACGGATAACGGAATCACTTGGGTACTAAGCCTCAAGGGAAGCGATCGCGTGGGGGCGACTGATGTATTGATCGATTTCAGCAACCCCAATATTGTGTATGCAGCCCTATGGGAAAAAGATCGTAAGCCGTGGAATTTTTTAGAAAGCGGCCCTGGAAGTGGCATCTATAAAACGATGGATGCTGGAGCGAACTGGACTCTCGTTATGGGAGGCCTTCCTCGCGATGCCGGTGTGGGTCGTATTGGCCTTGGGCAGAGTCGACAAAATTCTCAAAAGATCTATGCCTTCATGGACAATCAGAACCTGAGGCCCAGCAATGAAGTGAATCCTTATGAGGATGCGACTCGGCTGACAGCTAAAAAAATTCGTACTATGACGAAGGATCAATTTCTGAAACTAGACCCCAAAACCCTCCAAGACTTTATTCGGAGCAATGATCTAGATCCCTCATTACGTGCCGAGACTATTCTTGAAGATATAACTAAGGGCAAACTTCAGATCCGAGATCTCTTGAACGCAATCAACGATGATAATGCCGCTCTCTTTGAAACGGATATTGTAGGACCCGAACTGTATGTGACGACGGATGGAGCTGCAAATTGGATCAAAACTCATACCCAGCGCCTTGATAATGTCATTAATACCTATGGGTATTATTTCGGTCAGTTAACGGTGGATCCTAGTGATGACCGCCATGTCTATTTGATGGGGGTCCCTGTTATCCAGACGCGAGACGGGGGTCGAACCTTCGAAAGCGCTAACGGAGAAGAGGGTGCGATACCTCACGCTGATCATCATGCCATGTGGATTAACCCCAAAAATTCTCAACACATCATTCTAGGAAATGATGGGGGTCTTAATATTTCGTCCGATGGTGGAAGCAGTTGGCGCGAAATAGAAAATCTAGCCGTGGGCCAATTTTATACGGTGGAAGTCGATCAAGCTGAGCCTTATCAAATCTATGGAGGGCTTCAGGATAACGGTGTCATGACGGGGCCTGCGAAAACACTTCGTCCACGACAGAGTCGCGATACCTGGAAATCAATTTATGGGGGTGACGGGGGCTTTGTTCAGGTAAATCCGAAAGATAATCAAACTATTTATACGGAAAGCCAATTTGGATTTATGTCACGGCTGAAAGGCTCCGAACGAAAGTCCATACGCCCTCACGCAGCCCTTCGGGACGATCCATATCGTTTTAATTGGCAAACACCGATTAAAATTTCTTCGCATGCTCCGGATGTCGTCTATACGGGGACCCAAAAGGTACTGCGAAGTATGGATCGTGGGGATACCTGGATTGAGCTTAGTGGTGATCTGACGACAAATCCTCCCTCGGGCGATGTACCGTTTGGCACCATCAGTGCATTGACCGAGAGCCCCAAGCGATTTGGTGTTCTCTATGCGGGTACTGATGATGGGCTCGTGCATGTGACCCAAGACGGGGGACGAACATGGGTCAATATTTCCAAGGGCCTTCCTCGACAACGTTGGGTCTCGAGACTAGAAGCAAGTTATGCCCAAGAAGGGACCATCTATGTCGTTTTGAATGCTTATCGAAATGATATGCAAGAAACATTGCTATATAAATCCACGAACTTCGGTTCCAATTGGCAATCCATCAAGGGAAACTTACCTGAAGAGAACTTCAATGTCCTTCGTGAAGATCCGGCTAACCCATCGATCCTATACGTCGGTTCCGATACGGGGGTTTACACCTCGTTGAATGGAGGGCGCTCTTGGGATGTATTGGGCCAAGGTTTACCGCGGGTTCCCGTTCACGACATGGTGATTCAATCCAAGACTAAGGATCTTGTCGTTGCGACGCATGGCCGAAGTATTTATGTAGCTTCTTTAAATGTGCTTCATGGATACACGGATGCGATCCGAACGAAAAAAGCCCATCTCTTTGAAGCTCCGAAGGTCGCTGCTCGAACCTGGTGGGCTAATGATCGCCCCACTTGGTATAACCCCATCGTCGAAGAACCCTTGGATCTTCACTTTCATGTAGCAACACCTGGTCTCGTTCATCTCCGATTGGTTAATGCAGAAGGTAAAGAGGCCAAGACTTGGCGTATCCAAGCTGTGGCAGGATTGAATCACCTGACTTGGGATTACTTAGTGGATCCCACTACCTTGAAGAATTTACCTCCTGGACGACGCCCCTTTGCTACAGCGGGAACTTATCAACTCTCCATGGAATATGGGGGTCAAATTCTCACGGTACCCTTAGCCGTTACCAAACCCGCCGAAGATGCTCCTGGGTTTCGTCGCCGTGGTGGCCCTTAAGAAATCATTTAGGCTTTGAGGGCTTGGTCGAGATCTGCGATCAAGTCCTCCACATCTTCAACGCCCACCGAAAGTCGCAAGAGAGAATCTGTCAGCCCTAAGGCGGCCCGATCTGCTTCCGGCACGCTCCCGTGGGTCATGCTTGCAGGATGGCAGACCAAGCTCTCAACACCCCCTAGGGATTCAGCCAAGGTAAAAAGTTTGAAAGCAGCCCCAATACGTCGGGTTCTCTCCACGTCTAAGGTGTCAAAACTGACCATTCCACTAAAACCCTTCATTTGTTTTTTAGCGAGTGCATGCTGGGGATGTGAAGGAAGTCCTGGAAAATAAACACGAGGAATATCCGAGCGTAGAGACAACCACTCAGCAATTTTTTGTGCATTCTCGTTGTGTTTCGCCATTCTTAAATGAAGGGTTTTCGTACCTCGGAGAATGAGCCATGCATCCATCGGAGACAGAATGGCTCCTCCTGCGTTCTGGATAAAACGGATCTTTTCTGCGAGGTCGTCCCGAGAAGTAATGACGACACCCCCGATCGAATCACTATGGCCATTCAGATACTTCGTCGTGCTGTGCCAAACTAAATCAGCGCCTAAATTGAGCGGCAATTGATTGTAGGGCGTCGCAAAGGTATTATCGATCGCCAAGAGGGCATCCGAGTGTGCCTCCTTTAAAATCAATCGCACCGCCGGGATATCCGTCAACCCCAACATGGGATTCGTGGGCGTCTCGAGCATCACCAAACGCGTATTGGGCTGCAGCGATTGCTTAACCGCGACCAGATCTGCGGTGTCGACCTGTGTATACGAAAGACCTAGGCGCGACATAATCTTGTCGACTAAGCGATAGGTTCCCCCATAAACGTTGTTCCCTAAAATGAGATGATCCCCTTGGGACAGTAATTCAAGAATCGCTTGGGTGGCGGCTAAACCCGAGGCAAAGGCAATCCCATGCTGGCCCCCCTCAAGCGCTGCGAGATTACCTTCCACGGCCGCACGCGTCAGGTTATGGGTTCGTCCATATTCATAACCTTTATGTTTGCCAAATCCATCTTGAGCATACGTTGACGTGAAATAGACCGGCGTCATGACCGCCCCAGTGGTGGGATCGGGCTCTTGACCGGCATGAATACAGTTGGTGGCAAAATGCTGTGAAAGCTTTTTCATGATGGACCTGCCTTCCAAGAGAGAAGCTACCTTTAAAACTATGGGGACGGAACGAGGGTTAAAAGCCAAGCCTCATCCACAATTCTAATCCCCAAACTTCGAGCCTTCTCAAGTTTTGATCCTGCCTCGGTTCCTGCTAGAAGAAGGGTTGTTTTCGATGACACACTATTGGTGACTTTAGCCCCAAGATTTTTTAAGCATGCTTCGGCTTGTTGTCTCGAGAGTTGGCTCAGAATCCCAGTCACCACAATGATCTCGCCTGCGAGTGCTTGGGACCTCGGCTGGTGAAGGGGAGCTTCGGGACTTACCTTCAAGGCCTCTAAGGTTTGGGCTAAATGAGGGTAGGTTTCGAGAAAAGCAAGAATGGCGGTGGCCACTTTCGGGCCGATCTCTTCGACCGTTTGTAATTCATCCCACGTACATTGTGAAAATCGTTCCATAGACCTGTAACGATCCGCTAGAATTTCAGCTGTTCGAACCCCCACAAAAGGGATGCCTAAAGCATGAATCCATTTAGCTAATGATTTATGTCTCGCCGCTTTTAATTGGCCCAAAAGATTTTGAGCACTTTTCCCACCCATCCGCTCAAGGCCGGATAAAAACGATTCGCCTTCAGGATCTTCGATGAGCCTAAATAGATCCCAGGGCTCTTGAAACTTCCCGCTTTCAATTAATTGTTGTACGAGGGCGTCCCCTAGTCCTTCAATTTGAAGCGCAACACGAGAACCCATATGCAATAAACGGCCTTCCAGTTGAGCGGGGCATCGCCAGTTGAGGCAGCGAATGGCGACATCCTCTTCTTCAGATTTTCCAAGAGAGCCCCCGCAGATAGGGCATGCAGTCGGGAGGACGAACGGCGGTAGCACCTGGGGATGATCCTCGGGAACCCGAGCAATAATTTTGGGAATAATATCGCCGCCTTTTTCAATGAATACCCGATGACCAATTCTCAGTCCGAGGCGATCAATTTCATCGGCGTTGTGTAAGGTCGCTCGTTTCACCGTCGACCCCCCCAATTGCACAGGATCGAGTTCAGCAACGGGGGTCAGTTTTCCTGATCGACCCACTTGCCAAATAATATTGTGTATACGCGTGGTGGCTTGTTCGGCGGCAAATTTATAGGCCACAGCCCATCGAGGCGCACGATCCGTGAAGCCTAATTGCTCTTGTAGTGTTTTATCATTCACTTTGATCACAATGCCGTCAATATCAAAGCCCAAGGTGGCTCGTATCGGTTGAACTCCATTAATAAAGTCCGATAAACTCTTGAAACCTCCGGCCCCATAGAGGGGCATTCGAGAAAACCCCCAACGGCTCAAGTCCTCCATTCCTTGCGAATGCACTTCAGCCGAAACCCATTGCCAAGGAATAAACTGTAGACGCCGACGGGCCACTTCTCCGCTGTCGAGAAGCTTCATAGTGCCACTCGCCGCATTGCGGGGGTTTGCAAAACGAGTTTCATTCAGTAGATCCCGTTCTTGATTGAGTTCTTCCCAGCGTTTACGCGATAAAAAAACTTCGCCTCGTATGATGCAATACTCGGGCGCATCCAAGGGAAGCTGTAGGGGAATATCTGCGATGGTCTTTGCATTCGCGGTCACATCTTCGCCAAGGGTTCCATCGCCTCGGGTGATGGCGCGCACCAAGGTGCGCTGAGCATATTCCAAAGATAGTGAAAGACCATCGACTTTTAACTCATAAGCAAATTGCAGTTGGTCCGTTGGAATCCATCGCCCCATACGAGTGACCCACTCTTGAATTTCATCAAAAGAATAAGTATTGCTAAGGCTATACATGGGAGGCTCGTGTTGGACTTTAGAAAATACGCTCAACGGTTCACTTCCAACGCGCCCCGTCGGTGAATTAAGGTCTTTCCACTCAGGATGCCGTGTCTCTAAAAGGACTAATTCCTGTTCTAGGGCGTCGTATTCCGCGTCGGATAGCCTAGGTTGATCCAAAATGTAATAGCGATATCGATGCTCTCGAATTTGATCAGAAAGTGATTGCATGCGCTCACGGGTCATGACTTAGAAACCCCTCGATGTTGAATGCCGCCCAGTAATCCCAAGACTAAACAAAAGGCTAACGTAGAACTTCCGCCGTAGCTAAAGAATGGAAGAGCCATACCTTTATTAGGTAGAGCGCCGATCACCATCCCTACGTTAACGAAAAAATGCAAAGAAAAAATACAGGCCGCCCCAATAGCGAAATAAGACTCTTCGAGGGTTCGAGCTCGAACCCCAATATCCAACATGCGCGTAATCAAAAGACCAAAAAGAGTCAGCACCACGCAGACACCGATATAACCATGCTCTTCAGCCCAAACAGAAAAAACAAAGTCGGTCGTTTTAACAGGAATAAAATTCAACTGAGTCTGTGTGCCTCCTCCGATTCCATGACCCCATAAGCCCCCATTACCTATCGCAATTCGGCTTTGATTAATTTGATAGCCCGGGCCCTTGAGGTCCTTCGAGGGGTTCAAGAAAGTCATCACACGTTCTTTTTGATAGGGTTTTAGGGCATGCTTCCATCCCCAGACCCCCGCCAGTGACAATAAGATCATAGCTATCGCAACACTCTTAAAACGGAACTCCTTGATGAGTAGAATCAGAATGAAAATGGGTAAAAAACTAACGGCCATACCTAAATCAGGTTGTAAGAATATAAAGACCATGGGTACTAAAATCGTAGCGGAAAAAAGAATAGTTAAATATTTAGGCGTTCGGTCAGGTTGATACTGCCCCCAAATATGGCTCGCTAAGAGAAGCGTGATCCACTTCGATAACTCAGAAGGCTGAAAAGTTCCCAGGAACCCTAAACTAAACCAGCGGGTACTCCCCCCTATTTTTTTCCCTACGAGTAAGACCAGGATGAGGCCGATGAGGGATAGCAAATACAGCGGAATACTCCAATGAAAAGCCTTACCTCCTTCGCGTTGGCGAACGAGAATAGCCAGACCAAAACTAATCCCTAGCCAGATAGCGTGCTTGACCCAAAGAAATTCGAGTGAAGTATTCCGTCCTGCCGAATAAATATTCATTAATCCCAAGCCCGCTAAAAGCATGGCAGGGAAAAAGATATTACGAAAAGATAGCGGGGAGGACATACCCGACATGATGACTAAGCCTCAAAAGACTAGCGACGAGAGGGCGACGAAGAAGGGCTGGTTGGAGGGTCTTGACGAAGACGATCCACCATCCAATATTTTACTAACTTCGCTGCAATAGGCGCAGCGCTATCTGCCCCAAACCCCCCATTTTCAACTAAAACGGCAAAGGCGATCTCTGGATGATCTTTAGAAGCGTAACCGGCAAACCAGGCATGGTCTCTAAGCGACTTTGCCTGACGTAGATAGTGAGATCGATTCACAAACTTAGCCACTTGAGCGGTGCCTGTTTTCCCCAACATATCGACTCCACTCAGCCGAGAAGTTGCCGCGGTTCCAGATTGCACCGTTTGGAGTAATCCCTCATGAAGGGCCGCCCAGTAACGGGGCTCAAGTGAAATAGAAGGAAGCGGTGGCACGGGTTTGATGTCGACCTGCCCCGTCGATTCATTTTTGAGACCGTAGTGGAGATGGGGCGTGATCGGTCGACCTTGATTGGCTAATGTGGCATAAAATTTAGCCAATCCGATAGGAGTCATGCCAACTTGCCCTTGGCCGATGCCCACACTGATCGTTTCACCGGCATACCACTTAGGATCTTGGGGGGACGCCTTAGCTTTCCATTCTCGACTTGGAATCCGTGTGGTTTTTTCGTTAGGTAAATCAATGCCAGTGTCGACGGTCAAACCCCAGCGGCGAGCAATCTCATAAATGTCATCCACATCGAGTCGGTTCGCAATTTCATAAAAATAAATATCACAGCTTTGAGCAATGGCAGGAATCAGGTTGATAGATCCGTGCCCTGTTGCTTTGTCGCACCGAAAATCACGACCATAAAAATTTTTACGACCCCCGCAATAAAAAACTGTCTCGGGAGTAATGACCTTCTTTTCAAGACCAGCAATGGCGGTTAAGAGTTTGAACGTAGATCCCGGAGGATAAAGGCCCTGAATCGCACGATTCATCATGGGCTTGTCTGGATTATTGAAGGTGGCATCTACTTGGGCTTGCGACATACGGCCCGCAAAAACATTAGGATTAATACTCGGAGAGGAATACATGGCTAAAACCCCTCCATCGCGGGTATCTAAAACAACCGCCGCGCCTTTTTTACCTGCGAAACTTTCCATTAATATTTTTTGCATACCTAAGTCCAAGGTTAAAACAAGACTGCGACCGACTTCAGCTGTCTCTTCATCGAGCAGAGCAATTTCGTCTCCGGATCGATTGACCATAATGCGTTTAGCACCATCTTGGCCCCTCAAGTGGGTATCCCATTGAGCCTCAATGCCTTCGCGACCGACCCATTGCCCCAACTGAAAAGTCCCGGGTTTCTTCTTGAGGGTCTTCGAATCTATTTCTCCGATATAGCCGAGAACATGACCAGCTAATTCATTATCTCGGTAAGATCGCCGCGGAGAACTTTCAATGGACAAGAAAGGAAATCGGGCTTTCAGTCGTTCCGAGAGGGCGAGCTCTGCTTCCGTTAAATTGTTCTGAATGGTTAAAGGAACAATACCTGATCCTTCCCCCCGGTAGGATTGAACCACTGCTATAAAAGCCTCTTCATCTAGACCAAATTCACTCGCAAATGCGCTCAAAATTTGAGGATCGAAGGGTAGTTCATCGCGATGAATCAGGAGTTCGTAGGCATTGACGTTATCGACTAAACGCACGCCATGGCGGTCGTATAAAATCCCTCGCGGCGCATGAATGAGTCGAAGTTTGATCGCTTGGTTTTGAGCCCGTTCCTGAAAATAACCTCGCTTGATGATCTGAACATAGCCGTAGTAGGCAAAATTCAAGGCGAGCCCGATAATAAAAATCCATTTAATTTTTTGGGCACTTCGTTCGACCAGCCAACGGACCTGAGGATTCATGATTTACGATGTTTCTCAAATTTTAGAAGTTGCCAAGAGAGCCCAGCCAATAAAGGCGTGGTTAAAAAAATTACCAGATACATATAATCCCACGCCCATACATGATTGAGTTGCCAGTTCAAAAGCAGATATCCCAGTAAGTGTATTCCGTAAGCCCCGACAAATTGAAGAAGGTGAGCTGCATAGGTAAACGGAGGGAACTTCTTTCGTATCCCAAGAAAAATAAGACCCACGGTGAGATTCGCAAAAGGAAGCGCACCTAGCCATGGGGTAGCGCGAAAGGATAGTTCAACACTCCAGCCACTCAGCGTAAGCCAAAGCGCCGACAGTAGCCATGAGGTGGGATCGAGGGCCAGTCCATGAATCAAAAACGTGTGGACCAGCCATTGGAATGTAGGATGTGTGCCCAAGCCCACTAGGGCCACCAGCGCCCCCAAAGCTAAGACTCGGCGGAGGTGCCTGAGCAGGTCGATGGTCGAGAAACGGCGCTTGGTGACGCTGCCACTGGCACTGCCGCTGGCACTGTGAGCGGCCGAACTGGAATCGGCGCAATGATCGCTGCCAGAGCCGCCGCGCGCCGACTCGAGCGAATGCCAGTCCGTGTGCAACA
>OFRA01000320.1_pt1 | contig 12719 bp, 28 predicted proteins | sample 1543001 | NCBI WGS metagenome assembly OFRA01 (sample SAMN07774221, study PRJEB24372) | wastewater metagenome | isolation source: Lake Maggiore Verbania | place: Italy: Verbania | collected 2015-12 | reverse complement strand
TCTTGGGCTTAAAATTTACACGATGGGGTGCGCACATCAATTCACGCACAATTTTCTCGACATTTATAAAAACTCTGCTACTCTTATTAGCATGAACTCTGAAATTAATCTGGCTTACAAATGCGGCGTGCTTGAGGGCACTATCAAGTCTTTCTCTTATCGCTTTTCTATACCAGGCGTAGAGATTACTAACCATCAACTTTTTACAGATTTTCTTTATAGCGAGATTGAACGCGCTAATGAGTCTGCTAAAGAATACTCTGATATGATTTCTAGCAAGTAAAAAATAAAACTAAAAAATGAACACTGATACAACCAAGCCTAAGCGAGTTACTTATAAATTCAAGTTGGAGTTTCCAACTCTATTCACGATGCGAGAGCTGCGTCAAAAGAAGTCGCACAAGGTAAGTTATATTACTCTTTATAAACGAGTTAAGAACGCGCTTAAGAACGGCACGCTTGAGATTGTTGGCAACAAAGCACAAGCCAAGGCTCGTCGTGGCCGCAAAGAACTTGTGTATCAGCGAGCCGACGCTAAAGTTAATCCTGCTGCCGAAGTTGTTACCATGGCAGATATATCCTCCTAATCATTTGATGTCTTTCAAACTATCACGCCTAGAACGCAAACACTTGCTCCTTTGCGCTCGCGACCTTGAAAAAGATATGACCCTGCCAAAATGGCACAGGTATACTAGCAAGCGTCGCAAGATGCAGTCTTTTTACAACAAGGAAATGGGCGTGGTGGTAAAGAAGCCAGCGTTTGTGCTAGAACACCGCACGCCGAGGCTGTTCCGTGCCCCTACAATTGATTTGGGCGAGGGATGGGTCTGTCAGCCCATCCTAGAAAAGAAACGGCTTAAAATGGCTCTAATCGCCTTGGAGAAACAGTTGCAGCCTTATTTGAAGCGTGGCATAATTCCGGATATGCACGTTGGCAACGTTGGCTGGTATAACAAAAAACCTTTGCTGTTTGATTGGTAGTTCTTGACATTTATAAAAACTAGTTCATAGTCTTAAATATGACCAAACAAGAAATCAAAGAAGCTCGCAAAGAAATTCAAACGTTGATCAAAGAAAACAAGAAGGAATTGCTTAGGCGCATTAAGAAAGACCATCCAAAACTTATTCGCCTGATCAAAAAGAATTTTGATGTTGACAGTAATAATTTGCTTGATGTTGGATTTTACGAAAACATTGAACATTGTTTAACTGAATAATTTATTCATGGGTTTGTGGTGAAACCGGATTATCACATCTCTCTTCTAAAGAGATATTTCGGGTTCGAGTCCCGACAGACCCACCATTTTTATTGGGGTGGTAGCTCAACGGTCAGAGCAGAGGACTCATAATCCTTTGGTTGTGGGTTCGAATCCCACCTGCCCCACCACTTTTAGCTTTACTTTTTATAAAAATCTGTTAGATTATTTGAACTATGAACACTATCTCATTTCGCTCTCTTGTTATTGATTTGCTTGATTCGCCCGATGGCATTCCAGAACCTACTTATCAAAAGATTATTGAATTTGCTGATGCTAATCATCCAAACATTTGCGATGATGTTTGGGCTGCTACAGAAGGTGGCGATGGAAACAATGGTTATTGTGTGTATCTTGATGAAGATACTGCACAAGAATTGCACAAAAAGTAATTTACACGTGGGAGGTTAGTTTAATGGTAAAACTGGTGCTTTATAGGCGCTTGTTGGGGGTTCGAATCCCTCACCTCCTACCATTTTTTAGTTGCTTTTTATAAAAACTTTGCTAGAATATCTGAACAATGAAATACATCACCACCATTTGTGCGCAAAGCGTGCATGACCATCGTGAGATCATAGAACGCAGCTACACTATTTCTGCAATCAATAGTTTTGAAGCGACGAATCTTGCTGCCAGAAAGTTTTGGAACGAAATTGACCCCGTTTCATACAGTTTTATTCATCAACATACCACCGAATCTTATTGCTTTTTATAAAAAGTGTGCTAGGTTATCTGAACAATGAAATACAAAACCGATTTGCGAAATGCAGAGTTTGAGTTGACTTGGAACGAAACAAATCTTCGTTATCTTTTGACCGACGTAAACCCAAGCCAAGAAAAAATCGAAGCCACGAAAAAAAGAATTGAACAAATCAAAATCAACATCCAAAGTCTAAAAGAATGAAAATCAAATTCACAGAAGACATCAAGCTCGCAGTTAATGACTATAGTTGGGGCGAAGAATATACCAAGCAGATCAAGCGTGGAGATGTTAAAGAAGTATTGGCAATTGAAGACAACACTCACGGCTACAAAGATATTTATTTTGCTCTTAAAGAAGTTGCCGAGGGTGTTCATCAATCCGCATTTGTTATTTTATAATTGACATTTATAAAAAGTCTGCTAGAGTAGATAAAGTTAAGTGACTGTTATTTTAAATGGTCTTGTAGCTCAATGGTAGAGCAGTTGACTTTTAATCAATTGGTTGTGGATTCGAGTTCCACCGAGACCACCATTTTTAAGTAGATACCCGTTTAATGAAAATAATCGCCCAATATGTCTAGGGCTGTGCCAAAATTATTACGGTGCGGAAATTGACAAATACACCGAGCATCTACTTAATTCAATTTTTAGTGTGTTCTGTTTTGGAAAATGGAGCCGTTGACAAGGAGGTTGTCATTACGCGGGGCCGCTGATTTAATCACAGCAAATAGGTTCGATTCCTATCACACTATTAAATTTAGTTTGACAAAATATAAAATACGTTCATAGTTATGTTTGTTCTTTTTCAGGCCGGTTTCGCATAGCGGCAATTGCAATTGCTTTGTAAGCAATCGACGAAAGTCTTCGTGGGTTCGAGTCCCACAATCGGCTCCATTTTTTATATCTCATTTTTTCGAGTGTTTGGGTAGGCTCCATACTACTTATTAGTATGAAAATAAACTGCCATCACTGTAATATCGAAGTAGAAAAAAATGATAGCGAAATAGCTCGCTCCAATAGACTGGGAAGAAAGCTGTTCTGTTCTTTGAGTTGTTCTACAAAACAACAGCAAAAAGATAGACACGCTCGGTTTGTTGAAGCATACAACATCAACCCAACATTGTGCGAGCAATGCAAGTCGCCGTTGCCATATGAGAAAAGAAGAAATAGGTTCTGTGGTAATTCTTGTGCGGCGGTTGTCAACAATGTTCTATTTCCAAAGCGAGAAAAGATTGGATTGGAAGAAAAAAGAGCAAGAAGAATATGCAAGATAGTTGTTGCTCCGACGATCCAAATCGAATCTAAGAAATATTATTGCAAGCAGTGTAATTTAGAACTTACAACAAACACACAAACATTCTTTTGCTCGTCAAATTGTTCCGAAGAACATAGCCGCCAAAAGCAATACATAAAAATAGAGGCCGGTGAAAAGGTGGGTATAAGACCATTAAAACGCTATATTATTTTAAAGCGAGGCAACAAGTGTGAAGATTGTGGTTGGGATAAAGTCAATCCAAAAACGGGAAATTGTCCAATTGAACTTGAACATATTGATGGCAACAGCGAGAACAATTCTCTTGACAATTTAAAATTATTATGTCCAAATTGTCATTCTTTGACATCAACTTATAAGAATTTGAACAAGGGTAATGGAAGGCACAGCAGAAGAAAAAGATACGCAGAAGGAAAAAGTTATTGACTTTTCTTAAATTATCACGATACTTATGTTTGTTCTTTTTTAATTTTGGCCCTATAGTTTATCGGTTAGAACATTCGGTTTTCATCCGGAAGGGCGGGATTCGATTTCCCGTAGGGCTACCAATTTTGTAACGCTAAAAATCGGAAGCATGAGTGCTTCTAAGTGAAGACGGTAAAAGTCCGTATGACCCCGAGGTAAGACCACGAATAGAGGCTTACTCGTTACAAATCTATTTTCTTGACTTTTTATTAATTTAGTTCATTCTAACAATATGAAGATTAATCCTGACAATCGTTATGTCCAAAAGTACTTCAACTTTGACTATGAGAGATGGGATGATGAGATCATCAAGAATAATCCATTGTGCATTTTTCATTTGATAGAGATTGTGAAAAACAACCCAGATGATGAAAACAATTTATTCATAAAAATAAATCTTGACTTTTTATAAAATTAGTTCATTCTCTATTTTGTTCAAGGATACCTAAGCGTTAAGTCGCCCAAGTGTTCTTGGAAACAACAGATACAGTTAGTGCGGAACTCGTAGCGAAGATTCTGATCAAGTCCTAGTTAGCGTGATAGGGATCGAATCCCTCGCTGTATCTGTTTCTCAACTGTAAAAGGTTGCAGTATTAACTCGAATCGACGAGTGAAAGGGTGGTTAAGTAATCCCCACAAATTTCTGTTTTACGCAGTGTTAGTGTAACTGAACCATATGAAACAAATTGGTGGGCTGAGGCGTGCTGAACGTCGCTGGAACCAGCCAAAATGAATCATTTGCACGTTGGCTTTCCAGCCAAAAGTGGGCCGCGTGTTCGGCTCACACTGCTCCAATTTGACCGAGAAAAAGAGAAACAAGCGCGGCGAAAAGCCAAGCGATGCCTAATCGGTCATTCAATTTTCTTGACATTATTATAAATTTAGTTCATTCTCTGAGTTGTGCACTTCTATTACTTCACCACTTACACGTCAACCGAATCCAAGCAAATAGGGTTTGCTTGGAAAGTCAATTCAGCTTTGGATAAACGCGAAGTGATGAATTTTATTTCTGCCAAGTATCACAACAACAAGCCTCCTTTTGTTTCAGAATTGAAACCGCATCACTGGAATCATTGCGGCAAAATGAGCAAAGAATTGTTGAAACTTTATTGACATTATTATAAAAACAATCATTCTAATAAAACTATGAAATACAGCATCGAAGAAATGAAGAAGTGGGTTGAGCTTGATGAAATGAAAAACAAAATTAGAAAAGTTTTTGCTTCTGATTCTGAGACCTATAAAATTCACGGCGATGACATAAAGGCAATTTACAAAATTATCTTCAAAGACGAAAAATAATTCTTGCTTTTTATAAAAACTCTGCTACTATAACTACAATGAAAATTGAAACTGTTACTACCAAGAAATTCGTTCTTACCGAACTTGAAGCCAAGGTTATTCACGACCTTACTTCTCAACTGAGTAAAAATGATGTGGTTGAGATGTTTAAGAATCCAACTGGCAAGTTGATGCTTAACGGCAATGCGGACATAATCAACGAAGTTGTTTACTCCTTGTTTTGTGCTTTGGACGACGAGTTCAAAGCGTGTGGTTCAAAGAAATAATTTCAGATTTTTCTTTACTTTTATAAAAACTTAGTCTTACTCAATTTTGTTGACGGGGGGAAACTGACACCTCGCAGACTCCCTAATCACTTGTCATATAGGAGACAAGCAACGAGGTTTAAACATTTTCAATCACGTTCTTTCATAAATACTTTCCGAGGTTTGATCACCTTGGACTCTCATGCGGCAACTGGTTTCACGAACCTATTGTCACCACGGTCTGCAACAGTTGTAAAATCTCGATAATAGTGGAATAGGCACTGGTCGGGACTGTATGCTGACGTTGCCGTAACATGAGAGAAATTTTTCCTAATGCGCCGATACCAAAAATTTGGCTGTAAGGAAAACTGGAAGTGGGTCGCGCATACTTAAATCACGCGAAACTTTTTGGCCGCATGGTGGAACTGGCAGACACATTCGCCTTAAGAGCGAATGCCTGTAAAGGCGTCCCGATTCAAATTCGGGTGCGGCTACCAAATATAAAAATAGGAAAAGGTAACGGAATTAACTGTTTCCTCTTCCATTGTTATATTTATCTGTATATGAGAAAATACAGACAATACACCGATTTAGATGTTTTGAGAGTTGCCGCCGAAGTTAAATCGTTTGCCGGTTTTTTACGGGGGTTAGGACTTAAACAAGCCGGTGGCAACTATGCACATGGCAGAAAAACACTACAACGCTTAAATGTTAATACGGCACATTGGACGGGGCAAGGTTGGAGTAAAGACAAACAGTTGAAAGATTGGTCTGATTATTCTCGTGTCAGTCATTTTAAAAATCATTTGATAAAAATCCGAGGTCATAGATGCGAGCGTTGTGAGAATGAACAGTGGCTTGAAAAACCAATAGGTCTTGAAGTTCATCACATCGACGGTGATAGAACAAATAACGATCCAACCAATTTAAAATTACTTTGCGGAAATTGTCATTATCAAACACCAAATTTTAGAAATAGAAAATAACTTGACATTTATAAAAAATCTCACACTCTATCTCTCATGAACAACGAACTGTATGCCCACGAACTTTATCTTCTTGGATTTGAAGAGGGTGCTAAAGATGCTCGTGGATTTTACAACGACATTGGATGTGATGTAACTGGTTTAATCTATTTACATCGTGAGCACAATCGGCAACATCAATATGTTTCATTAACCTCCTACAAAGGAGAGTTTGTTGAAGCAATCGTTCAAGTTTATCAGAATGTTTATAACAGTCGTGCCAAAGTTGCTCAACCATCTTTGCACACTGGGATATACCGCACTCTGCTTGAATTGACTGGCGCACTTGACAAAGTGTATGAATTAGCGAAGAAATCTTGACATTTATAAAAACTCTGTCGTAGTTGTGAACATGGAAATCATTCCGACTAGCATCACCAAGTTTGACCGCACCGAACGCGAACTTCAAATTTTCGCGTTGTTCTGTATCTTTGTTGCTGGCAAGAACAGCGACTTTGCCGCAAACAAAGTTGAGGCAGTCCTTGCTCAGTTCCCCGAGGATCGCCTTCCGTTCGATGGGTTTTGTGAATGCCAAGATATTAGCGATGTGCTTATCAAAGCCAAAACTGGGCAATACACCCGCTTGAGCAATGCAGTTCACGACATCATCGTACTTCATGACGACGTTGGTTTGTCCAATGCCACGTTTGAACAATTGATGGGTGTAAATGGTATTGGGCCGAAAACCGCCGCTTTCTTTATCATGCACAGTCGCAAGGACAAACGCCATGCTGTGTTGGATACTCATATTCTTAAATGGATTCGCACGAATGGGTTTCCATCTGCACCCAAGAGCACTCCTTCCGGTAGTAAATATGCTAAATGGGAAAATATCTTCTTCAACCTTGCCGCTAAACATTTCCCTTCCCTTAGTTTGTCTGAGGTCGATCTTAAATTGTGGACGGAAATGAGCGGAAGGGCTTGACATTTATAAAAATTCATCCACTGTCGTTGTTATGAAAACGACCACTATCAAACTTCGCAGCATCTTCACCTCTGGTATCAATCTTGGTAACCAAGTGCATCGCACGAAAAAAGGCAAGGGTTCTTATCAACGTAAAAACCGTTACAGCAAAATTTAAAAACTTATGATCATCACACTCACCAACACTTCTCCTGCATTACGGGGAAGTCCGATTGCTCTAAACACCGATTTTATCGTAAGCATCTTTCGCACTCCTGTTACTAGAACAGATGGTTTGATTGATGACGTAACTTATATTCATTGCCCACCACACGGCACTTGGGAAGTTCAAGAATCGGTTGAAGACGTTGTTACTTTGATTGAAAAGTCAACAGCAAAAATAAGTCTTTACTTTTATAGAAACTATCGGCACTGTCGTTTTATTATGAAACTTTATAGACTAGTTGCATACGACGTAATTGTCGGCGAAAGAAACACCGTGGTGTTTGCATCGAAACAAGAATCTGCCATCAAAGTGGCAGAGGATCGTTTTGGTTTAATTGGAAAGTGGCAAGTCGTTACTAGCCATGATATGCCATCTTCCGCAAAAATGTGCTTTAGCTTTGTTTTAAAATGAAAACCAAAAATATATCTGGATACAAGGTTGAGTTCGACGGTGCCGACGAAAACGGGATCACGCAAGGATCTGTTTCAAAAGGCAAGTACTATGGCAGCATGGAGCTGGCAACACAAGTCGGACATCTGCGCGACGACAACTGGAACATCCACGAAATCCCAGAAGATATCTGCGTTAAAATTGCAGACTGGGCCGAAGAAGTTGGCTATTGACAAAATATAAAAACAAATTTAAACCTTACTATTATGAATCACGATCACTCATTTAGAAATCTAGTTATCGACATCCTCGACGACTCGCATGGTATCGACCAATCAAAATTTGCAAAGCTTGTTGAGTTCTCAGACAGGAACTATCCGGATCTACTCACCGACATTTTTAATGCCGTTGAGGGTGCGGATGACCGCGTTTGGCTCGACGAGAATAGCGCAGAGGAGTTGAGAACCAAACAATAAAATATGCTGAATAAAGAACCAACAAAAACACGTGTAGCTTATAACTTTGAATTAGAATTCCCAGACATTCCGTTTACGGTTGCTGACTTCAAGACGATTGAGAAATACAAAACTGTTTCTTATATCACTCTCAAGAAGCGTGTCAACAAAGCAATTAAAGAAGGTGAACTGAAGTTGAGTGGACTCAAACCCGCTGCTCGGGGCAGACCACAATTGCTTTATACAAAGGCCGATGTCAACACAATTGTTTCTAAAAATAATTCGACCGCTGATCAAATATCTTGACTTTTATAAAAAATATCTCACAATTTAAACATCATGAAAAATCCTGATAAGAACACTATCTTTAAGTATGTACGTACTCGGCGCGGCAGTCGAGTAGGAATTGTACTTGCTACCAAACTACCAAGTGGATCTGTTGGTCTTGGTTGGAGTCTTTGCGCCACCAAACTTGGCGACGAGTTCAACCCAGACTATGCATTCAACATTGCTTTTGGTCGTGCAAAAGCATTTGGCGGCGTATGCCAAATTCCACGAAGTGTGCGAGATGACTTTAAAATCATCATGGACAGAGCCGCACGTTATTTCAACGACAATCCAAATGTGGATTTTGATTATACCTTGATGAACGAGCAGTTTTCAGTTGACAAGGTATAAAAAGTCTACCAACTTTTTTTCACTATGCCTAACTGGTGCACAAATCATATCGACCTATCCGGCGATTTAACTAAATTCAAAGCGTGGCTCGGTGACGAGAAATTTACGCTTAATAAGATAGATCCATTACCAGAGGCATTAGCTCCTGTAAATGGCGTTGAACCGGATAAGACTGATGACGAGAAAATGGCTTTGCGTAAAGAACACGGAGCCGATAATTGGTATGAGTGGCGAGTTCAAAATTGGGGAACAAAATGGGACATCGAACTTGATTTTGACGATGGTCTTGACGATGCTATCATTCTCAATTTTGATAGTGCATGGGCACCACCACAACACGCTATTTCAACGCTCGCCGATATGTTTCCAGAAATGAACATTACTCATGCGTATCTTGAAGAAGGTGCGGGTTTTGTTGGTAAAGACGAATATATTGGTGGTGAACGTGTAACAGAACGATTCCACGAAGATTCCAATTCTGTTGCATGGAAACAACTAGCAGTAGACGAATTCTGTTGGGAACCTTATGAAGAAGAAGTTGAATAAAGAAGAATTAAACCCCAACGACGGCGGACAAGGTCAATTACTTCAGTGTGTAATTGAACTTGCTGCTCGTGCGGCTGAACTTGAAAACCATGAGTTGTCAATTGTTCTTTTTATTGCTGCTGGTGCTCAAGCTGAAGGAAGTCAAGGCGAACTTGCACTTTTGTGCGGAGAATTCGCCAAACTTAGAATGGCTATTCAAAAAGGTATTGACCCAGAAGAAATAAAGAAATTGCTTAAAAAAAATTTAGAGCTAGGCGAAGATTTATAAAAATAGGTATTGACTTTTAATTTTTAGGTATATACCCTACCTACGGAATGAAATACAACCCGATTCAAATCGCAGAAAATAAACTCGGCTTTCAAAAGTGCCACCCATACATTAAGTTCAATGACCACACACCTCGTTGGCTTAAAGGTGGTGGGTTATGGGAATCAGCCGATGTTATTGCATTTGTAGAATACAAAATGCAGTTTGACAAAACGCTTGCAAATTGATAAAAATTATGAAAATCATTGCAATACTTTTAGCGTTCATCGTTGGTTTTTTTGCTCAAAATTTATTCTCACTAGGAAGCTTTATTTTATTTGTAGCAGCATTTCTTATTGGATACGCTGTCGCAAAAATCTCTTGACACTTATAAAAAATCTATCACTCTTTCTTAATCATGAAATACACCTTTTATTTTCAATCACTTGTTAGTTTTGATTACGCCACCGTTATAGCTGGCCTTGAAACTTTCACAGTCGATCATGCTATCGACGTTGACAACAACCTTATTTGGGTAAACGACATTAAGACTGCCACACAACTTTTCGACGACGCTGGTGTTGACGAACTTGATTATAAAATTGTTGACACTCCCAAGTCTGAATACAAGAACTTGTTGACTCGTATGGCTGAGAAATTGGCGGTGGCGGAAGCTGCATTGGTTTCTACCGACGAAAAATCCGAAGATGGATTCACGGACTAAACATGAAAGATAAAAAGAAGTCAAAGTTGGTTTGTGTAGTTTGTGGAAACCCACGCAAGCATAAACTAATTCGTCAATGCAATAAATGCTGCGTTGAATTAGCAGGACTTTAAAATGACCGTCATGGATCAATTCGCTAAGAAGCGAGAATCTGTCAAGTCAATCCATAAAGAACCACTCAATATTTTTTATTGGGTGGTGGCGGTGCTTGAAGTGGTGACGGCGGGAACAGTTATTGTAGCTTTGCTTTATGCAATCTTTCCTTTCAAATTTTTATAAAAATAAGTCTGGACATTTATAAAAAATCTGTCACTGTTTAGAACATGAAAGCAACCATTCTTCCTAACGACATTTCAGTTGTTTATTCTCACCGCCCAGACGTTGCGCGTGAATATCTTACCATCGACGTTCCAAATGGTTGGGACGATGTCAAGAAAATTTGCAAGAAAGTGTTGAGTTATGACAATCGCAAATTTACTTTCACTGGTTGGAACAGTGACACACTGCAATGCTATTTTGCTCGCAGCTTGGTGGGTGGCATTGAACCTGTCGCAACTTTTGTGAAATAAGTCTGGACATTTATAAAAAGTCTGTCATTGTTTTAAATATGGAACTTAAAACCAAAGCCAAACACGCCCTCGCAGCTCACGCAAAAGCCAAAGCCGCCGCCAATGCTGCTTTCGCTACCTACGTCGCCGCCATTGACACCAGAGCCAGCAAGACCAAAATTGACAAACTTGGTGCCGCCTACGCCGCCGCGTTCGTCGCGGTTGCCGACGCCTATTCTGTGATAATGTATATCTATATCTGCGTATGCAAAAAAGTGGGGAAAAATCCCCACCGTAGGGAATCCAACGCTCCGGTGTCAAGGCAAAGATATATGAACACCGCTCCTACATCCGCCGCCATTACTCGATGCGGATCGCGCCGTTGAATACGCAAGCAAAGATTAAAAATAAGTCTTTACATTTATAAAAACTCCGTCACCATTTTAAATATGGAACTTAAAACTCTTCGCCAAACCGATCTCATTGTTTCAAGCATTCGCAAAGTATTTGAAACAAATGACATCGTTCATTTGACAAAACCCGCTTACAATTTTCTTAGCTTGTCGAGCGGTTTTATTGCTCACTACAATCTTTATGGTTTTCGCGGTCATTATGATGATGTCAATGATCTCAAGCGTGAATTGGCAAATAATTATTGCTCAAATCAATGGAACAATTTTACACCTCGTGACAAAGACTATGAGTATATGATGCAAAAGAAAGAAATTTACAATCGTATCTGCTCATTGTTTGAGAACGAGGGATATAAATTGAAAAAGAGCTTTTGGTAAAAATAGTCTTTACATTTATAAAAACTCCTCCATTCTAAGGGTATGAAAATCACCGATCTTATCAAACAACTCAACGAACTCAAGGAACTTCATGGGGACGTTGAAGTAGTGGTTTACAATCCTGAGCGCGGCATCTATGATTCAGTTTTGGATACCTCTCCAGTTCATCCATCACTTAATTACGAGCAAGACAAAACCAAACCAGTTTGGGGTATTTGTGTTAACACTTACTAAAATAGTCTCGACATTTATAAAAACTCTGCTACTCTCCTAAGTATGAAACTTATCAAGAAAGCTGCCAAGAAGATCAACAAGCCGCTTGTCGGCGACATTGTTCGTATTAAGTTTTATTATAACGATGGACGCGGCGGCGAATGCACAATCGCTAAAGCCACAGTTGTTAAAGTTAATCGTGTTACTTTTGACTTTAAGAAAAATAACGGCGACATTTATCGCATCAAATTTAACGATCCTCTCATCGTTGACGATGGGGATGAATATGAAAAATATGAGATGGATGATGACCGCACCGGCCCACTCTCTTATTTGATGGACGCTCGCTAAGGTCTTGACATTTATAAAAACTCTGCTACTGTATTAACCATGAACTCTATCTTATCTGCTGCTAGTGTATCTACTCAAGCCGTGATCAACAAGCCTGTTGTCGGTGATATTCTTTGTGGATCATATGGTTACGAAGCCAGCATCGCACGGTTCTTTAAGGTGCTCAAAGTCACCAACGCAAGTGTTGTAATTGCACAACTTGATGCTAACAATGTATATGAGCGAGGTGGCATGGATTGGACGAGCACTCCTATCCTTGATAGTGTTGTTGGTGATGAACTTATTAAACGCTTCAAGCCCTGCGGCGATAGTTACTTTGTTAAGTTGAGCAGCTACTGCACTTTGTATAAGTGGAATGGCAAAACGGTTCAGTGCTAC
>OFRA01000319.1_pt1 | contig 12720 bp, 9 predicted proteins | sample 1543001 | NCBI WGS metagenome assembly OFRA01 (sample SAMN07774221, study PRJEB24372) | wastewater metagenome | isolation source: Lake Maggiore Verbania | place: Italy: Verbania | collected 2015-12 | reverse complement strand
AAAAAAGACCATTAACTAATGTAAGCCCTGCATTTAAAATTGTCATAATGCACAAAACAAGCAAGAATTTTGGACGCTTCGTATTTTCTTCCTGATACTCTTTTGTTTGATACTCATCTTCCATAAGAGTCTATTTTAAGTGATTTTTTTACAAAATTAAGAGCTGCTTTCATATCTAAAGAGGTATTTCTATCAGCCACTAAAAAGGAAACTTCATTTCTAAAAGTAGCATGCAAGTTTTCAATCTTCTGAGAACTTTTTAAAGGTCGTCGAAAATCTAGGGCTTGCGCTGCATTTAATAATTCAATTCCTTGAATAGCAAAACAATTTTCTATAACGCGTGCTAATTTAGTAGCTGCATTCGCACCCATGCTAACATGATCTTCTTGTCCATTACTAGAATCTATCGTATCGATGGAAGCTGGCGTGCACAACTGCTTGTTCTGACTAACAATTGACGCGCAGGTATACTGTGCAATCATTAAACCAGAGTTCAATCCTGGATTTGCAACTAAAAATGGAGGTAAACCTCGACTTCCAGAAATTAACTTGTAAATTCTTCTTTCTGAGATACTTCCCATTTCAGCCATAGCAATCGCCATAAAATCTAAAATTAAGGCCAAAGGCTGTCCGTGGAAATTTCCTGCAGAAACAATATCATCTTCCTCAGGAAATAGTGTTGGATTATCCGTTACAGCATTAATCTCTCTTTCAATTACCAAAGAACAATGATCTAAGGTGTCTTTTGTTGCTCCGTGAACTTGTGGTATACAGCGAAATGAATACGGATCTTGAACATGCTCTTTTATCTTAGAAATAATTTCGCTTCCCTCAAGATATTGGCGAATTAGTTTAGCTGTTTCAATTTGACCTGGATGATTTCTTATTGAATTTACATTATCCTGAAAAGGATTAATTCTTCCATCAAATGCATCTAAAGACATGCTAGCAATTAGGTTCCAATTTTTCCATAAGTGATTGGAATTTGCAATGCAAGATGTGGCGTAAGCAGACATAAACTGTGTTCCATTCAACAAAGCTAATCCCTCTTTTGATTGAAGTTTTATTGGGAGTAAATTAAATTTCTTAGTTATTTCAGCTCCAGTGAATCGTTTACCTTCAAACTCTACCTCCCCTTCTGCAATTAATGGTAAAGACAAATGGGCAAGCGGAGCTAAATCTCCAGAAGCACCCAGACTTCCTTGCTCGTATATTATTGGAGTAATATGCTCGTTATAAAAAAATAAAAGTCGCTCAATAGTTTCTAATTGAACTCCAGAGTTTCCTTTTGACAAACCTATAACCTTTAAAAGCAACATTCTCCTGACAATATCCTTTGGAACCTCATCGCCCATTCCACAAGCGTGAGATAGAACTAAATTGACTTGTAATTGAGAAAGATCAGTATTTGATATCGCTGTATTGCACAAAGAACCAAAACCTGTATTAATTCCATAAATTAAATCCGTTGATTTTTCGAGTTTCGTATTTAAATATTCTCTGCAAGCTACAATGGATTTTTTTGCATTTTCTCCTAAGGAAACAATAGCGTTTGAATTGAAAAATTTTTCAAATTCTAAAATAGAAATATATTGATTATCAATGTAATAAGTTTCCATAATTAAAGTATTACTTTCGAATCATTTGAGCAAAATCTTTGGCGAAATAGGTCAGAATTCCATCTGCTCCGGCTCTACGAATACTCAATAAAATTTCATAAACTGCTAAATCATAATTTAGATAACCGCTTTTAGAAGCTGCATAAACCATTGCGCATTCTCCACTTACATTGTAAGCTGTAATCGGAATAGGAAAATTCTCCCGCAACATATGAATGACATCCAAGTAACACAAAGCAGGTTTTACCATCAACATATCAGCTCCTTCCTCAAAATCTAACTGTGCTTCTAACAAGGCCTCTCTCTTATTTGCCGGATTCATCTGATACGTTTTTTTATCGCCAGATTTTGGAGCAGAATTTAAAGCATCTCGAAATGGTCCGTAAAATGCACTTGCATATTTTGCTGTATACGACATAATACTCACTTCAGTATAGCCATTTTGATCTAATGCTTCACGAATTACTCCTACACGACCGTCCATCATATCTGAAGGTCCAATAATATCAATTCCAGCTTGAGCTTGAGCCAATGACATTTTTGCTAATATAGGAAGTGTTGTATCGTTGATTATTTTGCCGTTTTCTACATACCCATCGTGACCATCAGAGGAATAAGGATCCATTGCAACATCACTCATAAGAACAGATTCAGGAAAACGCGCTTTAATTTCTCGAATGGCTTCCAAATAAAAATTATCTTCAGCATAACTGTAAGAAGCAATTTTATCTTTTAAAACTTCATCAACACATGGAAAAATATCAAATGTCTGAACACCAAGATTCATACATTCGTCAATTTCAGGCAATAAACGATCAAGTGACCAACGGTAATTATTTGGCAAAGAACTTACTTCTTCTTTTATATTTTTTCCGTCTTTAAGAAAAATCGGATAAATTAAGTGCTGGGGACCTAAATTTGTTTCTTCCACCAAATTTCTAATGGCAGTAGACTTTCTATTTCTTCGAGGGCGAATATTCATAATCTCTTACATTAACATTCCACCGCAAACATGAAGTGTTTGTCCAGTGATATAGGAAGACATGTCTGAAGCTAAAAAAACTGTTGCTTTTGCTACATCTAGTGGCTGACCTCCGCGCTTCAATGGAATTCCATTTCGCCATTCTTCCACAACTTTCTCATCCAATGATTTTGTCATTTCTGTTTCTATAAAGCCTGGGGCAATTGCATTACAACGAATATTTCTAGACCCTAATTCTGCAGCAATTGATTTCGTAAAACCAATTAAACCTGCTTTCGATGCAGCATAATTAGATTGACCAGCATTTCCTTTAACTCCAACTACACTTGACATATTTATAATAGAACCTGATCTTGCTTTCAACATTGGTCGCTGAACAGCTTTGGTTAAATTAAATGCAGATTTTAAATTTACATTTATCACTTCATCCCATTGCTCCTCAGTCATTCGCATCAATAAGGTATCTCTTGTAATTCCTGCATTGTTTACCAAAACATCGATTGTACCAAATTCCTCTACCACATCATCTACCAATTTCTGTGCAGCATCATAATTAGAAGCATCAGAAAGAAAACCTTTTACTTTCCCTCCATTTTTCGATAATTCAATTTCTAATTCGCGTGTTTGAGTAGATTCTCCAAGATAAGAAAAGGCAACTGTTGCACCTTGAAGAAGGCATTCTTCTGCAATTGCTTTTCCAATTCCACGAGAGGCACCAGTAATCAAAACAACTTTATTCTCTAGTAATCCCATAAATTCTAATTTTTAGACAAAATTAAGCATACTATCTGTCTCCTACGCAAATTAACTTAAGAAGTTGTTAATTACACGTCTTTTTTAAAAGATTTACAATTCATTCGCATCGTAAACTAAAAGTCCTTTTATAAAAGTCATCCAAGAATAATTCTGTTCAAATTTCACTTGCGATTGAACTTTGCGTTCAAAAATGACAAATGTAGCATCCTTTCCTTTCTCGAGCGACCCTAATTTATTTTCTTGAAATGAAGCAAAAGCTGCCCAAATTGTCATTCCACGAAGAACTTCTTCCAAAGAAATAGCTTCATTCATATAAAAACCCTCTATAGATTCATCCGTCGCTGATCTTCGCTGAACTGCTGCATGAATTGTTAAAAAAGGATTCGTTCGTTCGATCGGAAAATCTGTTCCAATTGCGAGCATTCCAAATTGACTTAACAACGTTTTGTAAGCATAAGCACCTTTTATGCGATCTGCTCCTATTCTGTTTATTGCCCAGCGCTGATCAGAAACTGCATGGGTAGGTTGAACAGAAGGGAAAACAGAATATTCCGCAAATTTTTTAAAATCATTTGGATCAATAACTTGAGCATGCTCGATTCGAAAACGATGATCTTTTTTCTTTTGAAAAGCATCCTTATAAATTTCTAAAACCAAAGCATTTGCGGAATCACCAATTCCATGTGTATTCATTTGATAATCATTTTCAATACAAAATTGCGCCATATCCTTTAATTCCTTCACACTTGTCAAGAGTAAACCATGAGAATGTGCAGCATCAGCATAACTTTTCTTCAAATATGCACCTCTAGAACCCAAGGCACCATCTGCCCAAACTTTAAAGCTTTGAATGGATAAGTTTTTATATCGAAATTGACCGTATTTTTTTGCAAAATTTAGATTTTCCTTACTCATTCTCAACATGGCATAAACATCTAGTTTAAGAGATCCATTTTTTACCATATTCCGAAATAGCGAAATATGTCGGTAGTCAATTCCAGCTTCGTGTACACCAGTTATTCCATATTGAAAAAGCTCTTCTTGGATTTCGATTATTGCTTTAGATAAGTCTGCATCCGAAAATTTTGGAATTGAAGCTTCAACAAGTCCTATTGCATTGTCTATCAAGATTCCAGTTGGCTTTCCGTTCTGATCTAAACTAACTTCACCTCCATCGACAAAAGACGCTGCAGTAATATTTGCTTTCTTCAGAAGACAATCGTTTACGAGTGCTGCATGACCATCAATTCTGTAAAGACAAACAGGTATCGTGGGAAACAACTCATTTAACTCCTTATTAGTAGGCAATTCGTTCGTCCCCCATAAAGATTGATCCCATCCTGTTCCGACAATAAAATCTTTACCTTTTAAACTTTTGTACTTTTCACAGCGAACGAGCACCTCATTTAATGATTTTGAATCAACTAAGTCTAAGGTCAATTTTTGCTGTGCATAAAGCAGTAAATGCCCATGTGCATCTGTAAAACCTGGATAGATATCTTTGCCTTTTGCATCAATTGTTTCATCGGCTCTGTATTTATTTAAAATCTGCCTTTCAGGTCCAACTTCAATTATTTTCCCATTTCTAATTGCCATTGCCTCCTGAATAGAAGATTCATTATTCATCGTAAAAATGACCGCATTATGAACGATTAAATCAACTTTCTCTCCTTTCATACAAGAAGAAAGAATAAGGACCAAAAATGAAAATAGAAAGGTGTTTTTTTTCATAGAATTTAGAAAGGATATCCGATACCAAAATGAAGAACAGGAACAAATGGTTTTGGCATTTTAGCTTTTGCATTTTCCAATGAACCATAAGTAGCGACTCCTTCTTGGTAGTAAGTTTCTCTATAGTTGCTAAATAAATCATTAAATACCCACTTCGCACCATTTTGATAGGAAGGATTGTAAATTGGAAAACCGATATCAACCCTGAGTACGAAAAAATCAAGATCTAGACGTGCACCAAATCCTGAAGCAATACAAAACTGACTTAAAAAAGAAGACCAAGCAAATTTTCCACCAATTCTTGAATCTTCTTTGTAGGTCCAAATATTTCCAAAATCAGTAAAAAAAGCACCTTTTAAAGAACTAGTAATAGGAAACCGATATTCAAAAGAACCTCCAATACGAATATCTGCAACTTGCGTAATTAGACTATTTGAATCAAGATGGTATTTATACCTACCTGGTCCCAAAGCTCTAGAGCGCCATCCACGATTATCGTTCGATCCACCACCAAAAAAACTATAATCGTAGGGCATCGAAGTTGTTGAATTTCCAAAAGGTTGGCCTCCACCAATACTTAATTTTAAATGTACAGATTGTGTTTGCTTTATATTTCTTGAAGCTATGAATTGATTATCTATTCGTATAAATTGTGAATAAGCTAGATCACGGAACATAAATTGACCTAATTCATTTTTTTCTTGAATTTTTCTGAACATATAAAGTAAATTTCCTGCAGCATCAATAGTAGAATTAAAATAAATATTCGCGTCTAAGAATCGTTTTTTTCCGTTCAAATAATCTCGGTCTTTATTGTTATATTCAATTGAAAATTTGAAATCTTGCCAAATAAATTGACTGCTATAACTATTGCTTAAAAACGGATCGTTAATTTGTAACAACTGCTGATTAAAGCTCTCGCTTTTATCAATTCGCACATATTTTATCCCCGACATTAATGGAAGTCCTAGTTGGAACACCTGAGTTTTTCCACTGAGAAATTTCCACATATAATTTAACTGAAAAACCTGTCTATCAAAAATTGAACGCTTTTCAAGATTGTAAGCCAACAAAAAGAGTGTTCTTGGTTTTTGTCTTTTTGAAAGCATTGTCAAGGGCAAGGGAAATAATCCTGGAAAATCAAATTTGATACTCGGACCAAACTCAAAGGTATTAAAAGTTTGTTGTCTAGTATTATCATCAAAAATTTTTGGCTGCGATTCAAATCCTCCTCCAAATGATAAGGTGATTTTTTCAGCGCCTCTAAATAGATTTTTATTCGTGTAATTCAAAGAAGCCGAAGCTCCCAATAGACCAAAAGAAGTGGTGAACTTCGGATCAAAACCAAATGATTGTTTTTCACTTGGCTCTAGGTAATAATGAACATCAATTAAATTTGTATTTGGGACTTCAAGTAAAATAGGTTTTACAGCGCTAAAAACTCCAAGTTGCACTAATGAACGGTAAGATCGGTCTAGGTAATACTCTTTGTACTTGTTGGTATGTTCTAAATAGTTTTGAAGTTCTAAAATTTCTGGCTTCAGCCAAGGTTTTTCTCCATTGTAGGATAAATTTACAACGCGGAATAAGTTTGGATCAGCAGTCTTTATTTTTCCATTGGATTCTTTTATCTGTTTTTTTGTAGCAGGCAACTTCTTATAAACAAAAGAGGAAATAGTACGAATAAATTGAGGTGTCAATGGGTCTCTAAGATCTAGTTGTTGTTCTTTTAGCAAAGCTTGAAAATTCCCTTTAAAATTAAGGGTATCAGCTAAATGAAAATAAACATTGTTTATGACTGATTCCACAAAAGGAACTTTTATTAAACTATCAGGATTTATTGGAGATGGAACATATCTATCTTCAAAATTTACGGTGAGGTTTACTTTCATTGTTGATTTCAAAGTATCAGCCTTGAATGTAATCGTACTAGCATAAAACTTGTAAATCTGTCTATCTCGCATGTATTTTGAAATAGTGCTTCTATATTCATCAAGATAATCTAGATCAAAGGGTTGATTTACGAGTGGGTCTTTTCCATTTGTATTTATTTGACTTTGTATAAAACTAGAATTATAGGATATGATTTTTTGCTGCCCCTTGTATTTTACAGAATCAATAATGTAGCGTGGACCTGTTGCAATATTAAAGTCTATTTTAGCGAATTTTTTTTTCTCGTTATACGTCACTTCTCCTTTCACTTGACTGTAATAAAATCCCTTTTTTCGAAGATATAAGACAATCTGTTCTTGACTTTTAGAAAAAAGTAAGGAATCAAATACGATTGGTTTTTGCCCTGACTTATATTTCAACCTCTCTAAAAAAAGTAGTTTGGAATAAATTGTATCCTTTAGTTCCTTTTCTGTGTAATACTCCTGATTTTTCGAGCGAGCTTTTTCTTTTCTCCGCTGGTTTATTTTAGAATAACGAACTTTTTTTCGTTCTATTTTTTCAGTAAATTTTTCAAAGGACTTTTGTCTTCTGTCAGCTAATTTTGAGGAATCAATTGAATTATAGATCCTTAATTTTAATGCAATACCTAAGACTTTTTCGTTTGGTTGTTGTTTTAAAATATATGAAATTTCATCCTTGCTAATTAGCTTACTGTCAATTAAAATCTTATTTGATTTCAATAAATAATTATTAGCTGGCATCTTGCGCATTAAACTGCAGGAAGTTACACCCCAAAGAAATACAAATGATAAATAAATAAATTTTGCTACTTTCACTTTCAAATACAAATTTAAGCATATTACTTTGGAAAAAATTTCATTACAAAAGTTAAAGTGGATTCGAAGCCTACAAATTAAAAAAAATAGGGAAAAGGAACAATTAATTTTGGTGGAGGGAGAGAAAATAGTGCTTGAATTACTTTCACAATCACGATTCAAGGTAAAACTAATTGTTGGTTCAGAGAAATTTCTCTTGGAAAATAAAATTAGTACTGATTGTTATAGCGCTAAAAAAGGTGAATTAGAGAAAATGAGTTCGCTTTCAAACGCCCCAGATGCTATTGCTGTGCTTGAAAAACCCGAAAAAGATACCATCAAAAATAATACGCGAACCTTAATTTTAGATGGTATTCAAGATCCTGGAAATTTTGGGACTATCATCCGAACAGCAGATTGGTTTGGAATCACACAAATAGTTTGTTCGCCTTCCAATGTTGAACAGTTTAATCCTAAAACAATCCAAGCATCCATGGGAAGTGTTTTTAGAATTTCAATTCACTACACAGACTTACCAGATTTTCTATCAAGTATAAAAGAACCAATTCATGGTGCCTTATTGGCTGGAACATCCATCTATGAGACAAAGGCTGCTGAAATGAAGTACTTGGTGCTTGGAAACGAAGGAAATGGGATTTCAAAAGATGTTTTAAGCTATATTACACATCCTATTTTAATTCCTGGAAGAGGAGCTGCTGAATCCTTAAATGTTGGAATTGCCTGTGGTATTTTCTTAGCTGAATGGAATCGGGCACTCTGATTGCTTCACACAGCTGATTTTCTCTTAACTTTGTAGCATGAAAAGAGTTGTTGTTGGTCTTTCTGGAGGCGTAGATTCTTCCGTTGCAGCACATTTATTAGTCAAACAAGGATATGAAGTTATCGGCATGTATATGCGGAATTGGCACGACGAATCCGTAACTCTTTCTGATGATTGTCCGTGGATTGATGATTCAAATGATGCGCTTCTAATTGCAGAACAATTGGGAATTCCTTTTCAGGTTATTGATTTAAGTAAGGAATATAAAGAGCGGATTGTAAATTACATGTTTGAGGAATACAAAGTTGGAAGAACTCCAAATCCTGATGTTTTATGCAACAGAGAAATAAAATTTGATGTATTTCTGAAAGCAGCAATGGAACTCGGCGCAGACTTTGTGGCTACTGGACATTACTGCAGGAAAATTCCTCATGCTGACGGTTCTTTTGGCTTATTGGCAGGAAAAGATAAAAACAAAGATCAATCGTATTTTTTGTGTCAGCTATCACAGCAGCAGTTGTCCAAAGCATTGTTTCCAATTGGCGAACTTGAGAAATCTGAAGTAAGAAGAATTGCACATAAAACGAATCTCATCACTGCAGATAAAAAAGACTCTCAAGGACTTTGTTTTGTAGGAAAAATAAGTCTTCCTATTTTTCTGCAGCAGCAACTAGCTCCAAAAGAAGGCATTATTATAGAAATCCCTGAATTTTTTCCAGATTTAATGCGCTACCACCAAATACCTGTCAACAAAGAAAACATTGTTGCACTCTCAAATCCCTTTTCTTTTCTAGAAAAAGATGGGATTGAAGTCGCAAAACACCAGGGTGCACATTACTATACAATTGGTCAACGAAAAGGACTTCATGTTGGCGGTAGACCAGAACCAAGTTATGTAATTGGATTAGATACGATAGAAAATATCGTTTATACAGGTCAAAAAGATAGCCATCCCGGCTTAAACCGGCATGCTTTAAAGTTGGAGAAAAGCAGTTTGTCGTGGCTTCAAGAAATTACGATTCCTCCAAAAGGATTGAATTGCATGGTGCGAATTAGATACCGTCAAAACTTTCAGAAAGCAGTATTATTACTTCACAATGAGGAATATTATATATTATTTGAGAAAAAACAAAGAGGAATAACTCCGGGTCAATTTGCTGCTTGGTACCTAAAAGAAGAATTGATAGGTTCTGCAGTTATAGCGCATTAATTCAGGTGAATGCTAAACAATTCCGAATAGTTTTCTTCAGAATCTTCTCCTCGCGATAAAACATCTAAAAGATAAGCAACTTGAAAAATTGTTAAAGGACTATTTGTTCCTAAATCGCGGTGTTTAGATAACTTTATTTCAATTTGTGCTGCGGTTTGAATTCTTAAAGATTGCATTTTATTTTCAGTTATTAAATTTATTGCTCACTTTACGGAATGAATTCGTGTAGGGTTACACTCCATTTGAAAAAAACAGAAAATAAGACAAATTTTCAGTGCTAAAGAATTGGCACATGGATTGACGAATATATGGCGCAAAGTAATTTATTAATAAATCAGCTATGCTTATACAACTAACTGACAAACTGTCGCACTAAATAAAGCGAATATGACTAAAATAAATGATGTAGATTTTTTTGGATTTTCAGGAATTGAAAACGATGCTGAATTTATTCCCTTAATTACAGCTGAAGAGGAAGAAAATGTAAACAAGCAAGTTTTTCCAGATGAACTGCCAATTCTACCTCTACGAAATAATGTTTTATTCCCTGGAGTGGTTATTCCAATTACCGTTGGGAGAGACAAATCCATAAAATTAATTCAAGAAGCAAACAAAGGGAATAAAATAATTGGTGTTGTTTCACAAAAAAACCAAGAGGAGGAAGCACCAAAATTTGAAGATTTAAATATTACGGGAACAGTTGCTCAAATCATTCGGATGCTAAAAATGCCTGATGGAAGCACGACTGTTATCATCCAAGGAAAAAGAAGGTTTGAAATTGTTCAAGCCCTACAAACGGAACCGTACATGCGGGCAAAAGTTTCTGTTTTCAACGAAATTCCAATTAAAAAAGGCAACAAAGAGCTGGACATCATGCTTAAAACCATAAAAGATCTTGCTCTTGAGATTATCCGAGATAGCCCAAATATCCCTTCTGAAGCACAATTTGCAATCGGCAACATTGATAGCCCATCATTTCTTGTGAATTTCATTTCTTCAAATATGAATGCTGATGTTTCTAAAAAACAAGAAATGTTAGAAGAAACTGACATCAAAAAACGCGTGATGATGGTGATGGAACACCTAACATTAGAGGTTCAAATGCTTGAAATGCGCAATGAAATTCAAAATAAAGTGCGAAAGGATTTTGATAAGCAGCAACGCGATTATTTTTTACAGCAGCAAATGCGCACCATTCAAGACGAATTAGGCGATAACCCTCAAACGCAAGATGTTCAAGAATTTAAAGATCGTGCCGAAAAGAAAAAGTGGAACAGTGTCATTGAAAAATTATTCAAGAAAGAATTAGAGAAAATGCAGCGCATGAATCCGCAAGGCGCAGAATATACCGTTCAGATGAACTACCTCGATCTATTATTAGATTTGCCTTGGGGAGAATATACAAAAGACAATTTAGACCTCAATCGCGCAAAAAAAATTCTTGAAAAAGATCATTTTGGCTTGGAAAAAGTAAAAGAAAGAATTCTCGAATACCTGGCAGTTTTGAAAATAAAAGGAAATATGAAATCTCCCATTCTTTGCTTTTACGGACCTCCGGGAGTTGGAAAAACATCTCTGGGGAAATCCATAGCAGAAGCTTTGGGAAGAAAATATGTTCGGATGTCTTTGGGAGGTTTACACGACGAAGCGGAAATTCGTGGACACCGAAAAACATACATTGGTGCTATGCCAGGACGTATTGTTCAGAACCTTAAGAAAACAGCTTCGGCAAATCCAGTATTTGTTTTAGATGAAGTAGATAAACTTGGGCGCAGCAATCATGGCGACCCATCTTCTGCCCTTCTTGAAGTTTTGGATCCAGAGCAAAATCATGCCTTTTATGACAATTATGTAGAAACGGAATTTGATCTTTCTCGTGTTCTATTTGTTGCTACAGCAAATAATCTCTCAATGGTGCAAGGTCCCTTACTCGATAGAATGGAAATAATCGAAGTAAATGGATATACCATTGAAGAAAAAATTCAAATTGCAAAGCGTCATTTGCTTCCAAAACAAATTACAGAGCATGGTATCACCAAAAAAGACATACTTGTTGAGGATAAAATTTGGGAAAAATTAATCGAAGAATACAGCAATGAGTCTGGTGTGAGAGGTTTGGATAAGCTGGCCGCTAAATTGGTTCGAAACAGAGCGAGACAAATTGCAATGGATGAAAATTTTACTGCAAAAATTTCACAAGCGGATTTATTTACCTTTCTTGGAGCCGGAAGATCCCGAACAAAGTACGATAACAACGAAGTGGCAGGAGTTGTAACAGGTTTAGCTTGGACAAGTGTTGGTGGAGATATTCTCTTCATTGAATCAAGTATTACTAAAGGAAAAGGGAAATTAACGCTTACAGGAAACTTAGGCGATGTAATGAAAGAATCTGCAGTAATTGCGCTGGAATTTTTGAAAGCACATAGCGCATACTTAGGTTTAGACCAAGAACTATTTGAAAAACACAACGTTCATATTCACGTTCCTGAAGGCGCAACACCAAAAGATGGACCAAGTGCCGGAGTAACAATGCTTACCTCTCTTGCATCGCTTTTTACGCAGCGAAAAGTAATGAAAAATTTAGCGATGACCGGAGAAATAACACTTCGTGGAGATGTTTTGCCTGTTGGTGGAATTAAAGAAAAAATACTTGCAGCAAAAAGAGCAGGAATAACTACGCTAATTCTTTGTAATAAAAATAAACAAGATGTAGATGAGATAAACCAAGATTATCTTAAAGGTTTAACGATTCATTATGTCTCAAAAATGAACGAAGTTTTAAATCTTGCTTTGTTAAAAGAGAAGGTAAAAGCTCCTAAAGAAATTAGTTGAAATTTTAAATAATTTCTTATTGACCTAAGAAATAAAATACACCTAAAGTTGGTGTTAAGCCATAACCAAAAGATAAAGAACCATCTTTTGTTTCGATGTCT
>OFRA01000317.1_pt1 | contig 12729 bp, 12 predicted proteins | sample 1543001 | NCBI WGS metagenome assembly OFRA01 (sample SAMN07774221, study PRJEB24372) | wastewater metagenome | isolation source: Lake Maggiore Verbania | place: Italy: Verbania | collected 2015-12 | reverse complement strand
CTGTAACTATCTTTACTGTTGTATTAGATGAGCCAAGGAATGTCTGTGAAATTGGAGCTCCAAAGAATTCTGCCTTAGCCATCTGAGCTGCAATTTCGCTAGTTAAAACACCACGAGCTTGTGGTGGATTCTTTCCAATTCCATTAAGCACTGTAAAGAGCGCAAAAAATATTGGAGCTTGAGCAAGAATTGGAAAGCATGAGGCCATTGGATTTGTCTTATGGGTTTTATATAACTTCATTAACTCTTCTGATTGCTTCTGGCGATCATCTTTATATTTCTGTTGGATCTTCTTCATCTCAGGGGCTAGGGCAGTTAAAGCTCGTTGAGATTTAATCTGTTTCACAAAGAGCGGAATTAGAATAATTCGAATTAAAACTACAAGGCCCATAATAGAAAGAGTCCATGTGACTCCACTTGCGCCGCCGAATACTGGTGAGAGCGCTTTATGAATGGAGACCATAACTCCAGAAACAACCCAATAAAGCGGATCTAAAATACCCATTTAGCTCACCATGCTTTCTGTCTCTTTATTTGATAGTAAAAAAGGGCCTATTTTCAGCGTTTTTGGCGGGTAATCCACGCCGCCGTGGCTTAATGGGTTACATCTAATAACTCTCCATACACCTAGAGCTAGACCAAAGATATGGAAGCTCTTTATTGATTCAAATGTGTATTGAGAGCAAGAAGGATAATACTTACACCTTGGCGCAAGTCCAGGGGCAATAAACTTCTGCCAAATTTTAATTATTAGAATAAATGGAAGCATAAGTAAGTCCAGTAATTTATTAATCATCTTCCCGCCTTTTCATTTAACGCGGTAAATAATCTTGGAATCTCATTATGAACATTCTGCTCAGGTTTGGTTGCTCTAATTACCACCATGGATTGTGGGGGAAGAATATGAAGACTGCTCTTTGAAGCATGTCTTAACTGCCTTGTCACTCTATGGCGAATTACTGAGCCACCAATCGCTCTTGAAACAACAAAGCCAATTTTAGGAGAGATGAGATTTGGTTCTTTGCTTAAATAACCAACAAGGCTCTTTGTTGTTGAACGAATTGGTGAACGAGTAACCCGCGCGAAGTCTTCGCGAGAAGTTAGGCGGTTAATGGCTGCTAGCACGCCGGTTATTACAGCTTAGGCGGATATACGAGCGCGACCCTTAGCGCGACGGGCAGAGAGAACTGCGCGTCCACCACGAGTTGCCATACGAGCGCGAAAACCATGCTTCTTCGCGCGCCGACGATTATTCGGCTGGAAAGTACGCTTCATCTTCTTCTCTCACTCCTTTAAAAACAGCTTTTAATGGAAGCTGTCGGGATTGATCAGGTCTTGAGGTAATCGCGTAGCTGCGATTGGGGGCCACAAGAGCAGGGGGCAACGGTATCTGTTGACCTACCGATTTGGAAAACTGGGGATATCTTTTAAGGCATTTAGGGCCTTTGGGAAGATTTTGTGGATAACCACTTGCTTTTATTGGGATAAAGGCATACTTTCCGCCTCTATCCACAGGCACGAAGGTTTTTGAGCTCTTTTCCCCAGAGATTAAGCCTAAAGTCGAAGTATAGACCACAGCCTGTGGATAACTTTGTGGATAACTAGTGAGATGAGGGGTTATGTCGATTGCTGAACCCGGAGCCCTTGAAGCCAAGGAAATCGAGGCTGACCTTCTAAAACTTTGGAAGGGAATTGTTGATTCTGTTGCTAAGGAGTCGCCACAAAATCGTGCATTTCTCACCCTTACTAAACCTCTAGGTTTATTAAAGAGTGATGGGGGATCAAATCTCCTTCTTGCCGCCCCTAATGTTTTTGCAAAGGATGTTTTAGAGAGCCGTTTAAAGGTTCTATTAAACGATGCGCTATCTGCCAAGATGGGCGAGAAAATAAATATCGCAGTTACTGTTGATGAATCCTTAGATGCCGACCTATCTGCGGTTGAAGAGGTAGATACTGAAGTTGAATCCCCAAGGGCGGGAACTGGCCGTCAAGAAGTGCAGAGTAAAAGCTCTGATCAAACCCAATTAAACCCTAGATATATTTTTGAAACTTTTGTTATTGGCGCATCTAATCGTTTTGCCCACGCCGCGGCTGTTGCTGTAGCTGAGGCTCCTGCAAAGGCTTATAACCCGCTCTTTATTTATGGTGAGTCAGGTCTTGGAAAGACCCATTTATTACATGCAATTGGGGCTTATGCCAAAGAGTTATACGGCGGGGTTCGGGTTCGATACGTCTCATCTGAAGAATTTACAAATGACTTTATTAACTCAATTCGCGACGATAAATCTTCTAATTTTCAGCGTCGTTACCGCGATCTTGATGTTCTACTTGTTGATGATATTCAATTCTTAGAAAATAAAGAGAGAACCCAAGAAGAGTTCTTTCATACTTTCAATACTTTATATAACGCTAATAAACAGATTGTTATCTCAAGTGATCGCCCACCAAAACAATTAACTACTCTAGAAGATCGTCTCCGTTCTAGATTTGAGTGGGGTTTAATAACTGATATTCAACCGCCAGAGCTTGAAACACGTATTGCTATTTTAAGAAAGAAAGCTGCGCAAGATAAATTAAATGCACCAGATGATGTTTTGGAATATATCGCTTCAAAAATTTCCACAAACATTCGCGAGTTAGAGGGAGCGCTAATTCGTGTTACTGCTTTTGCTTCTTTAAATCGTCAGATAGTTGATATGAATTTAGCTGAGATAGTTCTTAAAGATTTAATTCCTGATGATTCAACACCTGAAATCACAGCTAGTTTGATAATGGCCCAAACTGCCTCATATTTCAGTTTGACCTTAGATGATCTCTGTGGAACTTCTCGCTCAAGGGTTTTAGTTAATGCCCGCCAGATCGCTATGTATCTCTGCCGAGAGATGACCGAGTTATCACTTCCTAAAATAGGTCAGACTTTTGGCGGCCGTGATCACACCACTGTTATGCATGCAGACCGAAAGGTCCGCCACTTAATGGCTGAGCGTAGATCGATTTTTAACCAGGTTTCCGAACTAACAAACCGGATAAAACTGCAGGCCAAGGCCTAATCTCTGAAATATCAGAGGTTGGGGATAACCTGTGGATATGTGTGGATAACCTGTTGGTAAAGGTGGGGTTTGAAAAGGCCTGATCTTTCCAAACGGTTTGTTTTAAAAGTTACTCACAGTTTTTACACAAAGAAAAGGTGGTTTAAATGAAGGCAAATGCGGGTTTGAACAGGGCTTTTATTTCTTTTCCACAGTTAAACCGCCTGGTTACTACTACTAACTTTATAAATAAGAAATCTCATGTGAGAGAACCACTCTTTATAACGAGCTTCCAATTAAACCAACTATCTAAAGTAAAGACGAAAGAGTTAGGCTGAAGATTATGAAATTCACAGTAGATAGCGCAGTGTTAACCGATAGCGTTAATTGGGTTTCAAGGAGCCTTTCAACCAGGCCAATAATGACCGCGCTACTTGGAATTGTGATCGAAGCAGGAAGCGATATCACGCTAAGTGCTTCAGACTTAGAAACCTCAGCTAAATCTTCTTTCGCAGCAGAGATAAAAGAAAAAGGAAGAGTATTGGTTCCAGGAAGGTTATTAGCAGAAATCTCCAGAGCGCTACCAAACAAACCAGTTTCATTTAATCTAGACGGAAGTAGGGTTTTAGTAACAGCAGGAGCCGCCAAGTTCACCCTTCCAACACTTCCAGTAAATGAATATCCAAACCTTCCAGTAATGCCTGACACTTCAGGAAGTATTGCTAGTGATTTATTTGCAACCGCTGTTAATCAAGTAGCAGTGGCGGCAGGACGAGATGACTCACTACCGACCTTAACTGGAATTCATGTTGATATTAATAAAGAAGTTATCACTTTTGCTGCAACCGATCGATATCGCCTAGCGGTTAGAGAAATTAATTGGAGCCCAAATAATCCAGAGGAAACAACAACAGCCCTATTAAGGGCAAGAACCTTGGCAGATGCAGCTAAAACAATTTCATCTACTAAAAACATTTCATTCTCTGTAGCCCCTAACACCTCAAATGAGCGCCTAATCGGCTTTACAACTGAGCAAAAATCAATGACCTCAAGGCAGTTAGACGGCGCCTTCCCTCCCTACCGCCACCTACTTCCTAGCGAAAGTATTGCAACTGCAGTAATTGAAGTAGCGACACTTTTAGACTCTGTTCGCCGAGTGGCTTTAGTAACCGATAAAACTGTGCCGCTACGTTTAAAGTTTTCAGATAACTCACTTCACCTCGAAGCTGGCGCTGGAGATGAAGCAACAGCGACAGAAGAGCTTCAAATTTCATACACCGGAGAGGCGATCGATATCGCTTTCAACCCAACATTTTTAGCTGATGGTTTAAATGCTCTTGGAACAACTTATGTAAATATCGCATTTACTGGATCTAATAAACCGGCGGTTTTATCAGGTAAAAATAAAGTAGATGGCGAGATAGATAGCTCTTACCGCTATCTTCTAATGCCTATGCGTTACGCCTCTTAATTAACAAGCGTTAAAAATGTTTGTTTCTCATCTATCTTTAAAAGATTTTCGCTCTTATGAAAACTTAGAGCTTTCTTTAAAAACAGGGCAGAATATATTTATTGGAGAAAACGGTGAAGGCAAAACCAACATCATTGAGGCTTTAATGTATCTAGCTCTACTCTCATCGCACCGGATATCAAGTGATCAACCTCTTATTAAATTAGGTAGTGAGCGCGCTTATATCCGCGCCAAAATTGAATCAGATGAGAGAACCACCCTTGTTGAGTTAGAGATAAACAACGGTAAGGCAAATCGCGCCAAAGTAAATCAAAATCCAATACGAAGCCAGAAGGAGTTATTAGGTTTAGTAAAGAGCGTTTGTTTCTCACCAGAGGATTTAGATTTAGTTCGCGGCGACCCAAGCGAGAGAAGGTCTTTTCTAGATCAACTTCTAATCCAACAGAGCCCGCGTCTTGCAGGTGTAATAAGTGATTATGAGAGGGCTTTAAAACAGCGCAATTCACTACTAAAGAGCCGGGCTCCTGAGTCATCACTTCGTTCATGGAGCGAGCACCTAGCTACTTTTGGTGGCGAGTTAATTGCGGGACGAATTAAATTAATTAATCAGATTGAGCCGTTATTTCAAAAAGCATATAAAAATCTATCAGCGAAAAAACTTGCTAAATTAGGATATAAATCAAGTATTCCTGCTCCCTCTGTAGAAAAGGAAGTAAATAGAGAGTTAATATTGAAAGTAATAGAAGAGGTTAGAACACAGGAGATAGAGCGAGGAATTTCTTTAGTAGGTCCACACCGCGACGATCTTCTTTTAAACCTAGGTGATCATCCAGTTAAAGGCTATGCCAGCCACGGAGAGTCTTGGTCGATTGCTCTCGCTCTACGTCTAGCAAGTTATCAACTATTTATTAATGAAGGAGCAAAACCAATATTAATATTAGATGATGTTTTCTCTGAACTTGATGAAGGGCGACGAGAGAAACTATTGGAGATTGCAGATAGCGCAGAGCAGACGTTTATTACAGTTGCGGTTGAAAACGATTTACCTAAAGCAATTCAAGGAGCTAAATTTAAAGTTGAGCTAGGCAAGGTAATAACTTTATGAAGCGAGATATTGCAAGGGAGCTTTACCGTTCTTATAGAAGCGGTTATAAAAAGAAGAAAGAGGTAGTGGAACAAGAACGTAGCCTCAACGGTGAGCCAGAGAAGATTTCAAACCTTATAAACGAGCTGGTTCAAAATAGAGAGTGGCGACAAGGAATTGCTGAAGGAAATCTTTTTAGTGATTGGGATCAAATTGTTGGTAGTGAGGTTGCAGAACATGCCACACCAATTACTTTGTTTGAAGGAAAATTAACGATTCAAACCTCATCAACTGCTTGGAGCACACAACTTCGTTTAATAGAGAGCGAGCTTTTAAAGACAATTCGCAGAAGCTCTCCAGGAGCTTTAGTTGATGAATTAGTGATCATGGGTCCTCACGCCCCATCTTGGAAGCGCGGCCTTAGAACGATCCGAGGGGCAAAAGGGGCTAGGGATACCTTTGGGTGATATTCAAGGCTCAACTGCCTTCTAAAAACGCGCCTAATCCACCAATAACGCCCTTTTTTGGCTATCTCTAATTTGATTTACCACTAGGATTTACCTATACCTAGCCCAATAAAGAGGCGAGAACTGTCTCTGGCGGGGTCAAACTATTGATAGAAGAGGGGCTTAGTGTGGCTGATAAGAAGGTGGCGCGGGCCTATGACGCCAGCGCAATCACCGTTCTAGAAGGCCTAGAAGCTGTTCGTAAGCGCCCAGGAATGTATATCGGCTCAACAGGTGAGCGAGGCCTGCACCACTTAGTTTATGAAGTCGTTGATAACTCAGTAGATGAAGCTCTAGCCGGCTACTGCACCCATATCAGCGTTCTATTGCAAAAAGATGGTGGGGTTCGAGTAAACGATAACGGACGCGGAATTCCAGTAGACATCCATCCAATTGAAAAGAAACCAGCGCTAGAAGTTGTTATGACAGTGCTTCACGCCGGAGGAAAGTTTGGCGATGGCGGCTACTCAGTATCTGGTGGTTTACATGGCGTTGGAATATCTGTTGTTAATGCTTTAAGCAGAGATCTAAGTGTTGTAGTTCAAAGAGATGGTTTTATCTGGGAGCAGAGTTACAAATTAGGAGTTCCTAACTCTCCAGTTGAAAAAGGTGTTGCTACAAAAGAAACTGGAACTGAAGTTACCTTCTGGCCCTCTGAGGAAATATTTGAAACAACAGATTTTTCATTTGAGATTTTATCAACCAGGTTTAGAGAGATGGCCTTTTTAAATAAAGGTTTAACCATCTCGCTGCGCGATGAACGAGTAGGACACGTTGATGAGAAAGGCGAACCGTTAGAAGTTAGGTATTGCTACGCAGGCGGAATTGTTGATTTCGTTAAACATCTAAACACCACAAAGGGTGTTGCCCATAAATCAATTATTGCTTTTGAAACAGAAGACCTTAAACAAAAAATGTCGCTTGAGGTAGCAATGCAGTGGAATACCAGCTTCACTGAATCCGTATATACCTTTGCTAACACCATCAATACTCAAGAGGGTGGAACGCATGAAGAAGGATTTCGAACTTCACTTACCTCATTAGTAAATAAGTTTGCCGAGGAGTGGGGTTATATAAAGAGAAAAGAAGATCGCCTAACCGGAGATGATATCCGCGAAGGGTTAACTGCAATCATCTCAATTAAAATCAGTGAGCCACAATTTGAAGGACAGACAAAGACAAAACTAGGAAACACCGAGGCTAAGTCATTCACCCAAAAATCTTTAAATGACGCTGTAGGCGCATGGTTTGAGAAGAACCCAAGTGAAGGCAAAGAGATTGTAAGAAAAGCTATAGATGCAGCAACTGCTCGAATTGCAGCAAGAAAAGCTAGAGATCTTTCTCGGAGCAGAAAAGGACTTCTTGAAGGTCGCGGAATGCCTGGAAAATTAGCGGATTGCCAATGGACCGAGCCTGAAAAGTGCGAGCTCTATATTGTTGAGGGAGATTCGGCGGGCGGCTCAACAAAAGGCGGAAGAGATTCTCGTTATCAAGCAGTTCTTCCAATTAGAGGAAAAATACTAAATGTTGAAAAAGCAAGAATTGATCGGGTGCTACAAAACAATGAAGTTCAAGCTTTAATCACCGCTCTTGGCACAGGAATTCATGATGATTTTGATATCGCCAAACTTAGATATCACAAGGTTATTCTCATGGCAGATGCTGATGTCGACGGACAACATATTAGAACGCTACTGCTAACTCTCCTATTTAGATTTATGCGACCTTTGATTGAGAAAGGCTTTGTCTATCTTGCACAACCGCCGTTATATAAAATCAAATGGGGCGGAAAAGAGCCTGTGCAGTATGCATTCTCTGATAAAGAGCGAGATGGCTTAATTCAATTAGGACTAGAGGCGGCAAAACGTTTACCAAAAGAGGATGGAATCCAGCGCTTTAAAGGCCTTGGTGAGATGCCTGCAAAAGAACTTTGGGACACCACAATGGATCCAGCTCACCGCGTGCTTATGCAAGTGACTTTAGATGATGCAGCAGCAGCTGATGATCTCTTCTCCGTTCTAATGGGAGAAGATGTTGAACAGAGAAGACAATTTATTCAAAGAAATGCTAAAGATGTTAGGTTCCTTGATATCTAATGGAAAATCTTGACGAAAATAAAGTAGATCGCATTGAAGCTGTTGACCTTCAAGTGGAGATGGCTCGTTCTTATCTTGATTATGCAATGTCAGTTATCGTTGGAAGAGCACTTCCTGATATTAGGGATGGATTAAAACCAGTACATCGCAGAGTTTTATATGCAATGTATGACGCGGGATATCGGCCAGATAAGGGTTATTACAAATCATCACGCATCGTCGGTGATGTTATGGGTAATTACCATCCACATGGCGATGGTGCTATCTATGACACTTTGGTTCGTTTAGCTCAACACTGGTCACTTCGATATCCATTAGTTGACGGCAATGGAAACTTTGGCTCTCCTGGTAATGATCCAGCAGCAGCAATGCGTTACACAGAAGCTCGCATGGCCCCTCTTGCAATGGAGATCATGCGAGATATTGATGAAGAAACTGTTGATTTCATCGCCAATTACGATGGACGAAGCCAAGAGCCATTAGTACTTCCATCCCGCTTTCCAAATTTACTAGTTAATGGCTCAGCTGGTATCGCTGTTGGAATGGCAACCAATATCCCGCCACATAATCTGCGCGAAATCGCAGCAGCAGTGCAATGGGCTCTTGATAACCCAGATGCATCAAATGAGGAAACACTAAGCGCTCTTCTTGGAATTGTTAAAGGACCTGACTTTCCAACTAAAGGAATCATTGTTGGGCGCCAAGGAATAGAAGATGCTTATCGCACAGGTCGCGGCTCTATTCAGATGCGCGCGGTTGTGGAAGTTGAAGAGATTAATAAACGAACATGTCTAGTAGTAACAGAGCTGCCATATCAAGTAAATCCTGACAACCTTGCTCTCAAAATCGCTGAGCTAGTAAAAGATGGAAAAATCAAAGGAATTGCTGATGTAAGAGATGAAGGAAATGAGCGCCTTGGTCAACGTTTGGTAATTGTTTTGAGAAATGATGCCACACCTAAAATTGTCTTAAATAATCTTTATAAGCAAACCCAACTCCAAGATTCTTTCGGAGCCAACATGTTGGCCTTGGTTGATAACGTTCCAAGAACTCTTCGTCTTGATGAATTTGTCCGCCATTACATCACGCATCAAGTGGAAGTAATTATCAGACGAACGAAATTTAGATTAAATGAAAAAGAGAAGCGCGCTCATATTTTAAGTGGTTACTTAAAAGCACTAGATGCCCTAGATGCAGTAATTGCCTTAATTAGAGCGAGTGCTACATCAGAGCAAGCCCGCGAAGGCTTGATGAAGCTTCTTGAAGTCGATGAACTCCAAGCTAATGCAATTCTAGATATGCAGCTGCGTCGCCTTGCAGCCCTTGAACGCCAGAAGATTATTGATGAATTTGAAACTTTAATGGCTGAAATTAAAGAGTTGAAGATCATTCTTAACGATCCTGCCGCTCAAAGATTGATAATCAAAGAAGAACTTAAAGAAATTGCTGATAAATATGGCGATGATAGGCGCACCCAAATCATTGCGGGCGAAACTGATTTATCAGTTGAAGATTTAATTCCTAACCAAGATGTGGTCGTCACAATCACAAGAGGTGGATATGCCAAACGGACTAAAGCAGATCTATATAGGTCGCAAAGACGCGGCGGGAAAGGCGTAAAAGGTGCAGCTTTAAAACAAGATGACATAGTTGAACATTTCTTTACTGCATCAACTCATGACTGGCTTCTCTTTCTAACAAATCAAGGCCGGGTCTATAGAGCAAAAGTCCATGAGCTTCCAGATGCTGGTCGTGATGCAAGAGGTCAACATGTTGCAAACCTATTAGCTTTTAAGCCCAATGAAACCATCGCCTCTGTTATTGGAATTAACGATTACGCATCACTTCCTTATTTAGTGATTGCTACAAAAGGCGGAATAGTGAAAAAGAGCCCACTTAGTGAATACGATTCACCAAGAACGGGTGGCTTGATTGCAATTTCATTAAAGGATGGCGATGAAGTTGTGGCAGCTTCTGCTATTACTGCAAAAGATGAGCTACTTTTAATTTCAAAGAAGGGAATGTCGCTTCGATTCACAGCCGATGATGAATCTCTACGCTCTATGGGTAGATCTGCAACTGGCGTAATTGGAATGAAATTTAGAAGCGGTGACGAATTGCTCACTATGGCAACCATTAGAAGCGGCGATGAAAAGAGTTTTGTATTAACAGCAACAGATGGTGGTTTTGGAAAGCGAACTGATATCAGCGAATATCGTTTGCAATCTCGCGGCGGCATCGGAGTAAAGGCCGCCAAAGTTGATGAAGGCGCGCGAGGTGGGCTAGTTGGTGCACTAATTGTTAATGAAAGTAATGAGATTTTAGTTATTACCTCAGGGGGCGTAGTTATGCGCACCCCAGTTAAAGAAGTTCGCCAGACCGGGCGCGATACTCTCGGAGTTCGCCTAGTAAATCTTGATCAAGGCACCTTTGTAGTCTCACTAGCTAAGGTCAATGACGAGGATTAGAAAGTGAAAAAATAAGCGGAAAAAAAGTGCTATTTTTGCGCACGCCCGCAGGTCAGGTAGCCTTGCGCTTCCCGTTTTGCGGGCCTATAGCTCAGCCTGGTTAGAGCGCTTCCCTGATAAGGAAGAGGTCAGTGGTTCAAGTCCACTTAGGCCCACCATATCAACGCTCTTTTTTGCTGCGATATGGGGACTTAGCTCAATTGGTAGAGCACCTGCTTTGCAAGCAGGGGGTTAGGGGTTCGATTCCCCTAGTCTCCACATGGTTAATGATTCAATGCCGCCAATTACTCAAGCGACCCTGCATACCTCAATGGGGGATATTGTTATTGAGTTATTCCCAAATCATGCACCAAAAACAGTTGCAAACTTTGTTGAGTTAGCTGCAGGAATGCGCGAGTGGGTTAATCCAAATACTGGCGAGAAAACTAATCAGCCACTCTATGACGGAACAGTGTTTCATCGAGTAATCAAAGGTTTCATGATTCAAGGTGGAGATCCACTTGGAACTGGAACTGGCGGACCTGGATATCGCTTCGCTGATGAATTTCATCCTGAGCTATCTTTTACTAAACCATATCTACTAGCGATGGCTAATGCTGGCCCTGGAACAAATGGTTCACAATTTTTTATAACTGTTGCACCAACTACTTGGCTAGATCGCAAACACAGTATTTTTGGAGAAGTTAAGAATGAAGCAAGTCAAAAGATTGTTCAAGCAATATCAGAGGTTAAAGTTGGCGGAGCAGATCGCCCAGTTCAAGCGGTGAAGATAACTTCAGTATCACTGGCATAAATTTAATGCGCCGCACTATAACTGGCTCACTACTATTAATAATCGCTGTCTCTTATTTATTACAAGTCACCACAGTTGGGTATGAAGACAGGTTCTTACTCAATCGTTTCTATGTCGAAAATGGCGAGTATTACCGCTTATTTACTGTTGCTCTACTTCACGGCGGGCTATGGCATCTAGCCTTTAATTTACTTGCGCTCTACGCGCTAGGAACGCCACTTGAAAACTACTTTGGCAAAGGTAGATATCTCTTAATTTTATTTGTCTCCCTAATTTGTGGATCAACTCTTTCGGTTCTATTAAACCCTGCTTATGTTTATTCAATAGGAGCTTCTGGGATGATTTTTGGGCTCTTCGGCGCCCTTGCTTTAGTTGGCGAAAAAGCTGGAGTTGAATGGAGATCAATTTTAATTATCGTTGGGCTTAATTTTGCTATCGGTTTTGTTTTAGGCGGAGTGGATTGGCGAGGACACCTAGGAGGTTTAATTGGTGGGGCTTTGGCAGTTTTGATACTTAAGGTTTCGAAGCTCTTGTAAACAACACATCAACCTGTAGCTGTTGCCCAAAGTTGGGAGTACCGAATCCATTTTCAATTCTGAAAGGCTTAAACCCACGCGTTCGAAGTAAAGAGAAAACCTCCTCGATTAAAGAGCAATCTTTGTAGGTCTCAACAAGATTACATTCAATAAGTAAAGCTTGAACTCGATTCCAGACATTGACATCCATCCCTTTGAGAACTTCCAGCTCGTAGCCTTGAACATCAATTTTTACAAATGCGCTATTAGCTGTGTAATCTCTCAAAATATGTGAGAGCGGCAACTGGTTAACACTCTGAATTTCAATCATCTTAATGTCTGGGGCGGCTTGAGAATGGGCATTGCCTAAATCTAAAATCGAGGACGATGACGCAGCGTTACTGGCTACATTCAAATGCACTCTATCAGCTTTCGAGCCTACGGCACATTGTAAAGCGTGAAAATTTCCATCATTAATTTCGATTTTACTTAATTTATTAAAACAGGCCACTTCTGGCTCTATTGCTAAGTATCTACCTGTGTAGCTCAAACTCCGGATGCGCTGGTAAGTCTGTCCTTCGTTCGCACCAATGTCTACGAACAAATCTATAGAGGTTAGCTCACGAACAATCGCAACATTCATTCGTTTTTCAGGACTTACATTTCGAGTTCTGGTTAAAATAAATCCCAGTTTATTTAACAGGAATTCGTTTAGTATTGAAATCATTCTTGGTTTCCTTTCCGTATAGATCTAAGTAATACCTGAG
>OFRA01000314.1_pt1 | contig 12752 bp, 15 predicted proteins | sample 1543001 | NCBI WGS metagenome assembly OFRA01 (sample SAMN07774221, study PRJEB24372) | wastewater metagenome | isolation source: Lake Maggiore Verbania | place: Italy: Verbania | collected 2015-12 | reverse complement strand
TGTTACTCACACAGCATGTATTAGAAAAAAAAGGCGTATGGTTGGCGATGAAATCAAAAGAAGTGAAAGAAGAATTAGCAGCATTCAAACAAAACCAATACACATTGATCGCGCTTGAAGTGCCTTTTATTCATGCAGAACGATATTTAGTTCAGATCAATAGAGAAAATAATTAAATATGCGTATTTTAGCTATCACCAATCAAAAAGGTGGCGTTGGTAAAACGACAACTTCTGTGAATTTGGCAGCAAGTTTGGCCGCAAAAAATAAATCAGTATTATTGGTTGATCTTGATCCGCAAGGTAATGCGACTACTGGCTCAGGCATTGATAAGTCAACTATTACAGCATCCATTTATGATGTACTTATTCAAAGCAAATCATTTAGAGATATTACGCTTGCATGCGAACGTGGTGGTTTTGATTTGGCACCTTCGAACCGTGATCTAGCGGGTGCCGAAGTTGAATTGGTGAATGAGAGTAAAAGAGAAACGCGCTTAAAAGACGCCTTGCAACATTTAAAAAAAGATTACGACTATGTATTGTTAGATTGTCCACCCGCGCTCAATCTAGTCACGGTAAATGCATTGACTGCTGCAGATGCCGTTTTAATTCCCATGCAATGTGAATATTATGCATTAGAAGGTTTATCAGATTTAGTTAACACTATCAAAAAAGTGAGAAGCAATTTAAATCCTAAAATTGAAATTGAAGGTTTATTAAAAACACTCTTTGATAAGCGCAATATGTTAGCTCAACAAGTGTCGGATCAATTAACAGCGCACTTTGGTGACAAGGTGTATGAAACCATTATTCCGAGAAATGTAAGATTGGCAGAAGCGCCAAGTCATGGCATGCCTATTTTAATGTATGACCGCTCATCTAAAGGGGCTGTAGCATATTTAAAACTTGCCGAAGAAATTATAGAAAAACAAATGAGGAAGTCACATGGTTAAAGCTAAAGGATTAGGTCGCGGACTCGATGCATTATTATTAAGTGGCGAAGAAGACGTTCAAAAAAACGAAGGCACACTTCAGACTTTATTAATTAGTGAATTACAGCCTGGTAAATATCAACCTCGAAGCATTATGCAAGAAGAGGCTTTACATGCGCTTTCACAATCTATTTTAAAACAAGGCGTCATGCAGCCCATTATTGTCCGGCCTGTGGGTAACAATCAATATGAAATCATTGCAGGCGAGAGAAGATGGCGTGCTGCAAAATTAGCAAATCTTAGTGAAGTACCAGTCATCATTAAAAATATTCCTGATGAATCAGCGCTCGCGATGGCGCTTATTGAAAATATTCAACGCGAAGATTTAAATCCATTAGAAGAAGCGATTGGCATTAAACGTTTAATCGATGAATTTAATATGACGCATGAAGAAGCGGCAGATGCGGTTGGTAAATCGCGCGTCACTGTTTCTAATTTATTAAGACTGTTAACTTTAACGAAGCCTGTTCAAGATCGACTATTAAGTGGCAAAATTGATATGGGACATGCAAGAGCTTTGATTGGCTTAGAAGGCAGCCAACAGATTATGTTATGCGAAGAAGTGATTCAAAAAAATCTATCTGTGCGAGAAGTTGAGGCGCTCGTTAAAAATCTACAAAATAGTTACAAAATCGATAGTCAAAAAACCTCTCCTAAAAAGACGAATGCAGATGTGCGTCAGCTTGAAGAATCTTTAGCAGAAACACTTGGGGCATCGGTCACTATTGACGCCAAAAAGAATGGTTCGGGTATTTTAAAAGTGCATTACCGTAATTTGGAGCAATTGGATGAGATTCTTAAAAAAATCAAAGGATAAAGTACGCTTTACCCTTGACGGAACGGCTAATTACAGGGAAAATTCATGCCTTTGTAACTCAAAGATGTTGCATTCAGTGAGCATAAATGTCCGATATTGATGAAATCACTGAAAGAATGAAGCGATTGCCTCAAATCATTCAAAAAATGTTGAGTTTGCAGGTTAAAGCCGCAGGCATATTAACGGTTTTAGTTGCAGTAGTATTTGGAAAGCATGCAGGTGTGTCTGCGTTGATCGGTAGTGTCTCCGTAATATTCGGTGTACTTCTCGCCTCAAAAATTGCTCACAAAACGGCTTTGAGTAAAGAGCCCGCAGCTATCATTATTAATGTATTAAAAGCTGAAGCCGTAAAAATTTTTGTAGTACTTGTATCGCTTTGGTCTGCGTTTAAGTTTTATACAGCGCTTGTGCCATTTGCACTGATTGCAGGGCTTGTATTGTCAGCCATTATTTCAGGCGCATCGATTACAAAATTAAATGAAGACAAATAAAAGTTATTAGGAAATATTGAAAGCTATGGCAACTGAAGGCACATTAACAGCGAGTGAATATATCACCCACCATTTAACCTTTAATACAAAGGCTATTGGTGAAGGTGCGTTCTGGGCAATTAATATTGACTCACTTGTAATGGGTGTATTGCTTGGTATTATTTCAATGGCATTGATATGGATGGTTGCTCGTAAAGCAACAGCTGGCGTTCCTTCAAAAGGCCAAGCATTTGTAGAGCTCATGTTTGGTTTCATTGACGATCAAGTTAAAAATATATTCCATGGCGATCGCCACGCTTTTATCGCACCTGCTGCATTAACAGTTTTTATCTGGGTCCTTGTGATGAACTCCATGGACTTTCTACCTATCGATGTGATGGCACATTTTATTTACGCACCTTTAGGCATTCACGAATGGCGAAGCGTGCCAACTTCAGACATTAATACAACATTTGCACTTGCGATCGCAGTGTGGATTCTTATGATTTATTTTGGTATTAAAGTAAAAGGTTTTGGTGGTTGGATTCACGAATTATTTACAGCCCCTTTTGGTAGCAAAGTTTGGGTATGGCCTGCAAACTTTTTATTCAATATCATCGAATACATTTCTAAACCTTTATCTCACTCACTCCGGCTTTTCGGAAACATGTATGCAGGAGAAGTAATTTTCTTGTTACTCGGCTTATTAGCGTCAACGAGTGTGACAGGCGTATTTTTTGGAGCATTGTTGGGCGCAGGTTGGTCCATATTCCATATTCTAATTGTGGGGCTACAAGCATTTGTCTTCATGATGTTAACGGTGGTGTATTTATCGATGGCGCATGAAGGCCATTAGTTTTTTTTATTTAAGTATTTTTAACTGAGAGGGAAGTAAACATGGAACATATACAATATTTAGCAATGATTCAATCTTATACAGCAATTGGTCTAGGTTTGATGATTGGTTTAGCAGCTTTAGGCGCATGTATCGGTATCGGTATTATGTGTGCGAGTTTCTTAGAAGGCGCAGCAAGACAACCTGAAATGATTCCACAATTACAAGGTAAGGTATTCTTACTCTTAGGTTTGATTGACGCTTCTTTCATTATCAGCGTTGGTATCGTGATGATGTTTGCATTTGCAAACCCATTATTAAGTGCAATCGCAAAATAATTGTTTAGGTTCTTTTAACCGAACTTAGACAGGAGCAAAAATGAATATTAATTTTACGTTAATTGCCCAAGCGATTGCTTTTGCGATTCTCATTTGGTTTACCGTGAAGTATGTGTGGCCACCTCTTTTAAACGCGATTGAAACGCGTCAAAAAGAAATTGCCGACGGTTTAGCTGCAGCACAAGAAGGTAAAGCTTCTTTAGAAGTGGCTGCAAAGAAAACAACACAGCAACTTAACGAAGCCAAACAGAAAGCATCTGAAATTATTTCTCAAGCTGAAAAAAGAGCATCTGAAATTTTAGAAGAAGCGAAGCATCAAGCGAAAACTGAAGGGGATCGTATTATCTTAGGTGCAAAAGCAGAGATTGACCAAGAAGTGAATCGTGCTAAAGAATCTTTACGCGAACAAGTGTCAACACTTGCCATCGCGGGTGCAGAAAAAATCTTATCAAAAGAAATTGATAAGAAAGCACATAGCGATATGTTAAGTAAATTAGCGAAAGAACTTTAGGATCCATATGGCAGAAATTTCAACCATCGCAAGACCTTATGCAGTTGCAGCATTTAATCTTGCTAAAGAAAAAAAATCTCTTACAGAGTGGTCTGAGATGTTGGAATTTTTAGCACAGGTGTCTTTAGATGAGGGTATGCATGCTTTCATTAACGATTCAAAGGTATCTGATGAGGATCGCGAAAAAGCACTCATTAAAATCGCTGGAAAAAAACTTAATGCTTATGGAGAAAATCTCATTAAGCTTTTGATTGAATATAAAAGACTTAATGTGCTACCTCAAATCAGCGAGCTTTTTGAAACACTAAAAGCAACGGATGAAGGAACGCTCGATGCTGAAATTATTGTTGCATCAAAACCGACAGATAAAGAAGTCGACACATTAGTGAAAAGTTTAGAAAAGAAATTTAGTAAAAAAATTGACGCAAAAGTAACGATTGATGAAGCAATCATTGGTGGTATTAAAGTGATTGTGGGCGACACCGTGATTGATGCTTCAGTTCGTGAGCAATTACAAAATTTAGCCTACGCGTTGAAGTCGTAAGCTAATCATTATCAGGAGATAGTAATGCAGTTATCAACATCAGAAATTAGTGAACTCATCAAAAGTCGATTAGAGAATTTCTCGACAACCGCTGAAGCGAGAACACAGGGTACGGTCGTATCAGTGACCGACGGTATTGTGCGTATTCACGGATTGTCAAATGTGATGTCTGGTGAAATGATCGAATTCCCAGGAAACACATATGGGCTTGCTTTGAATCTTGAACGTGACTCTGTAGGTGCTGTGGTGCTAGGTGATTACGAACACATTACAGAAGGTGATGTATGTAAATGTACAGGCCGTATTTTAGAAGTGCCTGTAGGCCCAGAATTGATTGGCCGTGTGGTAAATGCACTTGGTCAACCCATCGATGGTAAAGGCCCAGTTAAAACTAAACTTACTGACAAGCTTGAGAAAGTTGCACCAGGTGTGATTGCACGTAAATCTGTATCCCAACCAGTTCAAACAGGTTTGAAATCTGTGACTCTATGGTGCCGGTCGGACGAGGCCAACGTGAATTGATTATTGGCGATCGTCAAACAGGTAAAACAGCTGTAGCAACAGATGCAATTATTAATCAAAAAGGTCAAAACATGACCTGTATCTACGTGGCGATTGGTCAAAAAGCATCCACTATCGCTAACGTCGTTAGAAAACTTGAAGAACACGGCGCGATGGAATACACAATCATCGTTGCAGCTACAGCTTCTGATTCAGCAGCGTTGCAATTCTTAGCGCCTTACGCGGGCTGTACGATGGGTGAATATTTCCGCGATCGTGGTGAAGATGCGCTTATTATTTATGATGACTTAACAAAGCAAGCGATTGCTTATCGTCAAATTTCATTGCTCTTACGCCGTCCACCAGGCCGAGAAGCTTATCCTGGTGACGTTTTCTATATTCACTCACGTTTACTTGAGCGTGCAGCACGCGTGAATGAAGACTATGTAGAAAAATTTACAAAAGGAAAAGTGAAAGGTAAAACAGGTTCACTCACTGCATTGCCAATCATCGAAACAGCCGCAGGTGACGTATCAGCATTCGTACCAACAAACGTGATTTCGATTACTGACGGTCAGATCTTCCTTGAAACAGACTTATTTAACGCAGGTATTCGTCCAGCGATTAACGCAGGTATTTCTGTGTCTCGCGTGGGTGGGGCTGCACAAACTAAAGTGATTAAAAAATTAGGTGGTGGTGTACGTTTAGCTTTAGCTCAATATCGTGAGTTAGCAGCGTTTGCACAATTTGCATCTGATCTTGATGAGGCCACGCGTAAACAACTTGATCGCGGTCGCATGTTTACAGAACTTATGAAGCAAGCACAATATGCACCTTTAAGTGTTTCACAAATGGCTGTGACATTATTTGCAGCAAACAAAGGTTACTTTGATGATGTTCCAACGGTTAAAGTGTTGGCATTTGAAAATGCATTGCATGGCTTCATGAATTCTAAATACAAAAAGATTATGCAAGACATCGAAAAAACAGCTGACTTATCAGGTGACAATGAAAAAGCACTTGAAAAAGCTATTGAAGATTTCAAATCAAGTAACGCTTACTAATATAAAGAGTCATTATGGCCGGTAGTAAAGAAATTAGAACCAAGATCAAGAGTGTAGAAAATACACGAAAGATCACCAAGGCGATGGAGATGGTTGCAGCATCTAAGATGCGTAAAGCGCAGGAGCGTATGCGTCAAGCTCGACCTTATGCTGAGAAAATCAGAAACGTGGCAGCACATTTGTCTTACGCCCAATCTGAGTATAAACATCCATTTCTCGTGAAAAAAGACCAAGTAAAAAATATTGGTTTGATTGTAGTCACTTCAGACAAAGGTTTATGTGGCGGCCTTAATACCAACGTTTTAAGAATGTCTGTCAATCAGATGAAACAATGGGAATCACAAGGTAAAAAAGTACACGTGAGTGCATTAGGTAATAAAGGTTTAGGTTTCATGACGCGTATTAACGCGAATGTGAAATCACACATCATAGGTTTAGGCGACACGCCGCATGTTGAAAAATTAATTGGCGCAATCAAAGTGATGTTAGATGCTTATGTGAATGGTGAAGTTGATCAGCTCTTTATTTGCTATACCAAATTTATTAATACGATGAAACAAGACCCTGTCGTGGATCAATTGTTACCACTCTCAGGTGAAAAAATCGGAAGTCCAGAAGGCCCATGGGATTACATCTATGAGCCAGATGCACAAAGTGTGATTGATCAACTATTAACACGTTATATCGAATCATTGATTTATCACGGCGTCACAGAAAATATGGCGTCAGAACAATCCGCACGAATGGTTGCAATGAAGTCTGCTTCAGATAATGCGAAGAATGTAATTGGCGAATTGAAATTGGTTTATAACAAAGCGCGTCAAGCGGCAATTACAAAAGAAATTTCAGAAATTGTGGGTGGTGCAGCTGCGGTTGCATAACATTGAATTAATTATTTAGAGTCTTCAAGGATAAAAAAATGGCTAGTAAACAAATCGGAAAAGTAGTTCAGTGTATCGGAGCGGTCGTTGACGTCGAGTTTCCTCGCGATCAAATGCCAAAAGTATTTGATGCATTAATTATAGATGACAAAGACTCACAAGCTGAAGCAGGATTGACACTCGAAGTGCAACAGCAGCTAGGTGACGGAATTGTTAGAACGATTGCGATGGGTTCGTCTGACGGACTGGCACGCGGTACCGCATTTAAATCTACGGGTGCAGCGATCAATGTACCAGTAGGTACAGGTACTCTAGGCCGTATCATGGATGTGCTTGGTCGCCCGATTGACGAATTAGGTCCAATTAAATCTAAAGAATTCCGTTCCATTCACCAAAAAGCACCAGACTTCAAAGACCTGTCACCTTCTGTTGATCTTCTTGAAACAGGTATTAAGGTCATTGACTTAGTTTGCCCGTTCGCTAAAGGCGGTAAAGTGGGTCTCTTCGGCGGTGCCGGTGTAGGTAAGACTGTGAACATGTTGGAACTCATTAACAATATTGCTAAACAACACTCAGGTTTATCTGTATTCGCAGGTGTGGGTGAACGAACTCGCGAAGGTAACGACTTCTATCATGAAATGTCAGATGCAGGCGTTATTAAACTAGACGACATGGAAGAATCTAAAGTAGCGATGGTGTTTGGCCAGATGAACGAGCCACCGGGCAACCGTTTACGCGTAGCGCTTTCAGGTTTAACCATGGCCGAAAAATTCCGTGACGAAGGTCGTGATGTTCTTTTCTTCGTAGATAATATTTATCGATATACGCTCGCAGGTACTGAAGTATCAGCACTTCTTGGACGTATGCCTTCAGCGGTAGGATATCAACCAACACTCGCTGATGAAATGGGTCGCTTACAAGAACGTATCACTTCAACAAAAACAGGTTCGATTACTTCGATTCAAGCGGTGTATGTCCCAGCCGATGACTTGACTGATCCATCACCTGCAACAACATTCCAACATTTGGATTCAACAGTTGTACTGTCTCGTGACATTGCTTCTCTTGGTATTTATCCAGCGGTGGACCCATTGGATTCAACATCACGTCAGCTCGATCCGCTCGTAGTGGGTGAAGAACATTATCAAGTCGCACGCTCTGTTCAATCTACATTACAACGCTATAAAGAATTACGCGACATTATTGCGATTCTTGGTATGGACGAATTATCTCCGGAAGATAAATTAGCGGTGAGTCGTGCACGTAAAATTCAACGTTTCTTATCACAACCATTCCACGTTGCTGAAGTCTTTACAGGCGCTCCTGGTAAATATGTGACATTGAAAGATACGATCAAAGGCTTTAAAGCAATCGTGAGTGGTGAATATGATCATTTACCAGAACAAGCGTTCTATATGGTTGGCAGCATCGAAGAAGCTGTAGCAAAAGCAAAAACATTATCTTAATTGATTAGGTAAAAATGACATGGTTGCAACGGTTCATATTGATGTAGTAAGCGCTGAAGAATCTATTTTTTCAGGAGAAGCTGAATTTATAGCAGCACCCGCACAAATGGGTGAAGTGGGTATTTATCCGCATCATGCACCGATGATTACATCGATTAAACCAGGCGCGTTGCGCATCAAATTAGCGGATAAGAATGAAGAACAGCTCATTTATATTTCAGGTGGTATTTTAGAAGTTCAGCCAGGGGTAGTTACCGTGTTAGCGGATACAGCGATTCGTGGTCATGATCTTGATGAGGCGCAAGCGAATGCAGCTAAAAAAGCGGCTGAAGAAGCAATGAAAAATCGATCATCCGATGTGGATTATGCAAAAGCGCAAGCTGAATTAGCTGAAGCGATTGCTCAAATTCAAGCGATTCAAAAACTACGCCAAAAACATTAAATTACAAAGCTTACAAAACTATTAAAAGCAGCTTTTAAGCTGCTTTTTTTATGTCATCTGATCACAAATAGACGATAAAATAGCAAAGATGTCTTTATCTATTGTGATTTTAGCTGCAGGCAAAGGGACGCGAATGCGTTCTGATTTACCCAAAGTCTTGCAACCGCTTGCTCATAAACCTCTTCTCGGTTATGTCATTGATGCTTCTATGTCATTCAAACCTAAAGAGCTTGTGGTGGTTTATGGATATGGCGGCGATCTCGTCAAAAAAACATTTCCATCGCCCGATATTCAATGGGTAGAGCAAAAAGAACAATTAGGTACAGGCCATGCTTTGCAACAAGCTGTTCCTTTAATCAATGACGGGGGTAATACGCTCATTTTATATGGTGATGTACCTTTAATTGATCAAAAAACGATTGAACGCCTAATTATAAAAGGCCAAAAAAATTTAGCTGTTTTAACTTACTTAAAAGAAGATCCAAAAGGCTACGGTAGAATTGTAAGAAAAGACGGCCGAATACAAAAAATTGTAGAGGAAAAAGATTGCGATGAATCACAAAAAAATATTAAAGAAATTAATACAGGCATTATGTGCGCCCCCAATCATCTCTTAAAAAATTGGCTTACAAGACTGACCAATAAGAACGCCCAAAAAGAATATTATTTGACAGATATTGTAGGGCTATCCATTGAAGATAACATTGAAGTATTAAGCGAATCTGCGGATAATGAAGAATCCATTACCGGAATTAATTCAAAATATGAATTAGCAACCATGGAAAGGAACTATCAACTTATGACAGCAAAAACATTGATGGAACAGGGTGTCACCATTATAGATCCGAGCCGAATTGATATCCGTGGCGAAGTCACAGCAGGACAAGATGTGACGATTGATGTAGGTTGTATTTTTGAAGGCAAGGTCGTTCTGGGGAGTCATGTGAAAGTTGCAGCTTATTCGCATATCAAAGATAGCATCATTGGAGACCATTCCTCGATCGAACCCTATTCACATATTGTTGAAAGTAAAGTGGGGAACCATTGTCGTATTGGACCCTTTGCAAGATTAAGACCAGGTACCCAGCTTCAAAATCACGTGCACATTGGTAATTTTGTAGAAATTAAAAATAGTGAAGTGAACGATCACACCAACATCAATCACTTGAGCTATGTCGGCGATAGCCTTGTAGGCAAATCAGTCAACATAGGTGCGGGAACTATTACATGCAATTATGATGGTGCAAATAAACATCCGACTACCATTGAGGATGATGTTTTTATAGGATCAAATACAGCATTAGTAGCACCCGTTAAAATTGGTAAGGGGGCTACGATTGCAGCAGGATCGACAATTACTAAAGATGCTCCACCAGGAGATCTCACCGTGTCACGTGGAAAACAAACCAGCATTTCTGGCTGGAAAAAACCTACAAAGAAATAAAGAGAGAAATATATGTGCGGCATTGTAGGTGCAATTTCAAATAAAAATATCGTTCCACATTTAATCGAAGGATTAAGTCGTCTCGAATATCGTGGTTATGATTCCTCCGGTATTGCAGTATTAAGAAATGGCATTGAGCGAGTTCGTTCCGTAGGACGTGTTTCTGAGATTGAAGCAATGGTTAAAGATCAGGAATTGGAAGGATTTTTAGGTATTGGTCATACTAGATGGGCAACACATGGCGGTGTCACTGAACTTAATGCACATCCGCATGTATCAGAGGGCGAGATTGCAGTTGTTCACAATGGGATTATTGAAAATTATGAAGAAAAACGTGAGCACCTTAAAAAATTAGGTTACCACTTTGAATCACAAACAGATACGGAAGTCATTGCACATCTAATTCATTATTTTATCAAACATAAAAATAAAACTCTTCTTGAAGCAACTCAAATGCTGGGTGAAGAATTAAGGGGTGCATTTGCAATTGCTGTGATCTCGCTTAAAAATCCTGATGAAATGATTTGTGCACGTCTAGGCTGCCCTCTTATCATAGGATTAGGAGATACACAAAATTTCATTGCATCAGATATTTCAGCGCTTTTAGCCGTCACTAGAAAGGTAATCTATCTTGAAGACGGTGATATTGTTCAAGTAAAAAAAGATGGCATTCAAATTTTTGATAAAGATAAAAAGGTGATTACACGCAAAACACATATTAGTGAAGTAACTTTATCCTCCATGGAATTAGGTCCATATGATCACTTTATGCAAAAAGAAATTTATGAGCAACCTCGCGCTTTGACTGATACGATTGAAGCCATCATTGATCAAGGTCATTTTGACGTAAGCTTGTTCGGGCAAAACGCAAAGGACGTATTTTCTAAAATAGATAGTATTTTAATTTTGGCGGCAGGGACAAGTTATTACGCAGGAGTCACGGCTAAGTATTGGTTAGAAAGTATTGCAAAAATACCAACCACGGTAGAAATCTCAAGCGAATATCGGTATCGCGACTCAGTACCTAATGCCAACCAATTGATCCTCACTATTTCTCAGTCAGGCGAAACTTTAGATACGATGGAAGCTTTAAAGCATGCCCAGTCTTTAGGTCAGCATTTAAGTTTAGCAATTTGTAATGTGCAGGAAAGTGCGATTGCGCGTGCATCAAAACTTATTCTATATACAAGGGCAGGTGTAGAAATTGGCGTAGCATCTACTAAAGCTTTTACAACACAACTGGTATCCCTTTTTAGTTTAGCTGTGGCGATTGCTACTTTTAAAAAGCTTATTAACAAGACAGAAGAAAAAAATTATCTAGAAAGTTTAAGACATTTACCAGGCAGCATCCAACAAGCGCTTAACTTAGAACCGCAAATTAAAGAGTGGGCAAAGTTATTTGCTGATAAACACCATGCACTATTCCTGGGTCGAGGTATTCATTACCCGATTGCTATGGAAGGAGCGCTGAAATTAAAAGAGATTTCATATATTCATGCAGAAGCTTATCCTGCAGGCGAATTAAAGCATGGACCCTTAGCCTTGGTGGATCATGATATGCCAGTCGTAGTGATTGCACCAAACGACAATTTACTCGAAAAAGTAAAATCTAATATGCAAGAAGTCAAAGCGCGTGGCGGAGAAATTTTTGTATTTGCAGATGCTGACAGTCATTTTTTGGAAAGTCCTGGTGTGCGGGTAATAAGAACCCCAAGACATACAGGTGTTTTGTCCCCGATTATCCACTCTATCCCAGTTCAATTATTGGCTTACCATGTTTCTCTTATTAAAGGTACAGACGTAGATAAGCCACGTAATTTAGCTAAATCTGTCACGGTTGAGTGATTAACCTTCAAATTCCTAGCACCCTTATTTATTCAAGAAAACTAATACCTATCAAAAAAATAATTTAAAGGTCTTCGTAAAAAGGATAAAATATTAACTAGAAGTTTATTTACATCAAAAAGGACATTAATTTAAATGGAAACTAAAACAATTGTGCAGTATGTAGTCGCTGGCGTTATCGTAGTAGGCTCATTAATCACAGCTTACAATGCACAAGATAAAATTACCGATCAAGCAAGTGAAATTAAAGCATTACAAAATCAAGTGGCAGTATTAACTGATCAGGCAGCTCAAAATGAAGAGCTGATCAATCAAAATAAAGCGCTTCAAATGGAAGTGAAAAATTTAGAAACAAAATTAGCGACAAAAACAAAAGCGACTGCAAAAGCTAAAGCTTCAGCTAAAACTAAGACTAATAAAAAAGCTCATAAAGCGCATAAGGCTTCTAAAAAGAAATAACTTAGTAGTAGGTTTTATACCAGTCAACAAATCGCTTAACGCCTTCTTTAATGGAGGTGTTAGGTTTAAATTTGACCCACCGATTAAGTTCAGAAGTATCTGCTGAAGTTTCCTTAACATCCCCAGCCTGCATATCCATCA
>OFRA01000313.1_pt1 | contig 12775 bp, 13 predicted proteins | sample 1543001 | NCBI WGS metagenome assembly OFRA01 (sample SAMN07774221, study PRJEB24372) | wastewater metagenome | isolation source: Lake Maggiore Verbania | place: Italy: Verbania | collected 2015-12 | reverse complement strand
GATTCCAACGCGAGCAATGTCGGTTGTTGCACTCAAGACGCGCATCGCGGCTGCTGAATTTGAAATGTGCACATACTTTGGTCGCAAAGACTCTTGATCTAGTTCGGCAACTACGTTGTCGAATCGTTGAACCTGCTTGGCTGTCTCATCATGATTTGGTAAATCAGCTGCAGCAAAGTGCGTGTAGACGCCATCAAGTTGTAGTGACGCTAAAGATTTGATCTGTCGACATCGAGTCATCGCGCTGGCAACTGGAGCACCGACTCGATGCATCCCCGTATCTACTTTCAGGTGAACTTTGCCGACTATTCCAAGATCTGACGCAGTTTTTGCGTAACTATTTATGGTCGACTCGTTATACAGCGTCGCCACGACATCGTCGCGCAACATTTGCTCGAATTGTGTTGCTGGTTGTTCGCTAACGATCAAAATCGGTGCCGTAATTTTCGCTTGACGAAGTTCGTGTGCCTCGTCAGCAAGCGCCACGCACAAACCTGTTGCGCCAGCACCCAAAGCAGCCCGTGCTACTTGAACCGATCCATGCCCATAGCCATTTGCTTTTACAGTTGCCCATAGTTGGGCCTTGCCCGCTTGCTTGGCCAACAAAGCAACGTTTCTTTGAATCGCCCCAAGATCTACTTCAACCCACGCCCAACGATTGTCGGTGTTCATTGCGGCCGACTTTTAGTTGCTCGCGACAACAGCAACAGCTGTGTCTTCAGTGTGAGAAAGCGAGACAAGCCACGATTTCACACCTTGCGCTTTTGCGATTTCAGCGGCACGACCTGTGACGACCAGTTCGGGCGCACCAGATTCGCGACTGCGAATTGAAACGTCGTGCAGATCGAACGCGCCAAGTCCAACCCCGAGTGCTTTCATCGTCGCTTCGCGCGCGGCAAATCTCGCTGCCAAACTTGGGGCACTATCAGCACGACCTGCAAGAGATTCAAGTTCTTTTGCAGTGAATACGCGCGAACGCAGAGAAGGTGTTCGGTCTAGTGCGGCACGAAACCGCTGCACATTCACAGCGTCAATTCCGATTCCGATCATGTGGGTCTTTACTTTGCGCGCCAGTGATCAGCCATGTCACTGATTGGCAAAATCAACAAGTCAGCAACCGAAACTTCTGCCAAACGGTCTTCTCTAAATGAACCTTCAGTTTCGGTCACCCAGTCCACAAGTCGGTCGTAGCGACGGTCGTACCCTTGCAATACTGCGCGCATTGCAGTCGCTGGCAAACGATCATGAAACATCACGTGCAACAAAGTGATGCCGGTTGTCTGGCCACCTTTTGTTTCAGGCACCATGATCACTGTTCGATTATCGCTTCGCCCGCGCGCCACGAGAACTTCTTGGTCACTTGCGACACGTCGCTTGGTTCCGACGAGTTGTGAGTTGCGGTCAACACGCGACGTGAGATTTTTTGACATTCCCCCACGGTCGACAATTGCGATCGTGGCCTGAGAACTGGCAATGTCACCCTCGATTTGATATCTCGTAAACCCGGTTACGGCACTGACTGCAGCGTCAAGATCGGCGACAATTTTCAATACGCGATATGAAAGTCGCTCACGCGCTACACCAGCTTCAAGCAAGGCCTTTACTAGCGGACGATCAAACAAGCCTTCATCACTGCGCGAGATACCCACCGTCACGGTCTTTGCTTGATGTTTGATCGCGTCAACCGGACGAGTCAATTCATCTACGCCTCGTGTCAGCGCGCTTGTCAGATCATCTAACAACAATTCTGGCGAGGCGATCTTTCCCGAACTGCGCTGATACGCCTGAACAGGGTCGCTCGACAAAGTGTCGCGCAACATCGTGACGATTCGCACCGCTGTGCTGGCCTCTAAGTTGCCGTCGTAGTTGCCTGTTGCTAATGCATCGGTGAATCGTGTTGCCGGTGCACCCAACTCGGTGCGAATCTTGACCAACAATTGATTTGCATCTCCGCCACGCTCAACTGCGTGCTCGACAACTTCGCGCGCCTCACGCAATGGCCTAGCCAAAGCATCAATCGCTAATGCTGCCTCATAACCAAACAAGTGACCCACCATCACGCTCAATATGAACGACAAATTCGTCTCGACATTTGGCACCAGCAACACTGCTGCCGCTGCATCAAACCTCGTCTGACCCGCAGTCGCAACAACAATCGGCAGTGCTTTGTGGGCCCGATAGATCGCAATCTCTTTGGCGACATCCGAGGCCGTACCTTCGAGCAACCCAGTTGCACAAACGAAAATCAGTGGCTCGCACGACAGGTCAATATGTTTTTTATCCTCAGTCGAGTCACTTGAAATTGACTTGTAGCAAAGTTCCGAAAGCTTGATGCGCACTTCTTGCGCTGCGATCGTATTCATGCCGTTGCCAACAACTGTCCAATATCGCCGTGACGACGCAAACTGTTTCGCCGCCGCTGAAATTTGTGGCCGTGTTGCAAGAACTTCAACCAACGCATCTGGAATTTTGCGCAGTCCAGCAAGTAATTCGTGTCGCGCACGATCAGATGATTTACCAACTGCTTTCGAAAGAGCACATGCATAAAGAGCACCAGCTGCAACCTGAGCATAAAAAGCTTTCGTGCTGGCAACACTCATTTCGACGTCGCGACCATCAGACGTATACATCACACCGTCTGCTTTGGCCGACAGTTCACTACCCCGACGGTTGACGATCGCCAAGACACTCGCACCTCGTGCTCGAGCCAAGTCCACTGTGCGGTTCGTGTCAGTCGTTGTTCCACTCTGACTGACCGCCACAACAAGCGTGTCGCTCATATCGAGCGCCAAACCAAAACCCGAAAGTTCGCTGGCCAACAACGCCTCAACACTTAACTCGATACCCACAAGATCACTGAGCAACCTCGCCAAAGCTTGCCCCGCAACAGCAGCCGTACCCTGGCCAATCACACGTACTTTTTTAATTTCACCAGTCGCCAATCGGTCACACACAGATTTTGGCAATACTTTTTCACCCAGATCTGTAGTCAATAGGCCATTCACTTCGACAATTCGGCCTCGAATCGTTTTACGAAAACTCTGCGGTGCTTCAGCGATTTCTTTAGCCAAAAAATGTTTGTGTTCACCACGGTTGATGTCTCTGGTTGTAATCTCAGCAGTCAAAACTTTGTCTTGGCTCAGTGAAAGCTGACGCCCATCGTATGAAACCAATTCAATACCCGAGAGTTCGCCGGCGCCTTCACCAGAGAGCGCGACAACTTGACCACGGCTTGACGGATTATCAACATCAGCGAGCGCTTCGCCATCCATTCGCACATAATTCAGCGTCTCTTCAACCACACCGTATGGTTCGCTCGCGACAATGAAGCGATCTTCAGCAAGACCGATACACAATCCTTGGCCGCTTCCGTGCAATGCAAGCAACAACTTGTCTGGTGCCGTTGCACTCGCTGCAGCAATCGCCACCGAACCTTCAAACTCGGCAACTGTTTGACGAAATGCATCTAAAAGATTTGAGTTTGTCGACAATCTTCGTGACACCAAGGCGGGGATAACTTTTGCATCGGTTGTGATCGGCCCCGCGACGCGCAAACCGTATTGCACCCGCAAGTCTGCGTGATTATCAACGTCGCCATTCAACGCTGCGACAAGATATGCATCATCGTGCTTGCCTTCAAGTTCTTCGCTGTTCACTGGGTGCGCATTCGGCTCAGAAATAATGCCGACGCTCGCCCAACGAGTGTGGGCCAAAACTGCGACTTGAGAATTAGTTTGCGACAGACATAGACGCAACAGATCGTCAGCCATCACCGCGTTACGCATTACGCGGGTGTTGTCACCAAGTTCGCCGATCTCTGCCGCTGCTTTATAAACAAAAGACCATGCGTTCTCTGTAATCCGTATGGAACCAGACATGAACAATGCATCTTCACTGCGATTTGCAAGCAAAGACTTTACGTTTTTGTCTGTCGGCTTCAAGCCATGATTCGAAACGAGCACGTGAATTCCTGCTGAGTCGCGTCCGCGAACTTCAAGCCGATCAAGACCCGAGAATGCTTGTTGAATCGAGAAATATCCGCTGCGCGCCGAATTTGAAGCCCCCTGCCCAGCCAGCGCATCTACAAGTCGCGCCGTTCGAATTCGGTCGTTACGCAACTCCCAGATCGCATCTTTAGCGCGAATAATCTCCTGCAACGCGTGCTCTGAGGTCTCTGTCTGCAAACTCGCCGACTTCTCAAGCGTTAATTCATAGGCATCGACAATTGCATCAAGTTGATCAATTCGTGACGTCATTGCAGCAACCAATTGATGGTTGTCGGCCATGCAGAATTGGCCGGCATCACCCCGCAAAAGTTTGTCGGCTGTCGTCACCGCCAAAGCAAGTTGATCGATGTCGCTCTTCACTCCGGCTTCGAGTGCGGCGTCCAACAGGGCCAAGATCTCTTTGGCAGTTGGGGTGGCTCGTCGTGTCGGACGACTGAGCACGCAGATTATTCCGCACATGGTGACAAGTCTACTTTCGCATCGCTATCAGCCGAGTCGCGCAGTTATGGCTTGTGCCAAGGTGGCAGCGACTGATTCTGCCGTGGCTTGTTGTGACGCTTCAACCATCACCCGAACCATCGGTTCAGTTCCACTCGCTCGCACGAGCACACGTCCATTTGCTTGCAGAGACTTCTCTGCTGATGCAATCTCTGACTCAAATAGTTTTTCGATATTTTCAACACGTTTGCTGACACGTAAATTAATCAGCACCTGCGGAAAACTGGTCATTGCTGCACTAGCGATTTCGCCAAGTGTCTTCTTCGCCTCGGCAACAATTGCCGACAACATCAGGGCAGCCAAGAGACCGTCACCAGTCGTAGCCAAATCGCGATAAATAATGTGACCACTCTGTTCGCCACCAAGCACAAGCGAATTTTCTTCAAGTGCAGCAAGCACCGATCGATCTCCGACTGGTGTGGTCACCACTTCAATCTCCGCTTTTTTCATTGCCTGGTGAAAGCCAATGTTTGTCATCACCGTTACGGCAACTTTATTGTTGCGCAAAGTTCCACGACGCTTCATCTCAGTTGCGCTGATTGCGATCAAGTGATCTCCGTCGACAATTTCACCCTTCTCATCTACGGCGATCAATCTGTCACCATCACCATCAAAAGCAATTCCAAAATGTGCACCAACATTTGTGACGACCGAACACAGCATCGCTGGGTGCGTGGCGCCACACTGCTCGTTTATATTTCGACCATCTGGTGTCGCATTGATAGTCGTCACCGTTGCCCCGAGTTTTGTAAAGACTTCTGGCGCAACGTTGCTGTAAGCACCGTTCGCACAGTCGAGCACGACGTGCAACTTGCTGAAGTCTGTCGTGTTGACCATCTGAGACAACCAGTCGCAATACTCTTTGACAAGTTCAGGTTTGGCCGTTTCTGCGCGTTCGCTGCTCGCACCAATTGTGCCCGAAGTCGATTTACGTGTGCGTTCAAGCAGCTGTTTTTCAATCTCTTCTTGTTCTGAGTCAGAGAGTTTTAGACCACCGGCGCCAAATATCTTGATTCCATTGTCTTGATACAAGTTGTGCGACGCGGTAATCGCAATCGCCACGACATTTCGTCGCATGGCCGAAAACGCAATCGCTGGGGTCGGAGCAATCCCCATTAGTTGAACTTCAATGCCTTCTTTGACAAGCGCATTCGCAATTGCTGTTTCTAGAAGCACCCCAGATTCTCGAGTGTCTCGACCAATCACGACTGTTTTGCATCGCAGAACTTGTGCTGCGACAACTGCCAGATCGGCGGCGTAACTCTCGGTCAGCTCTGTGCCAAATTTGCCACGCACACCGTCGGTACCAAATGTCAACATCTAACCACCAATGCCTTGTCGTAACAAAGAGTGTTGAACGCGATTCTTAAAACTGACGACGCGCACAGCCATGAGCCATGCCGTACAAAAAGAATTAACGCTTTGTGTACTGTGGCGCTTTGCGCGCTTTTTTGAGACCGTATTTCTTGCTCTCTTTGCGACGTGAATCGCGAGTCAACAAGCCGGCCTTCTTCAAAGCAAGTCTTTGAGTTGGATCAAGTTCTACGAGTGCACGTGCAATCGCCATTCTCAGCGCACCTGATTGACCGGCAATACCGCCGCCAACAATGTCTGCATCTACGTCGTAGCTCGCCTGAGTGTTTGTGATTCGCAATGCTTCGGTTGAAGAGTTGCGCTGAACCTCTGATGGAAAGTACTCGGCAAACTCACGGTCGTTGATTTTTACAACACCAGTACCTGGTCGAAGTCGCGCGCGACAAACTGCATGCTTACGACGACCTGTTGTCTGTGTTAATGGCTTTGTTCCCACGAGTTATGTTTCCTTTTTCTGTTCAGCGACTCAACGAGCCTTGGCGTGCGGAATCTCAAGCACCTTTGGTGATTGCGCCGCATGTGGATGTTCTGCACCTGGATAAACCTGCAACTTCTTAATCATCTGTCGACCAAGTGAACCTTTTGGCAACATGCCACGAATCGAACGGCGAATTGCATCGCCCGGTTTGCGACCAAGCAAGTTTGCGTATGTTTCAGACTTGAGACCACCTGGGTAACCCGAATAGTCATAGACCATTTCGCGATCAGCCTTGCCTGAGGTAAGGACAATCTTCGATGCGTTGATGATCACAACATGATCACCCGTGTCCATGCTTGGTGTGTACATCGGCTTGTGCTTGCCGCGAAGCAATGTTGCGACTTCTGTGCAAAGACGACCGAGAACTAAACCTTCTGCGTCGATGATGTGCCAAGCACGCTGCACATCGGTTGGTTTTGCTGAATAAGTACGCATAAAGAAATCCTCAAAAAATTAAATATTGCAACCGCCAGAGAGCATTTCGCACCCGTTTTAACGGCCTAGTAAGGATAGGGCCGAAAACCCGAGATTCACAATCGGCCCAAGCAAAATATGGGCTTTACCCGCTGCCTAAACGGCCCGATCAGTTAGATCGCTCGGATACCCAACTTCTGTCAGAAATAAACCTTGTGGCGGGGCTAACTGCGACGCCTCGGCGCGATCGCCCGATCGAATCAGCGCCATCATGTCACTGCTGGGTCTCTTTCGTGCACCGATTTCAATAAATGTGCCAACCAGCGACCGAACCATTTGGTGACAAAACGCGTTGGCCCGAATATCAAACCTGAACACTGAGTCGCCCACGTCTTTCCAGCTTGCTTGCATCACATGCCTACGCAACGACTTCTCACGCACAATTTCGCCCGTCGCATCTTGCAATTCAGAACCCTCGAGGTCAGGTTCATTATCGGGTTTCGGTCTGCGACAAAACGCAGAAAAATCATGGGTACCGATTATCGGATCGCAAGCCAACTGCATCGCATGCAAATTCAATGGAGCAATCACATGCCAAGCCGATGACACTTTAAACGGATCTGGAAAGTCGGCGTTGTAAACGAAATATTGGTAGTGACGCCAAATGGCCGAGAAGCGGGCGTGAAAGTCGGCGCTCGCCCACGCAATTTCTTTGACGATGATTTCTGGGCCGCAAAGTGAATTCAGTTGCTTGCGTAATGTCGGCAAGTCACAGTGTGCAGGCACATCACAACTAACCACCTGTGCTTTCGCGTGAACCCCAGCATCGGTGCGACCAGCCGAGACAAGTGGAATCGGCTGTTGAAATATTTGTTGCAACGATTCGCCGAGGCTGCCTGCGACCGTGCTTACTTTCGGGTTAATCGCAAAACCGTGAAACGGCGTGCCGTCATAGGCCACGATCATTCGTACACGACGCATCAACTTTGACGCAGTCACTGTGCTGAACCGTTTTGGTCGAGTCTGAATTCGACGCTAAGAAATATTTGCGAACTAAATAAGTTCGATACGCGCCATTGGAGCGTTGTCGCCATGGCGTGGACCAAGCTTCAAAATGCGAAGGTATCCACCGTTGCGCTCCAAGTACCTTGGGGCGACAACATTGACAAGTTTGTTAGTCATTTCTTTGTCGCGCAAGTAGCTCTGAATTTGACGAATGCGGTGAACTCGCATCGGGCTGGTGCCCTGCGCTTTCTTCGCTTTCGTGATCAACTTTTCGGCAATCGGGCGAAGCGCCTTTGCCTTTGACTCTGTTGTCACGATGCCTTCGGCAGCAAACAACGACGATGCAAGGTTTGCCATCATCAGTTTTTCGTGCGACGAGCTACCACCAAAACTTGGTCCGCGGCGTGGTCTTCCTGGCATATTGAATCGTCTCCCTGTCTAATTTATTTCAGTTCGTTATTTAACTTTGGCGCTCAGATTCGCAATGAGAGACCGCGCTCATCAAGCTTTTGCTTGATTTCGTCCAGGCTCTTCTGACCGAAGTTAGTGATGTTCATTAAGTCTTCTTCTGAGCGAGTAAGCAACTCGCCAATTGTGTTTACTTGACCGCGCTTCAAGCAGTTGCGTGGACGCTCTGACAAGTCAAGATCTTCGATTGGCAAGTCCAAGTCGCCTGCGCCACTTGAGTAACCGGAAACTTCACCGAGTTCAAGAGCAACTGGCTCTGCGGTGAGGTTTGCCACAAGATCTACGAGTGAACGAAGTGTTGCGCCTGCTGAAGCCAGCGAGTCAACCGGTGTGATTGAGCCGTCTGTCTCGATATCGATAATCAAGTTGTCGTAGTTAGTTGATTGCTCAACGCGTGTCGGCACAACTTCAAAAGTCACGCGACGAATCGGTGAGAAAATTGCATCGATTGGAATCACACCAATCGTCTTGCGGGCACCGTCACGATCTGACGACATGTAGCCCTTGCCGCGCTCAACTGTCAGGTCAAACACAAGCTTGCCCTTTGCTGAGAGAGTGGCGATCTTTTGTGACTTGTTCAAAATCTCGATATCTGATGGTGCTTGAAGGTCGCCAGCGGTGAGATCCATTGGGCCTTTCACGTCTACATGAATGACAACTGGGTCATCTGAAGTTGACTGCAAAACGATGTCTTTCAAATTGAGGATGATTTCAGTTACATCTTGCGTAACGCCCTCGATGGTGTCGAATTCATGCAATGCTGATTCGAACTTGACAAAAGTGATTGCCGCACCAGGGATCGACGACAACAACATTCGGCGCAACGAGTTGCCGATTGTGTGGCCAAGACCTGGCTCGAGTGGTCCAACCGAAAACTTCTGACGGTTGTTTTCTGGTGAGCCGATTGGTTCGACTATTGGGCGCTGGATTACAAGCATGATTTCTCCTCAGACCATTCTTTTTGGGGATTACTTTGAATAAAGCTCAACGATTAATTGTTCACGTACAGGCACATCAATTTGCTCACGAACAGGCAACTCACGCACCGTGACTTGCTTGCCGGCTTCGGCAACATCAAGCCATGCCACAACCTTGCGGTCAAGCGTGTCGATGTTGTGCTGAATGACGATCATGTTGCTGCCTTTTTCTGACAGTGTCACGACTTCACCCTTTTGCAATGTGTATGACGGGATATCTACTCGTTTGCCATCGACCTTGATGAGCCCATGACTTACGAACTGGCGCGCTTGCGGACGAGATGCCGCCCAACCTGCGCGATAAACCACGTTGTCGAGGCGTGTTTCCAAAAGGCGCAACAAATTTTCACCTGTTGGACCAGTCAAACGAACTGACCTCTTATATAGGTTGCGGAATTGACGCTCAAGAAGACCGTAGATGAACTTTGCCTTCTGCTTTTCTTGCATCTGGGCTAGGTATTCGCTACCTGCACCCTTGCGGCGTGAACGGCCGTGGTGACCTGGTGGAAACGGGCGACGCTCAAGAGCTTTTGAACCCTTGGTGTTTTCAAAAACGTTCACACCAAGACGGCGCGAAATACGAACTTTTGGACCTGTATAGCGAGCCATGAGTTATGGTCTCTTTCTCTTTGGCTGACGACAGCCGTTATGCGGAACTGGTGAAAGATCTTTGATTCCAGATACTTCGATGCCAAGGTTTTGAATCTGACGCAACGCTGTGTCACGACCAGAGCCTGGACCTTTTACATGCACTTCTGCGCGACGAAGACCAAGCTCCATCGCTGCTCGACCAGCCTTCTCGGCCGCCATTTGTGCGGCGAACGGTGTCGACTTGCGTGAACCACTGAAGCCAACGCCACCAGCAGATGCCCACGAAATTACATTGCCTTCGGTGTCAGTCACCGAAACAATCGTGTTGTTAAAAGTGCTCTTGATATGGACAATGCCCGATGAGACATTGCGACGCTCGCGCTTGCGCTTGCGACTTCCGACTTTTGCTTCAGCCATGGTTACTTCCTCACTGCAATCTTCTTATTAGCGACTGTCTTCTTCGGGCCCTTGCGAGTGCGCGCATTTGTGTGCGTGCGCTGACCACGAACCGGAAGGCCCTTGCGATGGCGCGTGCCCTGATATGAACCAATCTCAATCTTGCGTTTGATGTCTGTCTGCACATTGCGACGGCGATCACCTTCGACGCTCAAATTATTTTCGATAAACATACGAATCTTGTTGACTTCAGAGTCTGTCAAGTCGCGAACGCGGGTGTCTGGATTGATACCAGTTTCGCTGCAAAGTTTCTTCGCAGTCGTGCGACCAATTCCGAATATGTAGGTAAGACCAATCTCGAGGCGCTTCTCGCGCGGAATGTCTACTCCTGAAATACGTGCCATCTTGTCTCTCTCGCTCAGCCTTGACGTTGCTTATGACGTGGGTTTTCGCAAATCACCATTACGCGACCGTGCCGACGAATGATCTTGCACTTCTCGCATATTTTTTTAACACTGGTTCTTACTTTCACTGCACGCCTTCTTATTTAAATCGATATGTAATACGACCTCTTGTGAGGTCATACGGTGTTAGCTCTACTTGCACTTTGTCCCCGGGAAGAATTCGAATGTAATTCATTCGCATCTTTCCTGAAATATGAGCCAAAACCGTGTGTCCGTTTTCTAACTCGACTCGAAACATTGCGTTGGGTAGGGATTCAGTAATCTTGCCTTCCAGCACGATTGCATCTTCCTTATTTTTGGGCAAAGTTTCTCCGAACGAATTCTGGTTTTTTCTCTTATTGCCCGACGGTCCGAAGACCGTTTAGGGCGACTAGTCAGGCTATCGGCGAAGGCCAGTTTCAACCACTGTTTTTATGCGGTCAAAGACCTCATCTGGCGTGCCCAAGCCGTCTACGACATGCAAAGAACCCCGTCCCCCGTAGTAGGAAATCAACGGTGCCGTCTGGTTCTCATAGACATCTAGTCGATGGTTTATCGCCGCCGAAGTGTCATCTGTGCGCTGAACCACTGTGCCGCCACACTTGGCGCACTTCCATGGGCTTGGCTCTTTGCCTGTTGCCGTATAAATATGCTGTGGGTTTGCTTGGTTGCTGTTTGGACTTCCATCCATAAAGTTCCATGAATAGCTGCATAAGGTATTGGATTGATTTTGAAATTGAATGGTATCGCCCTGACATGCTCCAAGGATATTGAAATTTGCTTGTGGCGGAGCTCCAACAAGGATGTTTTGTACTATTGTATCGCTGCAACCTCCCGCTGTTGTTACAATATGGGTAACGGAATATACGCCTGCATTTGGGTAAATATGTATGGGATTCATATGGATACTCGGGTTATTGCCCGTTAAAGAATAGCCGTCTCCAAATATCCACGTCCAATTGGTAATAACGTTATTTGGCAGTGTTATTCCGCCAAGAACTGTTGGGCTTACTGAACTCGTGGAATTGAATTGAATGGGAACAAATGTACATCCTGTAGTATGATAAAAATTTGCAGTAACGATTGTTGGTGTCAATTGCGTGCTAACTGTTACTTGGCAGTTTCCCTGATTGCTAAAGGTAGCCATGTTGCAAGTATATAGTTGATTATTGTTGGGGCTTGTGATATTAATTGATTGTGTAGTTGCTCCTCCAGGGCTCCAATTGTACGTTTGAAATCCATTGGGTGCTGTGAGTTGAATTTGGCTTGAGCCCTGGCAATAATCCATGTTGATGTATAAAGGCATGCATTCTGCCACTAGGTAAGCATATCCAAAATGCTGTCCTAAGCTGCAATCGCGTGTCGTGAATTCTATGGTTACGGTTTGCCCGATTAAAGAACTTAAATTTACTCCAACGGTTTTCCAAGATAACCATGTTTTACCATTACATTGTTGGAAATTTTGCCCTGATTGTCCTGCATAAACAGTGTAAATACCACAGTTCCCATTAATTTGTTGGCCCGCGGCATTCATAAGGCGCATTTCAAAATTGGGTTGTTGATTTGGTGTATGGTCCGGATCTTGAAGGACGACAGCATATTTATAAATGAAAAGAGAATTGTCTTGAGAAACGGTTAGTTGATAGCTAATCATTTCTCCATTTGCCCCTGTATTCTGATTGCCAAGCCTTATTGATCGGGTATAACCTTGAGGAATCATTGGTAATCCACCACATGTGTTTGGGTCAAAACCTTGGGTACTTATGATGGTATGTCGACCGTTTACAATTCCTAAAGTAGCTCCGGGATTACTAAATGTGCCTGTGTATCCTGTCCAGCCAGTGAAATCATTCATTGATAAATTAGCATTTGGACATCCTTGTTGCACGCTTTGAGCACTTAATTTTGGTGTTATTAAAAGGTAAAAAAAAGAACATAAAAGAGCCGTAAAGCCTAATGGGCTTTTTAAAATTAATTTTTGCATATAGTTGATTGCGAATTGGTTAGGTAGCCCTTTTTTTTATGCTATCGTTCTTTGATTGGATTCGAATGGTAAACCGAGCTTCCATTTTTTATATTTAGAATGTTAAAAACTAATCCTTTTTTATGCCTGAATTCCTATAT
>OFRA01000312.1_pt1 | contig 12781 bp, 31 predicted proteins | sample 1543001 | NCBI WGS metagenome assembly OFRA01 (sample SAMN07774221, study PRJEB24372) | wastewater metagenome | isolation source: Lake Maggiore Verbania | place: Italy: Verbania | collected 2015-12 | reverse complement strand
AAGCGGATGGGTTGAGTTGAAGATTCTGCCAGAACTTTTCAAACAATGAAAGAGGCAAACCTTCTTCATGAATGGCGCGAACTTTGTCTGCCAACGATTGAGGTAGTTCCTCACCCAAGTAGGAGACTGATTCAGGAGAGATTTTAAATCCATTTTTTTCAGCATTTGGGCTGGTTTTTTGGATAACTTCGCGAATTGCCGCATCTTGCTCTGCTTCTGGCAGGTCAAACTTCTCAAGGATTTTTGCGTATTGCATTGAGCCGCGCTCAAACTTGAGTGGTTTGTTGTCGATGAAGAGGACGATGCCGTTTGAATTGATGATATATTGCATGACTTATATTATACTGGTTTTTTGTTTCTTGTCAAGAGAATTTCTTTGATTATTTGAGATTCAGGATTTTGCGAAGTTCGTTGCGACTGATCTTTGGTGAATTGTAGAAAGAATAGGTAGAGCCGTTCTTGAGCAGTCGCAACATGCGTGAGCGCAAACTGTTTTCTGCCTCAATTTTTTTGATCTTGTTCGCGTAGCATTCGATATATTTATCTTTTTTAATCAATCTTTGCTTCAGTTTCTCCTGAGAACGTGAGTCTAAAAAATTGAATTGACTCTTTTCCAACGAAGCATCTCTCTCTGCTTGTTTTGCCACAATTTTAGCAATTTTATTTTGCTGGTTATTGTAGGCGATAGAATCTCTTTTGAACCAACCAATGCCGTAAAGACTGTCGCACATTTGTTTTGATGCGGAACTAGAGATGTCCTTGATTTTGCTTGGATAATGAGAGATGGTGAAATAATTTAGTTCATCTAAATGAGTGAACTGCATCTCTGACATTTGTTTCGCAGCTTCTTGTTCGTCTGCTGCTAGTGGCAACATTAGTCTGGCGCGAGCTTTGTTGTGAAGCTGAAGAGGGGTCAAACGCTCGTATTTAGCATTCCAAGAGTCAATGTGATGGCGCACTCCATAAGTGACATTAGATTGATCTTGCTTCTGTCTGGGTGAGCTTTGAAGATTGAAGACTTTGCTTTTGACCTTCTTGAACTCAAAGAATTGACTGAGCTTTTCGCGATTAATCTCTGGAAGATCAAAGATGCTCTCATTGAGAGAATAATAGTTTTTATTATCAGCGATAGCTTGTTTAGTTAGCTTTTCTTTCCAGTAATTAGCAGACTCTTTGTTTGGAATCAAAGAAACCAAATACTTACCTTTGATTGTTTCATAAGGAAGACTATTGCATGAGTCGATGTTAACGATCACTGCGTAAACATCTTGGTAAACCTCGCGTTTTTTAATGTTAAAAATATTGCCAGTGAGATTGTGATCGTTGCGGTCATCCAAGAGTTCTTGGAGATTCATTGGCTTGATGCTTTTAATATCTTCTTCAAAGATTTCAACCAAGGTTTTGCGAACTTCTTCAAGCACTCGACTGTTGCTTGGAGTGCTTTCAAAGTTTTCGCGGCTAATTGGCAGGGACATTTTACCAATCGGAATATCCACAACCATAACCAAATCTTTATTGAGCGAAGAAACTCGACTCAGAAAAGAACTAAAATTAGTATGAAAATATGAAACATCGCCCATCTTTAAATACAAATCGCTACCGTTAAAATGCGGAGCATTGAAGACTCTGAAAGAAAAACCGTTGCGAGAGATGACTCTCTCAGGAACGATAGGCAAAGACTTGTTTGTCACGTCTTTAAAATTGTGACAAACAATTGGAGAAGCGCAGAAACGAGTAAAGCTAAAGCAGCAATTACTAAAAGATACTGTATCTTGGTTTTTGATCTGCAAAGAGATCTCAAGTCCAGTCTCAAGAGTTGGTGACTCGGATACTTTTAAGATTTGGCCAACTGGAACGCCACTGTTTCCGCCGCCAAGGGCACAAACATACATGGTGCAAACGCCATTAAAATAGCTTTTAATATAAAAAGTATCAGTGTAGCAGTGACCAGCTTTTGAGCCAACGCCGAAACCGCCGATTTGATTGTTAGAATTGCTTTTGGTGCTGCGGAAATACATGCCAAACACGTTGCGAATATCATGCTCGCTGAGTCCTTTGGCATAATCGCGAACAAAGAATTCTGTGGCTAAAGAGTCGTCGCTTGAACTGCGTAGTCCGAAATCAACAGGAACAGAAATATTGTGTTTCTTGTGCTCGTCAAGAGCATTGCAAACGTATTCGCGCACAACAGCAAGAATCTTGTCGCTGTAAATCTTATCGCGAAGATAAAATGTGGCCATGTCTGCGCCAGCGGCATCCATTCCCATAGAGGAAGAAGCCATATTGTTAGAGGTAACGAGTGGGTTGGCAAGTGCTTGGATTTTCATAAGGCTTCTAATATGGCGGAGAATGTCTTTTGGTCAAGATGTTTTTTTGTTTAGTTGAGAATTATCTTTTAATACTGTTCTTGAAGAGCGATTTCAATCTCTTGTTTTTTAATGTCGCCGCTGATTAAGTCTTGGTAAGTAACAAAATAATAAGCGCACGTTCCGTTTGGAGTTTGCTCTTCTCTCAGGAATTCGCGAGAGATTTCTTTCCAAGCTCGTTCTCGGAAGAGTTCTTGAATAGATTTTATAATAAATTCGATCATATTAATTCTGCAATATTGATGGTATGAAGCCTAAACCTTCACAGTTCTCGCAGCATCCAGCATTATATTCATCACCCCATTCAGGTTTGCGGTATGATTGAATATCTGCACCATTTTCATTATCCCAATACTGAATGCCATTTTCATCACACAGCGGACATTTACGATAGGTTGTTTTGCCTAGAATAATATCTACAAATTCTTTTCTTGGTAGTGTAAAGTAATTCATTGCTTTATTTTATATTGAACTTCAATCTCCACAAGCTCAAATTCAAGAGCATTTTGCTTGTAATATTCTACTCCATTCATGGAGCTGCGCATCAAATCTTCTTCAATGATGTTTATTGCTTTATAAGCCATTTCTTCAGGTACAAATTCATCAACAAGATGCATATAAACATCCCAATTGCTGATGAATGTTTCCAATGCAACCCACTTGCCAGTTGGCTTGTGACGATATGCGAATTTTGTTTCAGTGTAAAACATAATCGAGTTGTTTTTTATTGTCTTGCAAAAATATCTATACTAGAGCACACTTCTGATATAGTGCCAAATGCGGTATTACTGCCATTCCATCTTGTTATGCCTATAGACTTAATTGTATTTTGGCCGTAAGTTTTCTCAAACTCATTCAATAGGCATTTGATTGAGTCTTCAAGCTGTTTCTTGTCTTGTCTAATTTTTTCGATTGTCATACTTTTATTATAGAGTCGTTCCTTTACCTGTCAACAAGATTATCCTGGTGAATTATAATAATCCTCCCAATTATTTTCTATTTTCATCTGTTTTTCAATTTCTTCACCATAACAGTTAAATGCAGTTACATATCCAGATCGTCCAATAAACAAATAACAATCTTTATTCGCTTCATAAACAAATGTTACATAACGTTCTGTATGGTTATCCCAGATGCGGAATTTAAGCTCTCTCATTTTAATTAAGTAATTCGGGGTTTTCAAATATATTACCAATCACTCTCATTCTATTAAATCCACAAACAGGTATAGGGGGTGGTAACTCATATCTATAGATAATATTACCATCCGCATCATCTCCTTCTATATAACAGAGCCAATGAAAGGAAGAAATTCCACCATTCGGTGCTTTTCCTAATTTAAATGGTTTTAATTGAAATGCACCTGCTTTGAAGATGACTTCAAACAAGCACTGCATATCAACTTCTGGTACATCATAATGATTCAAATAAACAATGTCACCTTCATAAACTTCATTATCTAGTTCATCATTTTTGCCAGTGTATTGAACTACAACGTATCGTGGCTCTTTTACAATTCCTTTGGCTGTTAGGTAGTGTTCAGCAGCAGGGCTTGCTGCGTAATCTTCACCAAACTCGCCGCTTTTCCACAAGCCAACATAATCTGTCAGCTTGCCTGTGAATGGACAAATGGCCCAATTGCTGGTGCAATGCATGGAATAGCCGTTTTCTGTGATCCAGCGTCTATTTTGATTGTCCCAGATGCGGGATTTAAGTTGTCTCATAATTCATCAATGTTAAACCATATTCAATCATTTGCAAGGCAAACCTTTTGTTTTTAATTTGTGAACGCTCATGAGAGCAGATGACTTTTAGTTCTGTAGGAATATGTGTCACTTGTATAGAAGAGCTAACAATGCCTACATGCTGTCCGCCTGGCCTTACAAGTGGATATGGTTCGATTAGGAGGTCTGATTCATTCATAAAATATCACCAGTCCAATAATCTGTATTAATTTGTATTTGAAGTTTCTTGCACTCTTTAATATAGTATATGAGAGCATCTCTCAAATCAATGACAGTTTGAGCAGAATAATTTCCATCATCCACCCATTCATCAGTCATCTTTTCAAGAGCTTCAGTGAGTGGTACATCCTCGCTATTCATATAGATTGTAGGTTTTTTCATAATATTTCTTTTTTAATTCATGTTTGGTTCGCGAAAGTATGAGTCAAGCTTTTCAAGACCTTTAATAACGTCATCTTGTTTCATTGCAATACGCGCATAATAAATGCTGAGACAAATAGATCGAAGCTTATCATACTCGGCTTTATAGTTTTCGTGCTCTGATATTTTTTGTGTTTTAGTCATTTTTCATTTCATCTACGAGTTTTCTAATAGTGTTGATTATGGGAGCGTCAATATCTCGAAAATTATCATGAGTATCATAAAAAACACTCTGAGAATACCCTCTAGCCATGCCTCTCACAGAATCGCGGGTAATATCATACATTCTATCCACAACAGATTCATCAACAGCGATTCTCATGAAAGTATTAATAGCGTATAATTTATTTTTATTCATTTAATAATTCTTGAATACAGTCTCTTACAATTGCTCTTTTGACTGAATGTTTAACGCAATCCTCAACTGTATATTTTACTAAATCAGCGCATATGTACCAAACCTCATCTTCTCTTATGAAATCGTCAACAAGTTCTGAAATATCTCTGGTTGTATTTAGCGTAAGTTGACTAATAGAGTCAAAAGTTTTTTTTCTTATTGTTGAGTTATTCATCGTTCATCTCAAACACTAATTGCCTTACATCGTTCATTACAGTGCGTAATACTGCGTTTTCAACAGGCGTTTCTACGTTTTTGATTGGAAAATCCCATGCATCAAGGCTTAATACATGCAGACTATGTTGCCACATAAAAGCGTGAATAGATTCACAGATTGTTTTTTGTATTTTTAAAAAATGTGGGAAAAGAAATGTTTTCATTTTTAAATAAAATCGCTTGGAGAGTCAATTCCAAGCGATTCTTATTAATCTATGTCGGAGAGAATTTAAGCAATAGCTTGAATGTCGAAATCCAAACCAAGCGTTCGCTCTTTAACGGCATCCTCTAGCGTTATGCAGTCTGGACTCACGGCTTCAACATGCCAAACACCAGTAGTCTGATTTAACATCTTGAGATGTGGCGCATAAGGTACGCCTTCAAAAAGACAGTGCATATCCCACAATTCATACTGAGAACGAGTCCACCATTCTTTGTTGTACTTTTCGTACGAATCAATCTTCTTGCCCATGCCAAGCATCCGCTCAACACCAAACTTACGCACAAACTCCATCTTTTGGTCAGCATTCTCTAGTTGAGAATAGTCTTTGTCGCTTAAATTGCCAGAAGGAGTAACAGCAAGCCATTCTGGAACACGAATGCCATTAAGCATAAAGATTTTAATGTTTGTTTTGCCGTTGCCTCGACCAGCGTATTCAATAGCAGGACCACCATCACAATGAGCAACACGGTTCTCATTTAATTTAATGGTTGTTGGCTTTTGAGAAACGATGCAAACATGATCAAAGGGAAAAATCATGCCCAATTCAGAAGTCGCTTTCCAAATCGCAAAGTTTTCAGTCTTCTCTCTGTAATCGACTCCTAAGACTTGCTGGCAGTAATCATAGAAACTCCAGATAGAAGCGTCGAAAGAACCAACAAGATAAGGTGTAGAAAAGCTTTCGAGTTTAATGCGATCCTTTTTAGGAGTCGCGTAAAATTCGTCTACTTTGACCATGATTTCATTCACTGGCGTTCCTTCGTTCGCGAAGTGGCAAGCGATCCAAGCCTCAATCGGGTCATCAACCAAGATGATTGGAGTGCGAGGTTTTTGCAGCAAATGCTCCTGAACATCGTTCACAATATCAAGGGCGCGATCATATTCGATGCGGTTTGTGCTGATGCCAATATCAATCCATTTTTGAGCGTAGATTGGGCATTGGTCTTTTTGTTCTTGAGTTAGTTCAGTAATCATGTTTTTTATCTTTTTAAATTAGTCTTGAACGTTACGTTTAGCCATGGAAATGTAATCGAATTCTTGTTGAACGCCGATTTCCCAGTCACCTGCTGGAATTGGAATCGCTGTGTGGCGATCTGCAATCACACAACGAACATTTGTTGGTTCAGAGTTGCGCATGTAACGTTTCTTGTCTTTGGTAAAGAACTGAACTGTGTTAGATGGGCGATCAATAACGTGATGATTGCCAGTTACTTCGCTGTTAGCGATGATAACTTGAGGAGTGTTATGTTTTTCAAGAACTGCGTCTTGTGGGACTTGGCTCTGGAAGATGATGCATTCGCCGTGGATGATTGCTTTTGGTTTCATAATAGACTTTAGTGTTTGTCGTTTGTTTTGTCAACTATTGATTGATAAAAAAGAATAATGGTTCCGCTGGTGAGGATCGAACTCACGATGTTTACCACTTGGGTACAAAATTTTAAGTTTTGTGCGTTTCAGCCTAGCTTCGCCACAGCGGAATTATTCTCTTTAGAAATTACTGAATGAAATCAAACATAAATTGATCCTCATTTTCAACTTCAGGTTGCGGGAAAACTTCTTTAGCGATTTCAGGAAATGCATCCGTTAAGATGTCCAAATTCACAATGCCTAACACTGCCATTTCGCCTATATTCGGTTCTCCTAATTCGCTCCAATTACCAGTGCCAATGTTCACAACGGAGTTCATGTATTCCATTGCATTTTTTACTGCATTTTTTTGATTTTTATTCATTTAGTTAATGTGGATGTTAAAAGTAAAATATAAAGTGTGACTATTGCCATAAAGCAAGTTAAGGTAGGAACTTTACTTTGTCAAATTTTTTTTGAGAAAATCAAATGAATTCCAATCATGACCCCAATAAAACAGAGCAATAATAAAAAAAACTTATGACTCAGTGCTAGGCTTTGTAAATCCATACTGTTGATGAAAAATTTGTATTAATAAACCAACCTGCTCCTCAGTGCAGTTGCTAAGAACTTCTGGTCCTTCATCTTTATTATAACCAATAATAATGAATTTATCAAAACAAGTCTCAAGTTGAGACTCTGCAAGAAGTTTGCCGAATTTTTTTTGAATTTTTTCTGCGTCAAAGATTTCGCTCATTTTAGTGGCCCTTCTTCTTCATCACACCAGCATTGAACTTTTCCTGGCCTAACAACGTGAAGGCCACAGTCTTTTCTTTTGCAGAGAGTCCATTCTGAGCCAAAGCCATCTTCAATTTTAGGGCGGCGAAAAATATTGTCGTAATTATTCCAATATTTTTGGAGATTCGCGCCTTTTCTTAACTCGTCACCTTTTCCTGCTTGGTTATTCATGTTTACAAATATAAACGTTGAAATGGCTACTGTCAAAAACTTCGTGAATAATTTTTTCTACGATGTTCCAATCAGCGCCGCCCAATCCACATCCGATTTTATATGGAATATAAATGTCTGAAAGCTCAACATATTCATCAATTATTCCAATAGGCCATCCACAATTTTTAGTTTGCATTTCAGCACTATAGAAAGTTGTGTTGGCGATTCTTTTAAAACCAGCAATCAATGCAGAATATTCTGTTTGTCTCTCATTAGTGCCAACATTGTTTTGTCCAAACAAGTTAGCTACTACAATATTATGAGCTACATTCACTTCAAACACACTGCCTAACAGCATAATTGGAAGCTTTTGACGTTTGATATGGGCGATATATTTTTCAGCATTAATGGGCCATTTGCGTGCAATTGCACCCGCTAATCCACCCACACCACCAATGCAGTTTACAGAGTGAACGATGACTCCTTTATCGACTGTTAAGATGTCTTTATTAATTGTTGTAATCATAAATTTTTATTTTAAAGCGTCATTAATTTTATCAAATACGTCATCATAATAAGCCCAAAGAATTTGAAATTTATTCTGTTGGGTTTTATCTACAAATAAGCCAAAATCATATCCATCTATTGAAACTACGAGTTTAAAAGGATATTTTTCATCATCTGTTTCTGGTGGCTCTGCATCATTTTCATCATAGCAAATAGAACAGCCATTTCCGTTGTCCCAATTATATTCAACGCGCCCAAACTTAAACTCGAAAGATTCAAAAAAACTATCCTCCCTACAATCAATGTATATAATTTGAGAATCATGTTTGGGGATTTTGTTTTTTGTGTTTAAAAATTTTAAATTCATATTTTTAAAAAGGTTCATCTACAATTTCTACATCAAATTCATCAATGCTGCAAAATTCACCATCCCATCTCTCACCTTCACTTTCTCCAAAAATGTCAATTTCATTTTCGAGTTGAGGGATGCGTAACCCACAAACACATATTGCTTTGATTCCAGTAAAGTTAACACAGCTTTCCCACTCTTCAAGTGAAACTCTCCAAATTTGGTGAGGAGGTCTGCAATCATAGCTGTACACTTCTGTTCCTTCTTTGAACCAAGTATCAGGCTTTGCTGTTAGTTTGACGTATTTCATAATTCAACTAATTTTGGAAATGGATGTTTTTCGTTAAACTCTTTTAGTTTTAATACGATGTAGTTTGATGAGCCATATCGTTCTTCAATTTCTGGTAAATGCCAAGGAGCGAGTCTCATGTGTTCCTCAAGCTTTTCTTGCCAAATTTTTACTTTGACATTATACATTTGCAATTCATTATCTGTTAATTCAAATTTCATAGTTTTTATTCTTTAATTGGCCATTCAAACATAGAAAGATGAAACAAATGATCACCTTCAATTTCCTCCAACCATACTGCACACCATGAAGAATAAACTTCACAATTGCGAACTGTATATGTTTCACCAACTGTTAAGTTGTCTTTAGCAAATTGAATGACGTTGGTGTAGTGCGGATAAAACATTCCATCAGCACCTTTGAATTTTACTTTATGACCCTTGCAAGGCCATTTACTGTCTCTATTTTCAAAAAGACTGAAAAATTGATCATCGTTCATCGGTCAAAAGGATTAAAGTTTTTAAATAGTGAACGTACATAGAGCAGAAATGCTATCCAAAGTCCAGTCGCTGAACAAAATCCAAACCAAAATCTACCATCAAACAGCCAATCAGGGATTTCAATAGTTAATGCTAGTAGTGTGTTCATATTAGCAGTATGTTTTATCTTTATGTAATTCGGCATCAAACTTTGTGTTTAAATCAACACCCTTGAATTGTTCACCTAATGGAACTTCACAACAAAGATTATTTGTAGAAGAATTTACATCACATGTAATTCTAAAAGGTTCTAATAATGGTGCTACAGGATATTGTAGCGGATACAAGGAAGGAACATGAAATTCTGAATATTTTTCTTTTAGTTCTTCTAAAATATCAGACTTGTTCTTTTCACTTCGATCAGGAGTTTTCTTCTCAAACAAAAGAGCTAAATGATCTTTGATGATTTGAGTTTGAGTTTGATCAATATATTCTACATTGGAAATCTCAAGAAATCCATGCAGCCAAATTGCGAAATGTTCGTAGTTCATATTTTATTCTTTCCAGTGTTTATTCAGAACGCCTCTCTTGTCTGCTACATATTGTGCTACACCATTATAACCATCTTTTCGGTACATGTCAAATAGTTTCGGAATATCACTCCATGCAAGATCTTCACTATCAGCAGCAGGAGCAAAATAATCATTGATGTTGATGCATAAGTAAGCACCTTCATTGTTTTGAGAGTCCCACATTCTTGATAGATAAATAACGCCTTCATCTAATAGAAGAGCAGCCATACTTTCATGATCTGGCTCAATGCCATGTTCACCTAAATCGTGATAATAAGTGCGTTCAATGGTAGATGTTTCAGTCATTTTATTCTTTACTATAGAGTTTATCCCATTCCTTATCAACTGCATTTAAAGCGTTTATTGCAATTTTATTACCATCAAAATCCACAAGTTCTTTCAAAGCATTGTGCATAATCTCCCATTGATTCTGAAAGCATTCATAGTCTTTTAAATTGATTTCGCCGTATTTGCATTTGACTGCATGGCAATTGATGGGAGGGCAGCAACCAGTCTCACCACAACTATCGCAAGTTTCGCAGTAATGGTTTTCGGAATCAATCTGGGATTGAATTTCTTGACAAACTATAGAATCTTCTGGATAATTTTCAGGGTCACAAATTAATGGTCGAACTTCTTCACCATTACTAAACTCTGCAACAATTTCTTGTTCAACAAAGAATACTGCACAATCGTAATCAGGAATTTTAAACCCATAAGCAAGTTGCTCAGGATCATACCTATCAACTCCACCTGTACAAATTCCCTCACCCATATAACGATTGTAGTCGTATGGACCTTGACAGTTGATCATGTATTTTTTGCCTTTGATTGGAATCATATTATTTTGTTGGTTTATAACCCGCTTCTTCAGCGAGCTTTGGAGACAAAGTTTTATACCAGCCGCCTCTCATGCACAATTCGCCCTTATCTCCAGACACATCACATGTCTTGCTGCAAAGGTACTCTGCAAACTGAACCATGCCAGATACCTGGCTGTCACCACCTGAATAATAGAATCTAAGACCACCAAATTTTTCCTTGATTTGATCAATCTTAACTGGTTTTACGTAAATTTTATTAAACGCTACATATTTGTGGGATCGTTCTCTAAACTTTTCAGCAAATGTAAAATATGGTTTATTATACTTCCACTTGTTATATTTTGGAAACAGCTTGATGAACTGCTTATGATTCCAGTCAAGGAATTTATAACACCCAGCCCATAGATAATATTTCTTGCTTATGATTACTCTTTCAGAGCGATAAGAGCCAGTTGCATATCTAGTAATAGCACCGCATAGCTCATCAATGATCGTTTCCCAGCCTTGCGGAACCCATGCACCACAAGGACATTCAAGACTTCCATCCTCTTTCTTATAAAAGAGATCGGGGTATTTTCCTATTAGATATTCTTCAAAGTTTTCCATATTTTTATATTGCCTCTGTTCCGTTAATGTATCCAACATCGTCAAAGAAGATGTCAAGAACTTTTAGTTTGATTGCTGGTTTGCTATCCCCATCAGGAATGAACCAACAATAATCATTCCCTGTGCTTGCGTCTGTTGTTGCAAGACCTGTCTGACCGTAGTTGACACGTTCTAAACCGCGTCTGTAGCAGACTGCTCTTTTGATGTAATATTCTTCCATGTTATTTTTCTAGTAGGGCGTTAATAATCTTTTCTGCGTTTTCGTGGAAAGATGGGTAAGAAAGACTATTGAATTCTTTTCCGTTGCGACTCATGAACCAGTTCCAATCTGCAAGAGCTTGCTCGCTGAGTGGTTGATTAACTGGTTTAGCTTCGCTAACCTCACGAATAATTTCCACCAACTTATCTCTCTTATCTTTTACTGCTGCAAGAAGCTCTGCTTTCGCAGGATAAACAGAGTGATAGATTGACTTACAGCCATCTTCCACCTTTACCAAGTGCCAGCCTTCGCGCAAACCATCCACGATACTTATGTCATTGACTTGAACATATTTATTGCCTTTTTTCTGGTACAAGGCGCGGTTTTGCTTGTTGTATATAGAGTTCATTGCGTTCATAGTTGATGACTATACTTTGAACTTTGAGATAGTCAAGCTAAAGTTTAAAAGATAATCTTTGAATCTTATGCCCTATCGACAAAATGATTTTGCTTGTTTTAAATAAAATTTTTCCTAATTTTCTCTGGCATTTTCCGCGAATAGTTTTGTTAAAAGCGATTTGTTTTTTATGCTGTTCGGCCCATTCTTTTTCTCTTTCAATTCTGGGATTAGCGTCTTCTTCCTCGTATTGCGCTAAAGAAATTTCATGAACTTTACCACTAATAAAAACAATTTTAAAATCAATAGAGACATCTAAAGATTCTGTTTGAAGATAGTCGTAACATCTAATTGTTGTTGTGATGTTATAGGGGACCATTTCTACAGAAATAGTTTTCATGTAACTCTTTAAAAAATGACTTTCATCGTTTACCCATTCGCATTCCCTCTTTTCATGCATTAAAGAATCGCCTTCAATATAGTAGGTATGTAAAGCTTGATCAAAGTCTTTGGTTTGCAAAGTTACTTGCTCATCCTTAACTAGACTCAAGTATTTTTCTATTTTTTCGTCAATTCCTAGTAGTTTAGACTTAGGAATAATGATGCTATCAAACATTCCCAAAATATTAAACCTCCCAAGTTGTTGTTGAAGTTGTGTGATCGCACTGATCACAACTCTCTGAGTCGAAATCTAATTCGCTGTACTGAAACAGTCTAATTAAATCAGTAACAAATAAACTACCATCATTGATATGGTCTTGCATTTTGATTAACAAGTACTGAACGAAATTATCTGTTTCCGTTTTATCCATTTCTCGCAAGTCTTTTCCATCAATTGTCCAAGACTCACCCATGCATGTTGAGTGCTCAATTATTTTTTTCATTTTAGAATATGTA
>OFRA01000310.1_pt1 | contig 12817 bp, 13 predicted proteins | sample 1543001 | NCBI WGS metagenome assembly OFRA01 (sample SAMN07774221, study PRJEB24372) | wastewater metagenome | isolation source: Lake Maggiore Verbania | place: Italy: Verbania | collected 2015-12 | reverse complement strand
TGGCTGGTTTGGATTTAATGCCGGTTCAGCGTTGGCAGCAAATGGAACTGCGGGTCTAGCATTTATCAATACTCAAGTTGCAACAGCTGGAGCACTTGTTGGCTGGTTGTTAGTTGAAAAGATTCGCAATGGACATCCAACGTCCCTTGGAGCTGCTTCTGGTGCAGTTGCAGGTTTAGTTGCAATAACTCCTGCTTGTGCCTTCGTTGCACCATGGGCAGCAGTAGTTATCGGATTATTTGCTGGTATTTTCTGCGCACTTGCAGTTGGTTTGAAGTATAAGTTTGGATTCGATGATTCACTCGATGTCGTCGCAGTTCACCTAGTTGGAGGAATCTGGGGATCTTTGGCAATCGGCTTGTTTGGCACAAGTGTTGTAAATAGCGTCGGCCTGAATGGTCTTTTCTATGGTGGTGGCACTGATTTACTTGCCAAACAAGGGCTAGGTGTTGGAATGGTTGCACTTTATTCATTCCTCGTTACATTGGTACTTGGGTTCATCATCGAAAAGACAATCGGGTTCCGTGTCTCGAAAGATGATGAAGTAGAAGGTGTCGACTTGTCTGAACATGCCGAGACTGCTTATGAAATGTCTAGCTCTTCACGAGGAGGTTCTTTCTGATGAAGTTAATTACAGCAATCCTGAAGCCATCTAAGTTAGAAGATGTCAAGAATGCTCTGCAGAAACATGGCGTTAAAGGGATGACGGTCTCAGAAGCTAGTGGCTTTGGTCGTCAAAAGGGACATACCGAGGTTTATAGAGGAGCCGAATACACAGTTGACCTCATTCCAAAGGTTCGACTTGAAGTACTAGCAGATGACGAAGAAGCAGCCGCAGTTGTCGAAGTCATTGTTAAGGCAGCATCAACAGGAACCATAGGTGATGGAAAGATTTGGATGACGCCAGTTGATCAAGTAGTACGTGTTCGCACTGGAGAACGTGGGCCAGAGGCAATCTAAGTTTCTTATAGGTGAAACTTTAAGTAAAGGCGGGCCAACAAAGTTGGCTCGCCTTTATTGCAACTGCTCAAGTAGTCTTAGCGCCTTATGTTCGAGTCACTTACTTCCCGCTTTAGCAGCGCACTTTCAACGTTGCGCTCACGCGGCAAAATTAGTAGCGCAGATATTGATGCGACCTGTGCTGAGATTCGCCAAGCTCTACTTGAATCTGATGTTGCACTATCTGTCGTAGAAAGCTTCGTTGAGCAGATACATGAGAAATCTTTAGCTGCCCTTGCGACAATGCAGTCTGGTACTAATCAGGGGCAAGCAATCTTTGAGATCGTTAATACATCTCTTATTGAAATTCTTGGGGGAGAAGCACGCAGAGTTCGTTTTGCTAAGAATCCTCCAACTGTCATTATGTTGGCAGGTTTACAAGGTGCTGGAAAGACAACTTTGGCTGGAAAGCTTGCAAAGTTCTATGCCGATCAAGGAAACACGCCACTTCTCGTTGCCTCCGACTTACAACGACCAAATGCTGTCACACAGTTGCAAGTAGTTGGTGAAAGTATTGGTGTTCCAGTCTTTGCGCCAGAGCCGGGCAATGGAGTTGGTGATCCAGTAAAGGTTGCAAAGAGCGGTGTTGAGTTTGCTAAATCAAAGCTCTACAACATGGTTATCGTTGATACCGCAGGTCGCCTAGGTATAGATGAAGAGCTAATGAAACAAGCAGCTGATATTCGAGATGCGGTTAATCCAGATGAGATTCTCTTTGTTGTTGATGCCATGATTGGTCAAGATGCGGTGAGAACCTCACAAGCGTTTTTAGATGGCGTTGGCTTTGACGGTGTTGTTTTAACTAAGTTAGATGGTGATGCTCGCGGTGGTGCAGCTCTCTCAATCGCTTCCATTACCAAGCGTCCGATTATGTTTGCATCCACTGGCGAAAAGCTCAGTGATTTTGACATTTTCTATCCCGACCGTATGGCCTCACGAATTCTTGGAATGGGAGATGTTGCAACACTTGCAGAGCAGGCCAAAAAGGCTTTTGATGGTGATACATCTGCAAAGCTGGAAGCCAAGTTTGTAAGTGGTGAAGATTTCACATTGGAAGATTTCCTAGAGCAACTACAAGCTATGTCTAAAATGGGCTCGATGTCTAAGTTATTAGGCATGCTGCCCGGTGCTGGGGCGATGAAGAAACAGATTGAAAACTTTGATGAAGGCGAGATTGTTCGCACTAAAGCAATTGTTCAATCAATGACTCCGATTGAAAGACGCGATCCTAAAGTTCTCAACGGCTCTCGCAGGGCTCGAATTGCGCTAGGTTCTGGTCGCAAGGTCTCTGATGTGAACAACTTGGTAGATCGCTTTTCAGCGGCTCAAAAGATGATGAAGCAAGTGCGAAACGGGGCAACGCCACAAGGCATGGCTGGTATGGGTCTTCCTGCGATGCCTAAGGCGGCGATAAATAGCGCAGCCCCCAAGAAGAAGTCCAAATCAGGCAATCCAGCCAAACGAGCCCTAGAAGAGGGGCAATAAAGCTCGATTTCACCTTTGCCACCCTGAGATGGCAGAATTGGGCACCTGTTGATGGGGCCCTCTACCCCCGTTCAACATCCACGACCGATAGTTGTATGTAATTGATTGCGCACCCCGCTGCGATTGATTTTTATGACACACATAAACAGGAGCACAACCTCACTTGGCTACAAAAATTCGCTTAATGCGCATGGGTAAAATCCGCACACCATTTTTCCGCGTAGTTGTTACAGACTCACGCAAAGCACGTAACGGTCTTTCAATTGAAGAAATTGGTCGTTATGTTCCAGGACAAGAACCATCACTTATTGAGATCAACTCTGAGCGTGCTCAGTACTGGCTCGGTGTTGGTGCACAACCATCAGAGGCTGTAGAGGCTCTTCTGAAGGTCACTGGAGATTGGCAAAAATTTAAGGGTCTTCCTGGAACTGAAGGCACACTTCGTGTTGCAGCTCCAAAGGTTGGCAAGCATGTTGCTTATGAAGCAGCTATGAAGCAGGCAATGGATGAACCAAAAGAAGGTGCAACCACTCTTAAGAAAAAAGCACAAGAGAAATTAGCTGCAAAGGCAAACCCAGTTGTTGAAGAAGCAGTAGTTGCAGCACCAGTTGCTGATGCTGCAGTTGAGGAAGTTGTTGATGCAGTAGTTGAGGCACCAGCAGAAGCAGTAGTTGAAACTCCTGTAGAAGCTGTTGTTGAAACACCAACTGAAGATGTGGCTGCAGAATAACAATGATGGATGAAGCCCTAGAGCATTTAGTAAAGGGAATCGTTGATAATCCCGATGATGTAGTTGTTGCTGAAAAGAACCATCGTCGTGGAACAACTCTTGAGGTTCGCGTGAATCCTGAAGATATCGGCAAAGTTATTGGTCGTAATGGTCGCACTGCAAAGGCGCTTCGCACGGTCGTGAGTGCAATTGCAGGACGTACTGTTCGCGTCGATCTCATCGAGACCGACGAAGCACGATAGCAATGCGTTTACTCGTGGGGCGCATCGGTCGCGCCCACGGAATTCTTGGAGAAGCGACGATTGAGGTTCGAACTGATGAACCTGATCGTCGTTTTGCCATTGGTAGCAGAGTTCAAACCGATGCCCATGGTGAGCTAACAATTATTTCTGGCCGCGTGCATAACGGTATTTTACTGCTGGGATTTAACGGCATCACCGATCGTAATGAGATTGAAAAGCTTCGCAATACTTTAATTTATTGCGATGTGGATATCAATGAGCCAGGTGCTGATGAAGATGATTACCATGTCTTACAGTTAATTGGCTGCGCAGCTCATTTAGAGTCTGGTGAACTCATTGGCGAAGTAATAGATGTCATAAATCTTCCAGGTCAAGATTTACTAGCGATTAAGACAGAGTCTGGGGAAATTCTGATTCCTTTTGTGCATCAATTAGTTCCTGTGATTGATATTGCCGCCCGTAGAGTTGTTGTAATTCCACCTGATATGTCGGGGGAAGTTAAATGAAAATTGATGTAGTTACTATTTTTCCAGAGTATTTCGCACCGCTCAAACTCTCCCTTTTGGGTAAAGCACAAGATTCAGGTTTAGTTGAGTTTGGAATTCATGATTTACGCACCTTTGCCACAAATGTTCATAATCAAGTCGATGACACACCATATGGCGGCGGCGCTGGAATGGTGATGATGCCTGAAGTATGGGGACAAGCCCTAGATCCACTGATGGATGCCGAAACAGATTTAATTATTCTGACTCCAGCAGGTAAGCGCTTTGATCAACCAATGGCAGTGAAGTTTTCACAATCATCACACCTAGTATTTGCATGTGGTCGATATGAAGGAATTGATGATCGTGTGCGCCAGCACTACCTCTCTGAGAATTTTAGAGTCCATGAGGTTTCCATTGGTGATTATGTTTTGGGTGGGGGAGAAGTTGCATCTCTTGTGATGATTGAAGCTATCACCCGCTTGATTCCAGGTGTTCTAGGAAATCCTGAATCACTTGCTGAAGAGTCGCATAATGAGGCGGGGTATCTTGAATATCCCAACTTCACAAAGCCGCAAAACTGGCGCGATATACCGGTCCCTGACATTTTATTAAGTGGAAATCATGGAGAAATCGCTAAGTGGCGAGCAGCACAAGCCATTGAGCGTGCGAAAGACAATTTATAACTAGCGGGTAACCTGCATTCTGCCGTAGCGTTATGCCTATGACGTATGACAGCAGAGCGATTCAAGCTCGACTTATTCGAGATCTAGAGCCTGTCGTTGCTGTTGAACTCGATCGACACCTCAAGGTACAAAAAAATTGGTATCCCCATGAGTATGTCCCATGGTCTGAAGGTCGCGATTTTGCTGGACCTCTCAATGGCGATGCATGGGAAGCAAAGGATTCACGTCTTACACCCGTTGCCCAAGATTCACTCGTTCTCAATCTTTTAACTGAAGATAACTTGCCGAGTTACCACACTGAAATTTCCCTCTCAATGGGCCGTGATGGTGCATGGGGAACGTGGATTGAACGCTGGACTGCAGAAGAGGCACGTCACAGCATTGTTATCCGAGATTATTTAATGGCAACGCGTGGAGTTGACCCATATGAGCTTGAAAATCTACGTATGGCACATATGTCATTGGGTTATCAGACTCCATATGAAAACGACATGTTGCACACCATCGCTTACGTTTCTTTCCAGGAGCTAGCTACACGTATTTCACACCGCAATACCGGCAAAATCTCAGCAGACCCAATTGCAGAATCCCTACTGCAACGTGTTTCTCTAGATGAAAACCTACATATGCTTTTCTATCGCAACACACTAGGCGCAGCCCTTGATATGGAGCCAAATGCTTCTATGCGAGCAATTGCTGATGTGGTTACAAACTTTGATATGCCAGGGGCAAACATGCCAGGCTTTGGTCGAAAAGCGGTGCAGATTGCTCTGGCTGGAATTTATGACATGGAGCAACATTTAGAAGAAGTGATTGCTCCCGTGCTTCGCGCGTGGAATGTATTTGATCGCACGGACCTGAGCGGTGATGGCTTAGCTGCCCGTGATGAACTTGCAGCATTTTTGTCCAAGACCACCGATGAATCCAACCGCTTTAATGAAAAGCGTGAGCTACATTTTGAGCGCCTCATTGCTCGTGGACAAGAACCACTGCGAATCATTAAGTAGTATTGCCCGCATGTCCAAGCGCGTTCTCTTCATCGAGCATGACCATGTTTCTGCAGGTGGTCCAATCTGGAAACAGTTTGAAAAACGGGGCTATGAAATATCGCGATTTATTATTGTTGATGAAGAACATGCCAAAGCCCCAAATGTGACACCAGTATGGCCAGATTTACTTTCATTTGATGTAGTGGTTGTGATGGGTGCGCCGTATGCTGCATATGATGATGGTGCTATTGGTAATTGGTTACTTCCACAAGTGGCAAAAATGCGCGAAGTTCATAACGCAGGAATTCCAGTTCTAGGTATTTGCTTCGGGGGACAGCTCATGTCTCGCGTTCTAGGCGGCGTTGTTTCTCGCTCTCCACACGCAGAACTTGGTTGGTATGAATTAGATAGTGATGATGAGAGTTTGATTCCTAAAGGACCTTGGTTTCAATATCACTGGGATCGATTCACTGTTCCACCTGGGGCAACAGAGATTGCTCGAACTCAATTGTGTCCGCAGGCATTTCACTTTGGTCGCACATTAGGTCTGCAGTTTCATCCAGAGATTGATTCTGAAGTTTTAGATATGTGGCTTGCAATGGATGGGGGATGCGCCGAGGTTGAATCTGAAGGCGTAGTGGTTGATCAGTTGCGTGCGGAGACTAGAAAACTTGAAGCGCAAAGTAATCAGCGCGGCTACGATTTAGTTGATCAATTTCTTGATCGCATCGCAACCGCGCCAATTCGCACAATCTAATTAATCGTTAGAGATAAATACGTTCTTTAACTCTGTGTAAGAATCAACTGCATCTGGACCCAAACCGCGTCCAAGACCTGATTGCTTGAAGCCACCAAATGGTGTCCAGAAACGCACTGAAGAATTTGAATTCACAGATAGTGCGCCTGATTCAATTGCGCGAGAAACACGAAGAGCTTTTCCAACATCGCGTGTCCAGATAGAACCAGATAAACCATATTCGCTGTCGTTTGCCATCTTGATGCCTTCTGCTTCATCTTCAAAAGTTAAGATTGAAACAACTGGACCGAAGATCTCTTCACGCCAAGACTTAGCTTGAGCATTCTTAGGAAGCAATACTGTTGGCGGCATCCAATATCCAGGCCCTGATGGGGCTGAACCTTGGAAAGCGATTTTTTCATCAAGATAAGACTCAACGACATCAAACTGCTTCTTTGAAATCAGCGGTCCCATTTCAGCGGTTGTAAGATTTGGATCTTCACAACGGAATTTCTTAACCGCTACCTCGAAGTGCTCCATGAACGTATCGAATGCAGACTTTTGCACAAGGATCCGAGAACGTGCACAGCAATCTTGGCCAGCGTTATCAAAGACTGCGCCAGGTGCGCTAGCTGCAGCTTTTTCAATATCTGCATCAGCAAAGATGATGTTGGCGCTCTTGCCACCAAGCTCAAGAGTCACGCGCTTCACCTGATCGGCGCATACAGCCATGATCTGCTTACCAACTTCAGTTGAACCTGTGAAGCCAACTTTTCGAACTAGGGGATGAGTGACAAAGCGATTACCAACAACACTGCCCTTTCCAGGCAAAATATTGAGAACACCTTCAGGAATTCCTGCGAGCAATGCAAGTTCGCCAAGGCGAATGGCTGTTAGTGGTGTGTATTCGGCTGGCTTTAGAACAACAGTATTTCCAGCAGCTAGCGCTGGAGCAAAACCCCAACCAGCAATTGGCATAGGAAAGTTCCAAGGAACAATGATGCCAACAACACCCAAAGGCTCTTTGAAAGTTATATCTATTCCACCTGGAACTGGAATTTGCTTACCGAATAAGCGCTCTGGTGCTGCTGAGTAATACATCAGCGTATTGGCAACGTTGTCTGCTTCCCACAGTGCATTGCCTCGTGTGTGGCCAGCGTTAGTGATTTCTAACTGCGCCAACTCTTCACGGTGATCAGTTACTACTTGAGAGAAAGCGCGAAGCAAACGCGCACGCTCACCAGGTGCCACATTTTTCCAACTCTGGAAAGCCTTGGCTGCCTTTGCGATAACTGCATCAGTTTGTTCCAAATCTAAGTGCGGAACATTCTTAACGATTTGTTCGGTGGCAGGGTTGATTACATCGTATGAAGTGGACACGGTTGTTTAGAACCTTTCGAAGTTGCGGACTAATTCCCAATCGGTGATTGCCTTGCCGTATGCAGCAATTTCAATCTTGGCCATATTTGCATAGTGTGCCTGAACTTCAGCGCCAAAGGTTTCCTTAACCCAAGCAGAGCCCTCCCACAGTGCAAGTGATTCATTCATTGATGAAGGAACACGTTGTGAGTCTGAGGCGTATGCATTTCCTGTGAATGCTGGTTCTAAAACCATCTTGTTCTTAATTCCATCAAGGCCTGCTGCGATGATTCCTGAAACAGCTAGGTATGGATTCACATCTCCACCTGCAACACGGTTTTCAAGGCGAAGGCTTTGACCCTTGCCAACAAGGCGCAGTGCACAGGTGCGGTTATCGCGACCCCAGCGGATAGCTGTTGGGGCAAATGAACCCGGGACGTAGCGCTTATACGAGTTGATATTAGGAGCAAAGAGCAAAGATATCTCGCGCAAATGGGCAATCTGCCCGGCAATGAACTGGCGTCCAAGATCACTCAAACCCTGTTCTTTATCTGAATCATCAGCCATCACCATAGAACCATCTAGGCCACGGAAAGAGAGGTGGATGTGTGAAGAGTTACCTTCTTTTTCATTTGGCTTAGCCATGAAAGTAAGTGCATAACCATCTTGGGCTGCAATCTCTTTTGCGCCGTTCTTATAGATAACGTGGTTATCGCAATTTGAAAGTGCATCTGAGTACTTAAAGGCAATTTCATGCTGACCAAAGTTACATTCACCCTTAACCGACTCAACTATCATTCCTGCTTTGGCCATAGACAAGCGAATTCTGCGCAAGAGCGGCTCAATTCGTGATCCACCCATGATGGAGTAATCCACGTTGTATTGATTCACAGGAATCAAATTCTTATAGCCCTTGTTCCACGCTTCCTCATATGTGTCCTTGTACACGACAAACTCTAGCTCGGTGCCACACATGGCTTCCATGCCAGCATCTTTAAGCGCCTTAACTTGCTTGCGAAGAATCTGGCGGGGAGATGCAACTACATCTGTGTGATCTAGCCACTGCACATCGGCTAATACAAGTGCGGCACCTTCTTGCCAATCAATCATGCGCAATGTGTCCATATCTGGAACCAATGCGAAATCGCTATAGCCGCGCTCCCATGAAGACATCTCATATCCATCAACGGTATTCATATCGACATCGACTGCTAGAAGGTAGTTGCAACCTTCAGTTCCATGCTTGAGCACTTCATCAAGGAAGAAAGTTCCATGAATGCGTTTGCCCGTTAAACGGCCCTGCATATCGGTCATTGCTACTACGACGGTATCTACTTCACCGCTCTTGATCTTGGCTGTTAAATCAGCAATCGTCATTGATGTCATGCCCAATAGCCTAACGATTTACGAGATTAAAATCTAGGGTAAAAAAATCCCCCCGCACTTTGTGTGCGGGGGGATTTATGAGAGTTATTACTCTTTTATAGGTTTGTTCGAGGACCTGTGTACCACTTCTTAGCAGACAGGTTCCACCAGATCCACAGAATGATTAACGCTCCGCCAGTAACAATCGGTGCGTAGTTCACTGCTGTCCAGGTAAAGCCTTCATTTCCTGGAATACCAGCTGGTGAGAATGGAAGAATAAAGTAAACCGAAATAACTGCAATCTCGGCAACTGCGATCGTGCACATCCACTTGTACTTAGATCCTAGGGTCCATTCACCAACTTTGAACTTATCGCCAGCCTTGAGGCGTAGGTAAATTGGAATTAAGAACGCTAAGTAAAGAGAAATCACACAAACAGATACAACTGCATAGAACGCAGTTGGTGCACCAGTTGGTGACTTCCATAGTGCTGGAAGAGTCAAAACAATGCCGCCTACTGCAGATGCAAGGACTGCATTTGCAGGAACTTGGTGCTTATTAACTTTCTTCCAGAGATTTCCTCCAGGTACTGCGCCATCGCGTGAGAATGCGAACATCATGCGTGAGCAAGAGGTTAAGCACGCTGTAACGCAGAAGATTTGACCGACTGTAGTGATGAGCATAATGATCTTAAATGATGCGCCTCCACCAAGTGCGCTGTATAGCAACGCAATGATTGAACCGCCACCGTAAGGGTTTACAGCTGGATCAAATGAGTTGATGTAATCAGTGTTAGTTGCAACATAAAGGAATGACATCAAAAGAATATATCCACCAATTGCTGAGTAAGCGATTGACTTCCAAATGCCCTTTGCAGCTGCTAAGTGAGCGCTGTGTGTTTCCTCTGACAAGTGAGCTGAAGCATCAAAACCGGTAATTGTGTATTGAGTGAGTAAGAATCCCAGTGGAAGCACAAAGTACCAGTAAGCGTTGTCACCAAAGCCTGAGTTGTTTACTTGTGTAGTAAACATCCAGTTAAGTGATTGATGCTTATCTGTACCAAATACCAGAATTCCAACAATGAGCGCTGCGCCGAATACGTGCCACCATACTGAAATGTTATTAAACATAGCTAGAAGTGGACCACTGTAAACGTTTACCAAGGTTGCAAAAGCAATAACAATGAGGAAGAGCATGAACTGCTGCTTGATGTAATCCCCACCCATAAAGCTTGTTGCATATGAAGGTGAGTACAAGCCAATGAGGTTGTTAAGGAATCCTGTTACACCGTAACCCACAGATGCTGTTACTGAAACGAGGCCAATCAGGTTGAGCCAGCCTGTGTAGAAACCAGCTTTAGCTCCACCTAGCTTTGATGACCACCAGTAAATACCACCTGATGTTGGATATGCAGAAGCAAGTTCTGACATACAAAAGCCGATGACCAAAATGAAAAGTGAGATGAGGGGCCAGCCAATTGAAATTGCAACCGGACCACCGTTATTCCAAGCCTGCGCAAATGTTGTGAAACAACCTGCGAGAATTGAAATGATTGAGAATGAGATCGCGAAGTTCGAGAATGAACTCCATGTTCGGTTAAGTTCTTGCTTATAACCGAGTTCATTTAAGCGTTGTTCGTCTGTAAGTGCCAAGATGTTCTCCTCCTTGAGCCATTTGGGGTAATCTTTCTACTCCACAGTGTGACTGAAATGGAAGGGGTTTTCTCAAAAATGTGCCGTCTTATGGGCTACGTGTCGCAGGCCGAATCCTCATTTCCCGCACAAGTGGGCAAAGATTTTGATGAATTCATAGCACTGTCCTCTGTTCACTGTGATGGCTGGGGAATCTCTACAAATGATAGACAGCAAGCACATGTGGTGCTAGAGAAAAAAGTTGAAGCTGCTGCCCAGAGTGCAACTTTTCAAAAGGTAATTGCTGACAATGCAGCCGATGGAGCGTTACTACATCTTCGTTGGGCAACTAAAGGAATATCAATAAGTGAGAACAACACTCACCCATTTGTCTACGGAAACTATTCATTTATCCATAATGGATCAATTTTTCCACCAGATTGTTTTTCTGACTTTATTGATGAGAAGTTTAAGAAGTTATTAGTTGATGACTCAGATAGTGAGCGCTATTTCTATCTCATGATGACTCAGATAGAAAAGCTTGGCTTAGCCGATGGAATCAAAACTACTCTTGCGATAATTAAAGAACATGGAAAAACCACTTCACTCAATTTTATGCTCATGAATAATGAGAACTTTGTAGTTGGCAGCGAGCATGACTCTGCAAAGAAACCTGAGTGGGCCCCAGATGACTATTACGTCATCAAATACAAGAAGAATGCCGATGGGGTTCTCTTTGCTTCAAGTGGGTGGAACCAACCAGGCTGGAACACCTTAGAAAATCACCATGCGGCCATCGTGAACCGTTCAACCTTTGAGATTGACGTAATCAACCTCTAATTTCCCCCATTACGATAGGTGCATGAACCGCACCTATGCCGTTGAAACTTACGGCTGCCAGATGAACGTGCATGATTCTGAGCGCATTGCCGGTTTGTTAGATGAAGCTGGTTTCACTCCAGTTGAGCCTGGTGTGCAGGCCGATATCGTGGTCTTCAACACATGTGCAGTGCGTGAAAATGCAGATAATAAATTGTATGGAAATTTATCTTTCTTGGCGCCAATTAAAAAAGCTAACCCTCATATGCAAATTGCTGTCGGGGGATGTCTTGCTCAAAAGGATCAGGCGACAATTTTAAAGAAGGCCCCTTATGTCGATGTGGTCTTTGGGACTCACAATGTTGGCTCACTTCCGGTCCTGCTTGAGCGTGCGCGTATTGAAGAAGAGTCACAGATAGAAATCCTTGAATCCCTTGAGCATTTTCCATCGACGCTTCCTGCCCGACGCTTATCAGCATTTTCCTCTTGGGTTTCAGTCTCGGTTGGGTGCAATAACACCTGCACTTTTTGCATTGTGCCAACTTTGCGGGGCATTGAAAAAGACCGAAGTGCGAAAGATATTTTAAGTGAAGTACGCACTTTAGTTGATCAAGGCGTCATTGAGATTACTTTGTTGGGACAAAACGTGAACGCCTATGGTGTTGATTTTGGTGATCGAAGTGCATTCGCCAATTTACTCAAAGATTGTGGCGAGATTGATGGATTAGAGCGGGTGCGCTTCATGTCTCCACATCCACGTGATTTCACCGATGATGTGATTGAATCTATGGCCACAACAGCTAATGTCATGCCACATCTACACATGCCCTTGCAATCTGGCTCAAATACTATTTTGCAAGCGATGCGACGCTCTTATCGCACCGATAGATATTTAGGGATTATTGATCGAGTTCGTAGCGCAATGCCACATGCCTCTATAACAACCGACATCATTGTTGGATTTCCTGGCGAAACAGAAGAAGATTTCCAAGCAACTCTTGATGTGTGCTCAACTGCCCGCTTTACCGCCGCATACACCTATCAATACTCAAAGCGTCCGGGGACACCGGCTGCAACTATGCCGCCGAGTGCTGCTGGTATTCCTCCAGAGGTTTTAGCTGCAGCGACTGGCGCAAGGAATGCGAAGGAAGACCCAAGATAGCTTGGTAACTTATTTTGAGTAAGAACGATAAATAACAGCGTTCCGATACCTGAGAAAAATAAAGTTGTAGTCGGTGAGAATCCAGTGATAATTGGTACTAGAAATGTTGCACCAAACATTGCAACTATG
>OFRA01000307.1_pt1 | contig 12827 bp, 17 predicted proteins | sample 1543001 | NCBI WGS metagenome assembly OFRA01 (sample SAMN07774221, study PRJEB24372) | wastewater metagenome | isolation source: Lake Maggiore Verbania | place: Italy: Verbania | collected 2015-12 | reverse complement strand
GATGCTGATGGTCCCAGTGTTGCCAAACTTATTGTTGATACTGCTGGTTGCTCATTAGAAGAAGCTTTACCTAAAACACTTACTATTAAGAGTGGAAAAGAAGGAAGATTTCGCAAGCTATATAAGTTAGAGCGTAAAGATTGGCAGCATTTCACAAGAAATAAATACGTTTGGCATGCAGAAGCTAACCGTGAACAACTGGAAGTTCTTTGGGAAAAGCACCAGGGGGCATTGATGGGTTTACATCCGGAGACTGATGGTTACTTTACGGCAGAAGGGGAAGGGTTTGAATGGGCACATAAATTACCATTGCTTCCTGCTTGGTTATTGAATGGGATCATAAATAAAAATGTTAGGCAAGGTAAGCCTGCAGCAGAGCACAGTCGTTTTGTTGGTCCGGGGTTTGCTATTAATACAACAATTTCTCTTGAAAGAGATATCAAGTTAGCACTAGAAGGTATGTATGCATGTCCACCTGAAGCTGCTGATGATCATGATATTTGGATAACCATAGGACAGAGTTTACATTCATTAGATGAATCTTTGTTAGAACATTGGGATAACTGGTCAAAATTAAGTAGTAAGTATAAAGAAGGTGAATGCCATAAACGATGGAAATCTTTTAGTAAAGAAGGTGGACGAGGTGTAGGAAGTATTATTTATGTAGCAAAAGACTACGGATGGCATCCACCCCAGGATCATAAAATTTTACCTGCAGATGACGCATTGGTTGAACAAACAGCTCTCTTGTTAAATAGTTTAGATCCAGAAGAAGAAATTACTTTTAATCATGCTACTGATTCTGTTTCTAAAATGACTAGTACTATTGCATTAACTACTAAAGAAGATCTGATTGATACACGTGAAATGTTTTCTTTAGAAAAAGAAGAGAAAAAAGAAACTTTACAAAAACCAAGAAATGCAGCAGCTAGTATTATTGCTGATGTGTTAATGCAAGAGTACAAAGGAAGATTGTTGTTTAATAGAGTGCAAGGTAAATTCTTTTGTTATGAACTACAAAAGCCTGGTCTTTGGTCTTGGATGCCTGCGGAAAATGTAAAAGGAGATATAAGAGAAAAAATAAAAACGATGACATCATTGGTTCCAAAAGGATTTACTATTAATTTGATTAATGATATATTTTCTCAATTACAAATATCTCTTCTTTTTGATAAGTGGTATGACAACAATAAATATTTGTTGTTTAGTAATGGGGTATTAGATGTAGAAGCAAAGATGTTGCTACCTTTTAATAAGAACTTATATCTTACTCAACATATGCCTTATGAATATAATCCAGAAGCAACTTGTGAAAACATTATTAAATGGTTGAAATACACACAACGTAACGATTGGGAACGAGTACAAGTTCTTAGAGCATGGTTACGAGCAACCTTGTTAAGTTGTTATGACATGCAAAAATTTATTGAAATTATTGGTCCCGGCAAAAGTGGTAAAAGCACTTACGCCAACCTTGCTGTAGCGTTAGTAGGTAAAAACAATGTGCACAGTACAGACTTTAACCAGTTAGAAACTAATCGTTTTGAAAGCACTAGTTTAATGGGTAAAAAATTGGTGCTGTTCCAGGATATGGATAGGTGGGGTGGTTCAGTATCTAAGTTAAAAGCTTTGACAGGTGGTGACTGGATTCGTATAGAACGTAAATACCAATCAGAAAATCCTGAACCATTTCAATTTCATGGTCTTGTAATGATTACAGCTAATGAAGCTATTCAATCTACGGACTATACATCAGGATTAGCTCGACGTCGTTTAACAATTCCATTTGATAGACCATTTGATGGTAGTCATACTGTACAAAGAGAACTGATTAAATTTGATACAGAAGGAAACCCACAAGGAGAATTTGCTACTCTCTTGCCAGGGTTGGTTAATTGGTTATTAGATCTAAGCACTGAAGATATGAGGGCTTATCTAATGAATACTGGAGATAAAGTTAAGTTTCTTAAAACTTATGAAAAGACTCAAAGTTTAAGGTCTAGTCCTTTACTCGATTGGATGGAGCATACTCTTTATTTTGCGCCAGGGGAGATGTGTCCTGTTGGTTTTGCCAAATCAGAAGGCTCTAATATGCCTTATCACAGATGGGAAGCATGGCTATATGCAAGTTACTGTGAGTTTTGCAAGAGATCTAATGTAAATATAATGTCAAGAAATAGATTTGAACCTTTATTCTTTGATATATGTCAGCATCAGTTGAAGCTAAATATTTACCATAAAAGAACATCAAAAGGATTAAAGGTGTTCAATATAGGCATTAGAAATAGCAGTAACGAAGACAGTCAAAAATATCCTTCGTTGTTAGAAGTAGCTGCAGATAAAGAAAAATTTAAAGAATATTATGGAGATACGTTGGATCGTCAAGAAAACAATGAGAGAATAGAAGGTAAAGAACAAGACGAATGACAAAAGGACGTCACTTAATTCTTGACCTTGATGGGTGTGACCCCTTGGTACTAGACGATTACGGTTTGTTAACTGAGTTAATGGAGAAGGCCATGTACCTGGCTGGTGCTAATGTACTACATATTATTGGTGAAAAGTTTCAGCCGCAGGGCGTTACCTTGTTGGCTTTGTTGTCTGAATCTCATTCTAGTATTCATACGTGGCCTGAGTTGGGTTATGCAGCTATCGATTTATATACCTGCGGAGATACAACGAATACACAGAAGGCTGCTGACTTTTTAATTGGTGAATGTAAGGCAACAATAATCAATAAAAAAGAATTGGTTAGAACATCCTGTTCAATAGAGCAGAATTAGTGTTTATACTGTATTAAGTTTCTACTGACAAATGACTAAGAAGCCAAAGCTGCTTTGGTCTGGTGATATTATTGCCATGACTGGTTTCTCAAGGGTGACCGAAAATATCCTTGAACGTATCTGTGATGACTATGAAGTCATTGTTTTAGGTAATAACTATTGGGGTGATCCACATCCCTTGCAGCAGAAATACAAAATCTATCCTTCAAGCAACCGTCATCAGACAGAACCTTTTGGTGTGCAACGTTTTAGGGAAATTGTTGAGAAAGAAAAGCCTGATCTTATTTTTACCATTAATGACATCTGGATTATTAATGAGCAATACAAACAAATTGCAGACTTGCATAAAGAAGATCAATTTAAATTTGTGGGGTATTTCCCCATGGATTCGTATGGTTGGTATGGCGGTTTAAATGAAACAGCTAACGATTGGGACGGGTGTATTTGTTATACAGAATTTGGCGCTAATGAAGCAATCAAAGGTGGTATACGTAGACCTATTACTGTCATTCCTCATGGAGTAACAAAAGGTCAATTCTATCCAGAAGATAAAGCTGTTGCACGTAAAAAATTGGGATTGCCTGATGAGCATTTTATTGTGTTTAATGGGAATAGAAATCAATTTAGGAAGAGGCAGGACATTACAATATCCGCTTTTGCCGACTTTGCTGTAGGTAAACCGGATGTTCGATTGTATCTACATATGGGCATGAAAGATCAAGGGTGGGATCTAATGCCTTTGTTTGCCAGGGAAATGAATAGGCGAGGACTAGATCCAAATAACAGAATTATTTTTACAGGTAATGCTCCGCATCCTCCTAATGTTCCTGTTGAGTTTTTAAATAGTATTTATAATGCTGTTGATGTAGGTGTAAATACTTGTAAGGGAGAGGGTTTTGGACTGGTTAATTTTGAACACGCTGCTTGTCGTGTAGCACAGGTTGTGCCAGATCACACTTCGTGTAAAGAGTTGTTTGAGGGTTACGCGCCACTGATTAGATGTGATCATGTGGATGTTGATACGAATTATGGAAGAGAAATGCCTTGTCCTAGCTCAGAACATTTAACTGAGTTGTTAAATGAGCTGTATGAAGACAGAGAAAGGCTGTCTGCTGTTGCAGACCTTTGTTACGAGAGAGCAACAAGCAAAGAGTTTGACTGGGATACGGTTGCCAAGCAGTTTGATGAGGAGTTCCAAGAGGTATTAACAGCCCCTTTAGCGACTCCTGTAGAGGTGGTAGGAGCACAGGAGACTATTGATACCTGTTCTTTAGCTGCTGGCATCTAGACGATCCTGGGGGCGTATAACCACAAAGGCCTCTGCTTTGGGCAGGGGCTTTTTTATGGGACACAGAAGATGGTTAGGGCGCCATTTCCGACTTTACCCCCCAACTATACCTTACATAAAGCAAATGACACTTTTGAAGCTAAAAAAGAAGGGAGTACAAAAATACTATGAGAATAGAGAGTCTAAACCAAAAGTGTCATTTACCTTATATAAAGATAGTAATAGGGGTATAGTCGGATTTGCCACCCTCACTTTGCTCCTGAAGACGATTTTCCCATGGCCCGTGCCTACAGCCAAATGTTTCCCATCTGGTACATAAAAGAAAAACTAAAACTTTCTAATCAGTATCCCAGTGGTCTTGAGTGGGTTGAGAACGCTTACTATCACAGGATTGGGGATATGGCAGGACGCTGGACTCTTCCAGGGCGTTACTACCTGGTACGCATGTCAGGTGAACAGTTCCATGCCCACAGATTGGTGTATTTTTTACGTACAGGACAGGATCCCGGTAATGCAGATGTACTTCATTTGTCTGATAATATAGATAAAGACAACCGAAAACCCTTGGTATTACACGTTCGACCACCTTCAGCACGTAAGAACAAACTTAAAAAACTCCAGGAGCAAGTCAATGACGAGTCCAACTAAAGAAGAAAAAGTATCAACGGATACAATTCCCTTCCGTTACGTTCCTGATATTGACAGCAAAGATAAAGAAAACCTAAAGGAAAATGGTTATTATCGAGGCTTTTCTTGTCCTCACAACCACGTTATTCGGGATATTGAGACTCATTTTTGCTATCACTGCGTCGAAAAGATCCTTTCAAACAACTGTGGATTTAATATTAATTTTATAAATGAGGAGTACAAAGTCAAATATCTGCAGCTCTGGAAACGGGTCGATATAGGTGGGTGGGATAGCTGTTGGCCAATCGATACCCCTACCAATCGAGGGAACAAGAGAGTTTGTTTTCCGTCTTATCGTTCCTTCTATAGCGGCCAGAAAGCTGAAAACGTGTCTTTTCATAAAGCCATCTATCAATGCGCGTGGGGAGACGTGGGTAGTACATTTGTCACCCACCTTTGCAAGAACAAGAACTGTGCAAATCCCTTGCATTTAGTTTCCAATTGGAATAGACGCAGCCCTCCTGCTGCAATTTTTCCTTTTACTACAGAATTTGAAGCTGAACAATTAATGTTATTTAATCGAACAAAATTACAAAACAGTATTCAAACTCTTATACGTAGAGACATGAAGCCCACAATTACACACCCTCTAGATGTAGCTGATAATTCAGAGTACAATGAATAAAACAAGTGATATAAATGAGTAGAGTATCTCAAGTTTCTCAACAACAACGCACTCAAAATAATCCTTTAGTTTTAGGTACTTTTGATGAAACTTCTCTACGTGAAATCAAAGGCACTCTTGGACCACGTAATTTTGTTGTAGGTAAAAAAGACACAAGCCAATTTTCAAATGGAGGATTCGGAGGAGGTACTTATAATCACTGGTTTCAAATTAACATTACTTCTCCTGCCTGGATAATAACAACCAAAGGTGGTCCACGACCTAATTATATTCAAGTATCTGCGTATGATTTAAATAAAATACCTATTGAAGGGCGTATGATTTTTCAAGGAGATAGTGTTTCTATAACAGATAACTTAGAAGAATCTTACTATCCTTATATAGATCATATTATGGGCAGTGCTTCTGATTTATATAATACATTTAATCAAAATTCACTAGATAAAGGTAATGATTTATATTTTAATTTAAACGTAGGAAGCTATTTAATTTGTGTATCAACAACGCGCAATGAGTTACTTGATTACACGGTAGGAATTGTTGTAGAAATGGCTACAACAGAAATGTATTTTTTATTAGAGGATTTAACTTTTTTGTCTCAAGAATCATCTCTTAATGATTTATTTATTATTGAACCTTCTGAAACATATGACTTTAATTCTGTTCATGAACATTCCCAGGCTGAATGGTTAGCTGCTTGGAGACGAGAAAGAAGTCCAGAAGATCGCCTACCTGCTATCTTTGAACCTTTATTAACCAATTCATGAAGCATAAAGTTAAAAGTTTTTATTTTACACCTGAAAATAAATATATAAAACTTAGGCTTATTAAATGGAACCGGTTACAAAGTGCTACTTTTTGGTTACTTTCACTTGGAATGAGTAAAAGTAAACGACAATTAAATGATTGGTTAAATAAACGTAAAAACAAACGTGCTAAAAAACTGTCTGCTCAATTAACAGGGAGTTCGGGTTTATTGCCCCAGCTCATGGCCGTTCGTCATCTACGTGTATGGACAGAAGAATTAAAGCCTGGCGACTTTATTTTTTTCCACTGTGAATCTAAAGAAAATATTAAACAATTTAAAGTGTATTCTCGTTGGTTTAAGCAACGTGAAAAGAATGGTTGGTATACTGATCCTGAAAATTTTTTATTTTATTATTTTAAACCTATTCAACAGGTTGAAACCAATAAATAGTTCCATGTTGCGCTTCAATTTCTTTTCTTAATTTATAAGCAGTTTCTTTATTTACACATACACATTTACGTTCTTTGTTTAATTGATAACAAATACTAACTCTTATCCAAGGATTTTGTTTTATCTTCATGCAAGAATACACCAACCCGAATTTGATCCCTCCACAAGCCATCTCGGGTTGAAATTTTTATAACTATAATTAAGTCTTGCTCCATTTTGACTTAGATATTGACCACCAATTAAATCCATATCTCCCCAAGGATCATGAACAATGTAACTACTTTCGTTATATCCAATAATACAAAGCCAGTGGCCACCGCCGCTAGGGGCCGTTACAGTACCGTGATGTAAAAAACCTACCGGTACAGGTTTATTATTGTCAATTTGTTTTTTAATTATTTCAGGTGTCCCTTTGGTACTAAACCTTGCTTCTACGCCGTATTTAAATAAAGCTTTTAACTGGGCTGTGCTATCAGTACTATCACCATAAGTAAATACAGTTTTAATATAATCATCATCACCTGTTATTACTTTAGGTTTTAAATACTTCAACATCATGGCACAACTAGAACTAAAACATGTTCTACCTGCATCTCTGTAGTTATCCCGTTGACTCATATAAAGAACAGGTAAAGGATTTAACCTAGGTGTGTCATCTGCTGGCACACTAAGTTTTTGATCCATTACTTGAATCAGTTTTGTGGGGTAATCAGGGTCTGTAGCATAGCCTTGTTCTTTAAGTTGCTTGGCTGCTTCATTACGATTGGCTGCGTTATTGACACCTTTGTATCCTTTATAGTCTTTGTACCATCGGTCAACGAGATAGGAAACACAAGTACGCAGGTCAGGGAAATCAAGGAACCCATCAGTAATTGTGATCCAGTTGCCATTAATAAATTCCTGCGTAGATTGATTAGTTCCTGATCCTTTAAGTCCAAAGTAGTTGTTTTTTCCTGATACATGTTTTCCCCAACCTGATTCTACTGCCCACTGTGCTGCTACTAATTCTGGGTACTTGGCACCAGAGATTTTAGCTGCTGCTGTAACACCATCCCAATCATTGGTATAGCTGTTGTCAGTAGGTGGATCAGTCCGATAACGAATAAAGAATTCTTTTAGTTTATCAGTAGTAAGTGTTGCTTCTAACCAATTAAAAGCATCATTCTGCTGCTTAAGTCCTTTATAGAACCTAGCTGCGTCAATAAGTTTGTCTGCCATGATTTAATTAATCAACAACATCAACTTCGCTTGTCTCAACAGGGTCTACTTCTAAAGCAAACTCAAGAGTTTCTACTAGTTGACCAATGAGATTAACAGCAAAACCAATTAGGTTGTGATCACCGGTAGCACGAGCCGAGCCAAAAGAATTAATAGCACTAACCAACTCAGATTTTTTGCAAGCCATGATGTGTAGATAACTGTTTAAAATATAGCAGAATTAATTGTTCCAGGGAATACCTTGTGCGTTTGTTGGATGTAGTTTCTGTTCAATCTGAGCAGCTAATGCTGTTCCAATACCAGCAACCTGTTCTTCTCCCATCGCATCCTGCACCCAACCTACGACAATTTTTTTTGTTAAGTTTTCGTAAGGAATAAAATTCTCTGGATTTTCAGTAACAGTAAAGCCAATACTGCCGTAGCAGCCAGCACTCTCACCTTGGTCTTGTAAATTTACTGTCCAGTGTGCAGTAAACACGGCGCCATTTTTTAAATGACGTTCCAGTTGAGCGATGTTCCACTCAGGCTTAGCAGGCGTAACGATAGTCATAAAACTCTTTTTTCTTATTCTACATCAACATATAAACTAGTGGGTTACACTACTCTAAAACCCATGTCTCATAACCGCCCGGCTTTCGCGGTTGGCGGCGCGTTCTGTCTCCATTGCATATTTACCTGCTATTTCTGTTTGATTACGATCATCATACATAACGTTAGGTGTTTTCATTTCACTGGTAGCTCTATTCCATTGCGCTGATTGTTCATTTTCTTTTGCTTGTTTAACAGCGTCTGCTTGTTCTTGGCTGCTACGCTGCTCTGGCACATATTTAGCTATATTTGCACCACTGTCCTTCTTGGGACTGCCAATTTGTTGTCTTGGAGCGGGTACAGGTAAACTCCGATTAGTCGGCTTGTAGCCAAGCTGGCCATATGATGACCTTGCGTTTGATGACATTGATCTTCCAGCACCCATAAAAAACTCTTTTTTCTTATTCTATACCAATGTATTTATTAAAGATGCACACTACTCTGCTTTAATCTGCTCGTCAATCCCCCTAGCATCAGGGGGAATTGTATTTAAAACATATTGGGCAATAACTCGGTAACAGCCCAGTGCTTCTTCCGTATCCATTCCACCATTTATTAGATCAACAGCAGCTTGTAAAACGTCGTTTTGTTGTGGTGTCATTCGATGCTTTTAGATAGGCTAATGAGTGTTGTGAACACACTTAACATTATAGTCATTGTACGGGAATCTGTATCAGAACATCCCATTGGGGCTGGGTCAATTAACTGCCCTTGTGACGTACCTATCCACTTTGCGTACCAAGGCCACACTTGCGGTAGTACATAAAATCTACATGTCGCCCATTGAGTAGCTGATACTGTCAAGATGACTACAGCCGTGAACCCTATACACTTTTTTAACCATGTAGACATAACTAAAATAATGTTTTCTTTCGAGAATAAAATCGGAATTTATCCGTTCATAGGTGTAAAATTTACACTTTGGTAACAATAGAGGCAAGTCTAGTGTTGTCTAGTCAGGATGTAGGTCAGGCAGAGCATCACAGTGATAGCGACAAATGCTTCAGGCATGATTGCTCTCATTAAAAGGAAGTAGTGTTTTTTGAGCGAGAAGCTTTTTAGCTTCCTTGAACACCAACTCTAGCTCGTCCGCGTCAATACGTACGCAATGTTCCATGTCATCGCCTAGTTCACAAATCTTTATATATCCTCCTGCACCTTCGTCGTCAAGAGCAACTTGTAAAGCACCACGTCCATAAACAGGATTACTGTCTGATCGATGGATGGCTACTGTAAGAATAGTTGCTACTGAAACAGGGTTAGTCATGATTGAAAAGAATGTGAGTTCATCTTACCTTACGGTCCATTAAGTGCTTGCTCCAACTAGAATTTTCATAGAATCGACTTTTGCTAGAATCGTGAAAAAACAAGTCTAGCAAACAAAAAATGTGCTTGCCAGACCTGTGGTGCGCAAAAACATTACATGAGGCCAGACCAATTTCGTGGTGTCACGAAAATGGTTTAGCTAGACACAGTAGTGTCAAAGGTTACTGGGTTTGCTTACGGGACAAGAGCTTCCCGTTTGCCGGTGCAATCCTCTATGACAATTCGCCGCCCTTGTTGGTGAGCATCCAAAAGAAAACCAAGGGTCTCAATGCTTTGATAAAGGCTTTTGCTCATTTTCTCATCACGAACAACAGAAATCCATTTTAGTGCCCCAAGTTGTCTGTCGGATAACTCAAGAGATACTTTGTGGGCCATGGTTATTAAGACAAGTGACTAATCAGTAACAAGCGAGCATTTTTTGGATGCGCTCCACTTGGTACTCATACTCCTCCATTGCCTCAAGTTCGTCAATGCCCCATATCATCGCGTAGGTGCCTAGGTCCCTACGCAACTCTTCTAAGTAGCTTTCGTCCCAAAGCTGCTTCATGACGAAGTGTTTAATGAGGCGTTTGCTTTCTGCTTTCATACTTACTAGAGCAAGTGTTTAAAAGCTAATGGTAGGAGCTGATACTCGTTGCCCTGCTACATTATCACGCTTGGCAACTACCGAGCAAGTTACCGAGCAAGTAGTGAAGGGGGCTACTTGCTTTCAGCGGACTAACCATTCCTCGACGGAATCATTGATGTCGCGCATCTTGATCCAGCGAGAGCCGGTGATCTGGCCTTTGCGAATGCGGAGCTTGCCCATCAAACCAACGCAGTCCCACTCAGGGCGTTGTTCGCGGGAGACATATTCAACATCAGGGTCGTAGGCGGGGTTAAGTTTGCGACGTTGCTGAACAACGGTGTTGCCGTCTTCATCCTCGACTTCGTAGTCTTCTTGGATGTAGGTGCCGAACTCGTCTCGCAAATACTTGTCGCTCCACTTATTCCAAGCAGCATCACCGACCACGCTGGGGTTGCCAGAAATAACGCCGATTGGATCTTCGTCCGCTTGTGCTTCGCGAATCTTGTTGCCATCTAGGACGACGCTGATGCCACGGCGGTCTTCCGCATTGGGGTTAAGGTCGGACCACTCAAAGTATTCAGCGTAGTCAGCGCCCCCGCCATTCCAAGAGCCATCAGCATAGGCTTGGCCATCGCCGCGTAAATTAAACTCTAAATCAGAACCATCTCCGCTTGCGCCGTTGAATAATGAATAAGCACTATTGGCTGCTCTTGTGCAAACATTATACAGAGTTGGGCCAGTGTAACTGTTATTATTTGCGTCAATTACAGTTGCGGCTGTAGCGCTATCATTCCTAAGCTCATGATTTGCACTTGTTGCGTCGTCATATGCGCCGTTATTGCTAACTTTTAAGTATCCACCACTCGTAATCCTCATCCGCTCCGTAGGAGAACTCGCCCCATCGCCCGTAGAGGAGAACACTAATCTTGATGGTTTAGATGTAGTCGCCGTCCACGTTCCTCCATCACGTTGTGCACGAATAACAGCGTTGTTATAGATATGAGCTGAATCGTTAAACGATATAAACCCAAGATCCTCTCCATCGGCAGGAGTGGCGGCATTTCTGGACAGAATTAATGTTCCGCCAGTTCCGCCAGTTGCTTGCAATAATGTGTTACATGTGGCAGATGTCGTAGTCGTACCAATTAAGAGCCTGCCGCTGGCGTCGATGCGGGCTTTATCGCTAGCGGATCCATTTGTATAAAATCGAATATTGCCGCCTGTTTCTGCAAATAAAGCCGCATCACTAGACGTGTCTCCAACAATATATCCACTTGTGCCAAAAATTGCTTTTGAAACACCATTTTGATATGAAACAAAACCACCGCCACCTGTTGCAGAAGAGTTATCTGCTAAAATAGCTCCATAATTCCCGCTTGATTTAACGTGTAATAGAGCGCTAGGGCTCGTAACGCCAATCCCTACTCGGTTTGAGTTATCTACAATCAGACCGGGGTTTGCGTTCGTTCCGCTATTTGGCCAAAGCGCAACGGAATTGTTTGTAGAACCTAGATAAACATAGGTGCTGTTTTTTGAAAGAACACCGTTATAGTTACCTGCAAAATTAATATCACCGTTTGCTTTAATAATGGTTGGAGAGGTTGAACCAAATGTGCCATCACCATTGACGTGAAGTGCGGTACTAGGCGAACTAGTCCCTATGCCTACTTTCCCGTCAGACTTAAACGTTGCGGCAAGACTGTTGCCTGGGTATAAAGCAATGTCTCCATTTGTGCTGTAAAGGTCTAACGTGCCGCCGCTTTGCCGAAGAATTAAATACGCATTTTTTTCAGTACCAGAGTTTGTGGTCAACCTGACTTCACAATCTCTTGCCTGGCTGTAAATTGCCAAAGGCTTTGTTCCTGTATCAGTGATTGCATCAATGGTTACGTTCCCTCCTGCGTCTACTTGTAGGCGCTTAGTCCCATTAGTTGCTACCGCTACTTGTCTGCACCTGGTGAGTAGATACCAGTATTTGGGTCGCTTACAAAACTTATGCTTGGGAGAGGTGCAGTGCCTAAGGCAAAGACCCCCGATGTCATAGTAGTTGTGGCGCCTGTTAAAGAAGTAAATTGTCCAATATTACCCGTTACCGTAGTGCCTGACAAGGTAACAAAATTAGCTGTTGTACCCGTTACCGTAGTACCTGTAACAGTAGTAAAACCTGCTGTTCCTCCTGTAATAGAAGTACCAGAAACAGTAACAAAATTAGCTGTTGTACCCGTTACCGTAGTACCTGTGACGGTAGTAAAACCTGCTGTTCCTCCCGTGATAGCAAGTCCACTTAATGCAGTGGTAACGTTGATATTTTGAGCATTGACATTAGTAAAATTAGCCGTGGTTCCGGTAAAAGTATTCGCTGATGCTGTTCCTGATAACGTTAAATTGTTTGTAGTAGATGCATAAAAACCAGAAAAAGTGGTTGATGCGTCTGCTGCATTATAGGTAAAGGTGACGTTGTCTACCTTAACGGTTCCGTATGCCATGGTTATTTAGCTGTTTTTTTAATTATAGCTTCAAAAACTTGATCGAAATTAGGGGAGAAT
>OFRA01000301.1_pt1 | contig 12966 bp, 15 predicted proteins | sample 1543001 | NCBI WGS metagenome assembly OFRA01 (sample SAMN07774221, study PRJEB24372) | wastewater metagenome | isolation source: Lake Maggiore Verbania | place: Italy: Verbania | collected 2015-12 | reverse complement strand
AAAATTTTAATCTCTTATCGTTTACCAATCGCCTAATGTTCCTACATGATTCGGCGATCTCACGTAGCACGTCTGACTCTGTTTTAAGTGATAACATATGATCACTAGAACATATCAAATGCTGATAAGCAATCATATATGATATGTTTAAATGACATCAACTGAGCCTTCACACTCTAATAGAACTGGACTATGTAATTTTTTAATTAAGCGGCTGATTTCTTCTTTGTCAAATGGGAATTCTTCAGTGCCAAGATACTCTTTTACTTGAATGTAAGTGGGAACCTTATCTTTAACTGCGGGCCTTAAGAAATTCACCTTTAAACGATTTTGTTTAACGTGCAAATTATCAAATAGATAAACTCTATCAACAGGCTCCAAATCAATAGTGTAGCCTCCTTGAATATGTTCGCGAGCCCAAATGTCGCCAATGTCGAAACCCAAATCGAAAGTCTCATTCATTTTTATCGCATAATTATAAATAGCAACAGTTAACATGCGCACTTCTCCAATCTCGCGGAGTTTAGCGAGAAAGTCTTTTGCGCCCGGTCTAACTCTCACCTTAAAAATTTGGTCATCAACCTTAACGAGTACTGGATCTACAGTTGGCTTTTGCCAAAACTCGTAAGTGTGAATTAATGTCTCGTCTAGATCAACGAATATATATGGTTTCATGAGCGTTAGTACGCCAACTTATTTGCGACGTTTGCCACAGCAACCCAAAAGTTTCTCCAGATTTTGTGATAAAAGAAGGTATAAAACTTAGTGTAAAAGAAATATTTATTAACCCACTTGCTACGTTCTTTTTTAATTTTTTCCGAAAATTGTTGTTCGCGAATTTTTCTTTCCGCATTGTCGGTCTTTTTAAATTCAAATAGTTCAATTTTTTGGAGTTTGCTGTCGGAGAATACAGCTTTAAATTCTACCCAGCAATCCCACTTGCCTTGAACATCGTTAATGCTGTCATAGAAATAAATCTCACCGTGAAAATGTACCTTATCAAAATACGGGTCTTCTGTTTTTAAGTGACCCATTCTATCTAAGAAGCTCTTGCCTTTTTTATTACCCTCTATCCATTTTGAGGTTTTATATTTTTCTATAAACAGTTGGTCGTCTTGGATAATGTAAAGAGACATAGCGCAATCCAAGTCTTTGGTTTGAAAAGACAAGTTATTTTTATTAACGCCGAGACTGATCATTTCCTGAGAAAAAGGAAGATCACCTGAAACAGAGATAGTGTCGAACATGCCCATATTATTTATTGTTTAATTTTTTGTTTAATTCGAATGACCCGTCAGATTGCTCAGTCCAAATGATTTCATCGCCAACCTCCCAGCCCAAACGGTCCATTAAAACTTGAGGAATCTCAATGAATTGATCGCCATTGTCAAGAGTTTTTACTGGAACAGTAGATTTCTTAGCGAATATTTCGTCCCAATTATTTTTAAATTCCTCTTGAGAAACAGAAAATGGTCTGGGCTTTGATCCTTTACCGTTCATATCTTAATTATAATTTTGATAGCTAGGATAGTCAAAGGATTTTTCAAGAAACTCTGATAATTCTTTGCTAAATTTGTTATCGGCAGTTACCGAATCGAACCAGATGTTACGCTTTCCTAATTCTTCGTACACTCTATTGTGTACGTGATCAAGGTCTTCCATATAAACTTCTCGGTTGAATTTTAATTTCTTTTTAGATTTCATGTTACAGTTACTAAGGAGAATTGTTTATCGCTGTTAACGTTAATTAGCAAAGGTTTGTTGTTTCTAAGATAGTTTTCGTCGCAAATAGCAGCATTCGCGAAAATTGTTTCTGGCGTAACGTGGCTATGTCCTCCCGAAAAGTGGATATGCCCAAATACATGAAGTTTTGGTTTGATTTTTAAAGTTGCGTTAAGCAAATCAACGCAGCCGACATTTTTATAAAAGCCTGCTCCATTTGGAGCAACATCGCAAATTTTATAGGGAGGGCCATGAGTGATCAAAACATCAGTCTCTTCAGGGATCAAATCCCAATGCTTTTTGATTTGTTCGCCGCGATCACGATTAAAAGCCCAATTAAAAAAAGCTGGCTGAACAGGACTGCCCCAAAACTTTAAACCTTCCAACTCAACGCCAGAATCTTGGAGGTAATGCATGCCAGCGGGCATAGTTCTTAAAAAACCATCTATGTCTGATGGATTGCCTTGTTCAAAGTAAAGGTCATGATTTCCAGCAATAAAAATTTTATGCTTGTGCGGGTGCGTGCCGAACCAATTAACGAATCTTAACGCATCAATGTACTGACCATGCGAACAAAAGTCTCCGCAGTGAATTAAAATATCCCCATCTGGGATTTGCATCCCGAGATGTTGGCCGTGAGTGTCAGAGATTACGACTATTTTGGTCATAAAAATAATCTTACCCTAATAATTTGATTTGTCAATAGCTTTGAAGCAAAAAAGTGTAAATTATTACGATGGAAAAAGAATTCAATGGGTTTATTTCTGATAACTCAGTGCTCATTGTCGCTGCGGTAGCTTCTTTGCTTTTTAAAGAATTTATAATTAATATTGTTAAAAGCCTTGTTTTTAGAATGACATCTGGTTTAAAAGAGGATGATGTTCTTATTTTTTGGGATGGCTCGAAAAGCGTAGCTAGAATTGTGCGTATTGGCTGGATGTCAACTACGTTATTTATATACGATGTTAGCGCAGAGGGAATCGTTACTGGCGGGCACAGGATAACAATGCAAAATGTTAAATTTGAGAATGTTAAGTTGCTCAAGAGATTGTCTATGATTGATGAATCCGACTTGAAAACATTTAGGAAAGACAAATAATAATTTGGTATGCCTTACGTTTCTTACAATAACATCAGAGCTTTTCTCTCAAATGGGGATTCGCAGAGCTTATCGACAGACTCGTATAATATTTTATACGCAACGAATTTTAGCGCTAGCAACACAACTCAATTAAAAAAAGTTAAAAGAATTGGCCAGCAGCTTGATTATTATATTCAAACAGGCCCGAAAAGCGCATCAATTTCAACTTCAGTTATACCTGTAACTGGCGCAGGATTCAATCAATTTACTGGATTTTTAGCTTTAACTGGAGATTTCACAAGCGGTTCGTACATTCAAGTTCCTAACTACAGGTTCGATAAATGTTTCTTAAAGTCGTTTGGATTTTCTCTTGAACCTTGGAAACCTGTTACGGTGGAAATGCAATTTGATTCTTATGGAATGGCTACTGGAAACGGAATCAATCCTTATGCTGGCCAAGAGGCATCGCAAACAGGCATTGTTTCCCCATTAAGGGGAGTGAGCGTTACTGTTACCGCCGCAAACTTTACTCAAGGAATAAATCAATACGAAAATTTAAATTTTAACGTGGAAGTTGATCGTGCTGCAAATTTTGAAATCGGCCAGATCTATCCTACTAAAGTGAGTGCTTCGAAAATTACAAAATCATTGCAAATTAACGGCATATCCAATGCTGAATGGCTCTCTGATTATGAGCCTAATACCACCGTATCTGTGACAGTAGGGATGCCTGATGGCAATTCCTTTTCAGTCGCTGGAGTGTTAAGCTCGCAGAGCTTATCGGTAGATGGTAATGGTGTAGCAAAAGGAGGACTACAGATAATCGAAGAGATGGTATAACTTTATGGCAAAAAAGCCCAAAAAAACAAAGTCGGCATCTATGGAATTAGTTATTCCGCAGATGAAAACTCAAATCAAATTCAAGGAACGCAAGTTCAAGTTCACTGAAAAACAACAACAGCTATTAAAAATACTTCTAACAGACGAAACTAAAATAGTGTTTATAGCTGGGCCAGCGGGCACCTCAAAGACTTTCATGGCGGTTTACGCCGCACTTAACCTTATAGACAACAATGAAAAAGATATTATCTATATCAGGACCATTGCTGAAAGCGGTGAAAAATCTCTTGGTTCATTGCCGGGAACAGTTGGTGAAAAGTTTCAGCCGTATCTCCTGCCTCTTGAAGACAAAATTCAAGAAATGATCGAATCTACTGATGCTCATCGTTTAAGGGATGACGGCAGAATCTCCGCGAGCCCTGTTAACTTTCTCAGAGGTAGCACCTTAAGAGATAAAATAGTAATTGCGGACGAAGTTCAAAATTTTACATTCAGGGAAATCACAACTCTTCTTACCAGAATTGGGGAGGGGAGTAAAATCTTTCTTTGCGGGGACTTTATGCAGTCGGACATCAAAAGCAAAAATGGATTTTATGATTTTTATAATTTATTTGCAGACGAAGACTCCGCGCAGCATGGAGTTTTCTCATTTGAATTCTCGGAAGACGACATTAAGAGAAGCGAAATCTTAAAATTTATTGTGAAGAAGATTAAAACTATTGGTCTAGCGTGATACGCGAAACGGGCAAACTAGCGAGACTCAACAAGATAATTGAAATTTAAAGAAATGCGCGTACAATATTAGTAAAGCTGGAAAATCTCAGCGATCAACTCAACAAATTAAAAAATAATAATATGACAAGCGTTTTCTGTACAAGTTGTGGAGCGAAGCATGAGTACGCTGGATTTGCCCCAAATTTCTGCTCAAAATGTGGAGGGCCGATGAATGGAAAAGTCTCAGCTCAATTGCAGAAAAAGTCAAATAGAGCTGAGAGTTCCGATGATATTGAAGATGAGTCGGAAGACAATACGAGTATAGATGAAGTGCCCAGTATCAGTAAAATTGACGTGGAAATAGAAATGGACAGCGGCTTTAGAGCTTTTAATTTAGAAGATTTGTCGCGTAACCCTCAAGCTGGAGTAAGAAAATTTGCTCCAAAAAGAGTCGGTGGGATAGGCAGCTTATCGCCCACTAAATATGGAAGCACAAAAGCAAGAGACGATTAAATACGAAGATAGGCATCAGGTCATCGACAAGATCATACAAAGACACAGATATATCTGGCAGCTTAAAGCTATTGCTTGGATGGATTACGAGGACGTTGCTCAAATTATTCGTTTCCATATTTCTAAAAAATGGAAAATGTGGAAGCAAGATCGCCCGCTTGAACCTTGGATAGCTCGCATCACAGTTAATCAAATTAAGAATCTTCTTCGAAACAATTATTCAAATTATGTTCGCCCATGTTTAGGCTGTAAATTTAATATGGGCAACGAGCCTCCAGCTTGTTCGATAACCCCAAGCAGAAGGCAGTGCAGCGAATGCCCGTTGTACAAAAAATGGGAAAAGACAAAGAAGTCTGCATACGATGTGAAGCTTTGCGTTTCTATGGAAAATCATTCAGAGTCTGTGCATGGGATGAGAGATTCAAACTTCGATATCCTGTCAAGCGCCCAAAGACTTCACGAAGAAATGAAACATCGTTTAGCCACAAAACAGTATAAAGTTTATTCAAGACTTTACATTGATGGAGCGGACGAGGAAAAAGTTGCAATGGAAATGGGGTACAAAACAAACGAAAAGGGGAAGAAGGCTGGCTACAAACAAATTAAAAATTTGAAAAAACTATTCAAGCAGGTGGCTACTAAAATTCTACAAGACGAGGACATTTTAAGTGGCCAACGATAAAATAAGTTTTAGCGACGAAGACAAAAAGAAGGTCATGGAAATTGCGAAAGAATTTCCAGATTTAAACACTATCACGCGTAAATTCTTTAATGATGAAAATCTAGACGGCAGAACAAAGCAAGGAATTGCGATTAGATCTTTGCTAGCGTCTAATAAAATACAATACAAAACTTCTAAGTACGAAAAAGTTGGCGAACTCCCTCTTACCGCAGAGCAAGAGCAATTTATTGAAGATCAAGCTGGTAATGGAATCTCAGCTTTAAGAATTGCGGAACTTCTTTACCCAGATCGCCCCATCTCGGCAATGGGATTAGAGCATAGAACTGTTGGAGGGCACATCAGGAACTCTGACTGCGAAAATAAAGCTGTGTCTGACGATGCGATGTTTGTAAAATATCAAACGCCGCGCTCGATAGAAAGAGTTATAAATAGAATTAACGAAGCTACTGGCGAAAAGATAAATAAAGAGAGGTTCAGTAGACATCATAAAATATGCGCCGAAAAGCTGTCTATTAATTTAATAAATTCAAGATTTCAAAAAATTATTAATTGCTATACGTCACAAGAGGATAGGAATATATTTGAGCAAGAATTTATTCGCATGACGTGGGATAAACCAGATCTAACTGCGGACGAAGTTAATTTGTACATGAACGTTTGCAAGGAAATTATCAATCTAGAAACTATCTCTCGCCATTTGGACAAGCTCAATAAAATGTTTGAGGAAACCCAAGAGCAAAATGAAATGAGTATTCGTTTAGCTGAAATTATCAAAGCTAAAAGTGGCGAATACCATCAGTGCGAAGGCAGAGTGGAAAGTTTAATTAAAAAATTACAAGGAGATAGGCGCGAAAGAATCTCGTCCAGACAAAGAGAAAACGCTTCTGTTCTTTCTATTGTGCAACTGTTCCAAGATGAAGAGGAACGCGGCAATATGATCAAGATTGCTGAAATGCAAAAGTTACTCGTTACGGAAGAGGGCAAAAAAATGGAAAGTATGGTAGAGTGGAAGGCTCGTATCTTAGGAATATCATTAGATGATGCAGTCTAACAGCTCCAACCATTGCAAAATATGCAACAGTTCCTTCGTTTCCGAAAGAAGCCTGCACGCGCATTTAAAAAAACATAAGATCGGAATTGATGAGTATTATGTTACGCAGTATCCCAGAAAAAACTTATTAACAGGCACTTACTTACAGTTTAAGGATAAAGAGTCTTATTTCGAAAAAGACTTTGAAAACAGAAAACAGCTTTTAAGGTGGTGCGAGATAGAGTCTCCAGAAAATGTTAAGCAACAGATTAAAAAAATGTTAGCTTACAGAATCAAAAGTAAAGATTTAAAACGTGCTCCTTGTCATTTAGAGTTGGAGACTAGTGAGATGCCAACTATCGATCTTTACAAAAAACATTTTGGAGCATACTCTAATGTATGCGAAGAGGTTGGAATAGAGCCGATGTTTAAAAAGAGTTTGCCTAAAAAGTTCCACGAAGATTACTCTAATATTAATATATTCGTGGACACTAGAGAGCAGCAGCCACTTAGTTTTAAAAATGAACGGCAAGTGAAATTAGACTTTGGAGATTACACCGCTAGTGGAGCAAATTATACAAAAACTTTTGTAGATAGAAAGTCAGAGTCTGATTTTAAAGGGACTCTTGTTGGCGACAATTTGGAAAGATTTAGGCGCGAACTTCAAAGATGCAAAGACATGGGATGTTATTTGTTTGTCGTGGTCGAATCTACTTTGGAGCGAATCAATACTAATAATGATTTTACTCCTCATAAATCAAACCTAAAATTCATATACCATAATATGAAATTATTGCAGCATGAGTTCGCGGGGCATTGTCAATTTATATTTTCAGGTAACAGAGGTAATAGTGAATTTCTTATTCCAAAATTAACTGCTATCGGCAGTGTTCTTTGGGATGTGGATATTCAATATTTCTTAGACAAGGATTTATCATGGCTTGGATCGAAGGAAACCAAAAAAGAAAAAGTTTATTCCGTAACGTAAATCAAGAAATCCTTGAAAAAAAGGGATTCTTGGAAGAAAGAGAAGCTAAAATTCTTCTCTATAAATTTTTGCGTTCGAACATATCGTTTTCATCAGAGATTATTTGTGGCGTTCAACTTTTCCCATTTCAACACATGGCTATTAAAACTATGTTTGAAACAGACTACTCCATGATGGTATGGAGTCGCGGATTGTCAAAGAGCTTTACTTGCGCAGTGTTCGCTTCTCTTGATGCGATATTAAATCAAGGCGTGCATATCGGAATCGTTAGTAAAACATTCCGTCAGGCTAAAATGATCTTCCGCAAGATAGAAGAAATCGCTGAAAAACCAAATGCTGTATTTTTGAAACAGTGCATTACGAAAGTTTCTAAAAGTTCAGACGAATGGACGATGCAGATTGGGCGCAGTAAGATTACTTGCTTGCCTCTTGGCGATGGAGAGAAGCTTCGCGGCTTTCGCTTTCACCGTATGCTTATCGACGAGTTCTTGCTGATGCCTGATCGTATTTTTAATGAAGTTATTATTCCGTTTCTTTCTGTTGTTCAAAATCCAACTGAAAGGCAGCAAGTTTTTAATTTAGAAACTGAACTGATAAAGAGAGGAGACATGACGGAGGAAGAAAGATTCGTTTGGCCCAATAATAAAATTATTGTTTTGTCTTCTGCGTCTTATCAGTTCGAGTACATGTATAAACTTTATAAGCAGTACGAGGATTTGATTATTCAGCCAGAAAGAAATGCTAAAAGTGTGGCCACAAGAGCTATTTTACATTTCTCTTACGATGTCGCTCCTCACGGTTTGTACGATGAAAGTTTGTTGACTCAAGCAAAATCGACCATGTCCGAATCTCAATTCAAAAGAGAATTCGGTTCGCAATTTGTTGACGATTCTTCTGGGTATTTTAAACTCAGCAAAATGCACGAATGCACAATTCGAGTTGGAGAAGGGCAAGCGATTGAAGTGGCTGGAGAAAAGAACGCGGAATATATTTTAAGCTTCGACCCGTCTTGGGCGGAAAATGAATCTTCTGATGACTTCGCGATGAACATCATCAAACTCGATAAAACAACGCGCAAAGCTATTTTAGTTCATAACTATGCGTTGTCTGGAACGAATCTAAAAAAGCATATTGAGTATCTTCATTATTTGTTCGCTCATTTTAATATTGTTGCTATGTGCGGTGACTACAACGGAGGATTGCAGTTTTTAAACGCCGCTAACGAAAGCGAGCTTTTTAAAAATAATAAAATTGAAATCAAAACGTATGAAGCTGATTTCGACACTCCTGAAACTTACCAAGATGAATTAAGAAAGGCGAGAAATGCTTACAGCAAAAGCGCTAATAGAATTTGCTACTTGCGCATACCAACAAGTGGCTGGATAAGATACGCTAATGAGTTATTGCAATCCAACTTTGACCACAGAAAGATTCTTTTCGCTGCTGAAGCTGTAGATAATGACTTTACAACTCAAAAGGGGAAGAATATTCCCGTAAAGAATCTAAAGTTTATCCGAGATCAAGAGGATGGCCAAAGCATAGAAGCTAAAATGGTTGATTTCGTTGACCATCAAGCTGATATGATTGAACTTGCAAAGGCGCAATGCTCTTTAATCATGCCTACAACAACAGCTAATGGGCATCAGAGTTTCGATTTGCCGCCGCAATTAAAAAAGCAAAGCGGCGCAGAGAAAACAAGAAAAGACTCTTATTCTTGTTTGATTCTCGGCAATTGGATGACTAAGATATATTTTGATATGATGGACGTGAAAGTCGAAAAAACAACTTCTACATTTGTGCCGTTTTTCGCTCGTTAAAAGTACTTTTGATACTTTTAGTGTAACTTTTAATATAAAAAAATGTCGCGCCAATATAATAAAAAGTCTGATTACTGGACCAGATTTAATAAAATTCAACCCGTTCAAGTTTCTCAGGCTTCGTATGAGCCCAAGCTTATAGGCGAGCCTTTTTTCAAAGAGGTTTCCCAAGCTTCTTACACAAGAGCTAAAGAGAGCGCGTCTTCTACAGAGACAAAGGTGCCGAGAAACGGAACTGATGTTAATATTGGCAGGTACTCACTTATAAGCCAAGGGCTTCTGCCTTACGAATATACAAAAGATGGCGTAGATATAAGAGACGCTATTATGCTTTGCCAAAAGGCTTACGCTAATGTAGCGATTGTAAGAAATACTATCGACATTACCACGGAGTTCGCCAACACAGATATTTATCTTGATGGCGGTACGGAACGTAGTCGTGAATTTTTCCAAAAATGGTTCGAAAAAATCAAACTTTGGAAACTGAAGGATCAATATTTTCGCGAATACTACCGCAGTGGTAACATTTTTCTTTACCGCATAGATGGTAAATTTAATCCAGAAGATTTTAAGCTTCTTAAAGGCTTAAGCGAAAATGGAATCAAAAATAATAAAGTTCCGCTCCGTTATATTTTAATTAATCCTTACGATGTCATTACCAAAATCTCAAGTTCGTTTGCAGAGGGCGTTTACGAAAAAGTTCTTTCCGAGTACGAGCTTGAGCGTTTAAAGAATCCAAAAGACGACGCTGATCTTGAGCTACTCAATGGGTTTGATCCAGAAATTCAAAAAAAGATTAAGGGCAAACAGTATTTTAGAGACGGCTTAACCATGAGGCTCGATCCAAAATACTTGCTTTATTCTTTTTATAAGAAGCAGGACTACGAGCCGTTCGCAGTTCCTTTCGCTTATCCTGTTCTTGAAGATATCAATGCTAAAATTGAATTAAAACGTATCGATCAAGCTATTGCGCGTACCGTAGAGAATGTAATTCTTTTAATCACAATGGGCGCAGAGCCAGATAAAGGCGGCATCAACCCGGCCAATATGACGGCGATGCAAAACCTTTTTATGAACGAAAGCGTTGGTCGCGTTCTTGTTTCCGACTATACTACAAAAGCTGACTTCGTAATTCCCGACTTAAAGAAAGTTGTTGGCAAAGAAAAGTACGAAGTTCTCAACGAAGATATAAAAGAAGGCTTAATGAACGTTATGCTTGGTAACGAAAAGTATAACGGCCAAAGTGCAAAAATTAGTTTCTTTATGGAGCGTTTAAAGGAAGCTAGAAATGCATTTTTAAACGACGTTCTCCAACCAGAAATTGTTCGTATTTCAAAAGATTTAGGATTCCGCGCTTGGCCCACAGCTAAGTTTACCGAAATCGACATGAAGGACGAAACTCAATACATGAGAACAATTAGCCGTTTGATGGAGGTCGGAATTCTTACACCAGAGCAGGGTATCGAATCTATTAACAATGGTAAACTGCCCAATATCGCGGATCTCCCGTCCGCGCAGGAGAGGTTTGTTTCGGAAAGAGAAAAGGGTTATTACAACCCAATTGTTGGCGGCGTACCAATGCTTCAAGGAGCTACGCCCACTCCTACCGCAGATCCGAAACAATCTGGTGCTGGTAGACCTGTTGGAGCAACTGCATCAAGAAAAGATATTCAAACTACAATTTACGAAGTAGATGCTTTTATGAAAGCGGCTGAAGATTTTGCAACTAAAAAGTTTGCTGTAGCAGCTTTAAGCGACGAGCAAAAATCGAACTTAACGAGTTTATGCAAGAAAGTTATTGCATCTAGTTCAAGAGAAGCGTGGGTGCTCAACATTCAAAAATGTATGGCGAATCTTGATGAAATCGAAAAGCTTCAGCCAATGCAATCTGTTCTCGACACTGCTGATGAATTTTTACTCGACGAATATTCTGCATCCATTTTGCACCATTCTACTGTAAAATAAAATATGGTATTTAAGCATAAAGCGATTTTAGACAATGTTGCCGTAGCTTGCTATGGCATTTCAGATGAACGCTTTAAGGTGTCGAAAGCTTCTTTGGAGGAGTTAAAAAAGCTTTCTCCAAAAATAGATTTCGAAGATAATCCTGATCTTCTTGGGGTGTCTTTTAATCTCGCCGTTCCCAATATGATCAACAATAATGGCGATGGTATTTCTGGAGCCACTGCATCAAAAATTGCAAAGCGATTCGTTAATAAATACCTGAATATTGAGCACAACAAAGAGCGTATAGTTGGTCATATTACCAATTACTCTTTTAATAGAATTGCTGACAATAAATTCTTAACAGAAGAAGAGGTCAGCCGAAGCCTTGATCCTGTTTATTTATCAGTTGCAGGCGTCGTTTACAAAACTATTGATAAAAAATTTGCATCGTTGATGCTGAGAAATTCTGATCCGAAAGACACTTTTTATAATTCAATTTCGGCAAGCTGGGAAATTGGTTTCAGCAATTATTATTTGGCGGTTGGAAGCCAATCTTTAAAAGAAGCTGATATTATCACTGATCCAAAACAAATTGAAGAGTTCGCTCCATTTTTAAAAGCAAAAGGTGGTTCCGGCAAATTAAAAGATGGGACTCCAATTTATAGATTAATAGTTGGAGAGATTTATCCTCTTGGCGGAGGTTTTACTACAGATCCTGCTGCCCAAGTCAATGGTGTAGTAGCATTTGAAGAAACTCCATCATTCTCTTTACGAGAGGATGAAGTTGAAAATCAAGAGGTAGAAGCGACTGAAAATTGCATCGAAGAAGTTAAAGCATTTTTGTGCAATAAAAAATCAAATTCCATTTTAGGTATAAAAAATGTAAAAACAATAAACAATATGGATTTAGAAAAACTTATCACAGAGTTAAAGTCTGCTCTTCTTGAAAAGAAGTTCGGTGAAGAGGCTGTCGCTTCAATGACCAATCATTTCGCCGAAGCTATCAAACAGAAGGATGCGGAATATCGCGACTCCATTGCAGCCGAAAAGGCCGCTAAGGACAAAGCCGAGAAGCTTTACAATGAGACGGTCGCTTCAGTAGAATCAATGAAAGCGGAACTCGCCAAAACACAACAAGAGATGAACAAGATCAAAGAGATCAAAGCTCAAGAAGAGGCTGCGGCTTGTCTTAATGCGCGTGTTGGCGAACTAGATGCGTCTTACGAACTGTCTGACGAAGATCGCAAACTTATCATCGGCGAAGTTCAAGCTCTTGAATCAACAGAGCAGGCTTTCGCTTCTTATAAAGAAAAATTCGCTTCCGTTTGGAAACACAAAAACAAGGAGTCCATCAAGGCTCAAGCCGCAGAGATCGAAAAGAAAATCTCTGATCGGGTTGAGGCTCGCCTTAAGGAAGTTAGCAAAGCTTCTGCCGCTCCTGAAGTAAAGGTTGAGGAACAGAAAGCTGATGTCACTGCTGCATTAGATAATGCTACAGCGACCAACAAAGCGCCTGATAGCAAAATTGCTGTCGAGCAGTCTTTCCGTGAGAAGTTTGCGAAAGCTTTCTCTCGCGAAAATATTAGCGTAAGCTATTCTAAATAATAAAATTTCACTGTAATAAATAATTAA
>OFRA01000296.1_pt1 | contig 13029 bp, 16 predicted proteins | sample 1543001 | NCBI WGS metagenome assembly OFRA01 (sample SAMN07774221, study PRJEB24372) | wastewater metagenome | isolation source: Lake Maggiore Verbania | place: Italy: Verbania | collected 2015-12 | reverse complement strand
GCGCTCGCACAAGCACTGGAAAGTCTAGTTTCATGGCTCAGGTGGCAGGACATAATTTACGGCGCGGCCTCAAAGTGGCCTATTTCACCTTAGAAACTAGTGCCAAGAGCCTTGTTTTACAGATCGCGGCACAAAGGGCAGGCGTTAATCTACGCAATCTGCGGGACGAGTTTGAACCACAGCAAATTAAGTTTCAGCAAGAGTTGGCTTATCTGAGAACGCAACCCCTGTTGGTGTTTGATCGTGACCTCACCCTAGACAAGATCGAGGCGCGTTGCCGCCTGTTGGCTACGTCTTTTAAGCCTAACCTTGTTATCATAGACTATCTGGGGCTTATTAAGGTGAAGGCTGATGGGGCTTACGAGCGCATGAGTGCGTTGTCTAAGGCTATGATTCCCCTCAAGAAAACATTGGGGTGTGCGTTGATGGTGGCGGCACAGCTTAATCGCGGCAATGAGAGAGAGGACAGGCCGCCTAACAGAACGGACTTCCGCGACACAGGCTCTATTGAGGAAGATGCCCACAGGGTTCTTGCTATTCACAGACCAAGCAAAGATGATAGCGGAGAGATACAGGGGCTAGACCGCTCCCAATTTCAGACAGAACTTTATCAACTCAAACTCCGTGACGGCCCATTGGCACAATCACGTTGCCAGTTCCAAGCAAAATATACACGCTTTGTAGAATAACACTCTTGCCTTTGTAGCTCAGTTGGTAGAGCATCTGTTTTGTAAACAGGCGGTCACTGGTTCAAATCCAGTCAAAGGCTCCAACTTAATAATAAAATGAATGACATATATCCATTAATAGAGAACGGCAAAATTAACTACGCCAGAGCATACGGCGTATTGTCTGGTCTGTTCATTGCGTTAGAACAAGGTTCGTATTCTAAAGATCAGGCCATTGAAGAATATAATAGAATTTGGCATATAATTAATAACCAAGAAAACCGTGACGACATTTCTAGGAATTAACGGCCACATCAATTTATCGTCCCACTCAAACCCAATTCAACAACCGTTGGATGCTTGGAATCTTGTGGGGAAAGTGCAGGGCGATTCTATTTCAAATGAAGCGAACACCACTCAGACGAGTTTCTAAGAAAAGACAAAATGCACTCACCGTTTATCGGCGGCTTAAAAAAGAATATATTCTTGAACACGACACTTGTGAAGTGCGTGGATGCTCTCATCCTGCTTGCGATATTCACCATCGTCTGTCCCTTGGTCGTGGCGGCAGTTTCCTTGAGCCAAGTAATTTTATGGCTATATGCCGTTTACACCACATCCAGATACATAACAATCCGCGTTGGGCGGAAGCTGAACATTATCTATTAAAATAATCCCATGACAAACAACACATCAGACATCACCACAATCGTTAATTCATACGTTGATATGCTCAAAGATGGGCAAATTGACCTCCAAGACGCTTATGAGAACGGCGACCATAAGACGTATTTCTCGGCTATTGAGCGTCACTTGAAGCTCACAGAGGCTATAGACACAGGCTTAATGGCTACGCAGAAGATTAAGGCTCTTAGCGAATGAAGGTTGAGTTCACGGGAGACAAAGGCTGCTATTTCGTAGATAGTACTGATAGTACTACGAGGCACAAAGTGGATATTCTAGCCCTGCGCGGCAAGGATATGCGCTGCAACGGCCAATGTTCTTGCAGGGATTTTGAGACACGATGTTCTCCTGAGTGGACTAAAAGCGGCACTATTGTAGAACGTGATGAACCTAACTACACACGTTGTAAGCACATCACCGCTGTAATCTACGCTATAGGTAACAGGTACGCAGACCACATGAGTATCCAATGAAGCCGCCCAAAACCCACTGCAATGGCACATGGACAACCGCCAGATTCTTTGGGTTTATACGCTCCGCGCTACGCAGAACATGGACACGCTGGCCTGAGCAATACAGGGCTAGGCACATGGCACGCCGCCCTTACAAGGGCAAGAACAAGCTCCAGAAGTGGGAGTTTTTATGCGCTGAGTGCAACGAGTGGTTCATGGGTAAGAACACTCAAGTGCATCACAAGATCGAGTGCGGCCAGCTTAAAACATTTAACGACATAGCTGGGTTCACAGAACGCCTGTTATGCCCCGCCGAAAATTTACTGGTGCTTTGCAAGAAGTGCCATCAACAGAAGCATCACCCAAAAGTTAAATGACACATACACTCAAACGCTTATTCTGGGACATAGAAACATCCCCTAACGTAGTCCTATCATGGCGCGTAGGCTACGACCTAAACATTGCACAGGATAACATCATCAAAGAACGAGCCATCATCTGCATAGGCTACAAGTGGGAGCATGAAAACAAATCTTATATCTTAACATGGGATAAGAACCAATGCGACAAAGCTATGCTTAAGAAGTTCTTGGATGTTGCCGCCGAAGCTGACGAGATGGTGGCACACAACGGAGATAAGTTTGACGTTAAGTGGTTCAAGACCCGCTGCATATTCCACGGCTTGCCATTTGAACCATACAAGACGGTGGATACGCTCAAGTGGGCTAGGAGCCAATTTTTGTTCAATAGTAACAAAATGGACTACTTGGCGCGTTACTTGGGCTTGGGGGCCAAGATTAAAACAGAGTTTGGCCTATGGAAGGATATTTGTCTACACAACAGCCCCAAGGCCATGAAGTTGATGACTGACTACTGTAAGCATGACGTAGTGATACTAGAGAAGGTGTGGAAGCGTCTATCTGACCTTATGGCCGCCAAGACCCATGCTGGCGTGCTTCTAGGGCATGAGAAATGGACTTGCCCACATGACGGTAGTCGCAACGTCGTCACCTATGGCACATCTATCTCAGCTAAGGGAACCAAGAGCTATAAGATGAAATGCAAAGATTGCGGCCACTACTTTAGCATCACGGAGAGCGTGCATAGTGAATATGTAGCTTACAAAGCGGAGGCCAAGAAGAAATGAACGGCAAGGGCGACAGGCCAAGACCTGTAGACTTAGAGAAGTATGCGGCCAATTATGATGCCATTTTTAGGAAACCAACACTTAAACCAGAAAAAGTAAATAGCTATTTCAATCCCCGGAGGTTCTATTCACTTTTTAAGAAAACCAAATGACAACAGAAAAACTAGAAGCTATTCTTGCGGCTGTTAAAGCCTACCCATTCTTGCCAATGGGCCTATTGCAACTGATTGAACAAATGGAGAAAACACCATGAGCGACCTAAATCTGACAAATTATTACGACACTAACAACAACAGCATAGACCGTCAGAAGATGATGGGATTCCCTGTGGCCCAGCCTTGGTGGTCTGACACAGTGAAGATAACATCTGGATGCTGCGACTTCACGCTCCTAGCCGAAGAAATTTGGGGCGGCAGAGAGGACTGTGTAGACGTAAATAACAAGGCCAGCATCATCACTGTGCATTGCGATGCCTACCGTCCTCAAGGCAAGTATCTTGCCACAGTTAAGGGTGGCTCACGGTCTGTAGCCTTACATGGCAACGTAATGTCACATGGCACAGAGGTGGACGTAGACATTGGGAATTGGAGCGACCAGAGTGCATTGCCCACCACGGAAACAGTTTTGGGCCTCTACAGCAAGACAGGGAAGCCTATTTTGGTGCGCGTGTTAAATGGCACGGCCCCATACATGATTGATGGCACAGGGCCATACGTCTATGCGTTCCCCAAGCCCGACACTTGGTATCACAAATACGTTATTTGGATATTCCTAACTAGCTTAGGCTTGTGGAAGAAAATAGCTAAATAGCTATTGTTTCTTAACCTGTTGGTCGTCAGAGTCTTGTTGTAATGCTAATCTTACAGCAATAGCATTAACTGGACTCGTTGAAAGAAATTTATCAAGATTATATCCAACAGCGGCAAAATCTGGAGCTGTGTTTGGATTAAGGAATAGCGTGTGCAACATATTGTAACGCTTTCCTTGTATCATCTCTAGAACTTGAGCAAAATTACCAGCTATATAAGCACCGCTAGTTGTCCCTAGTTTTCCTCTTGCTTGAGCAGCAATACCTTGTGACGAAGAACCACCAGATAGCAAGAAACGTCTATCGACAATTTTCTGCATAGGGTCAATAAAGTTCTTCCTTAATAGCTTCATTGAATCTTCTCCAACAATAGCTTCAAATGTTTTTAATTTACGTTGAGCATCTGGATTATTGCTGCCAAAGAAGTCTACAATTTTGTTAATGTTTGCGCGATTGTTTGCGCCATCGGCGGCAGACCCAAAATCTTGCATTATGCCATTGAGCGTGCCACGCTTTAGTATCTCTGCATCCGCACCCCTGCCCTTTGCTCGCAATGCAGCCATAAGGCCAGATGCCGTCTCAGAATCAAGCGATTGGATTCTGTCTATCCAATCACGATTGCCAGCAGGGTCACTAGATAGCTTAACCCTTGTGCCATCCATGAAGACAACCAATGGGTCTTGAGATGCTGCCTCATAAGCCTTAAACGCATCTGATTCTGTTTGTTTTGCATCTTTAGATAAACGCAAGAGCCTAGCTGTTTTATTGCCTGCTTTCTGCGCACCGCCAAGGATTAGTTGATTCCTCACAGATTGGCGATAGTTATTCCTAGCTAAAGCAACAGAAATACCAAGTGTATCAATCTCCTCAAGCAATTTTGGAAATTCAGCAACAGTAATGCCATATTCTGATTTAGCTCCTAATTTTGCCAATAGAGCAATTTGGTCTGTAGAACCCATTCCAAGGCGACCAATAGGATAGCCTTTAGTGGCTAATGACTGCATATCGCTGCTTAATTGGTTAAAATTAATAGCACGAAAATCTGTAAATCCACTACCACGACCTACCTTTGTAGCTGAATCAAGGAGTGCATGAGATACACTCTCATGGACACTATTCCTAAACGCATCTGCTGCTTTTAATGATTGAGCAGCACCGCCCGGTTTCATTTTATCGAATGTTCCGCCAATAATATTAGCATACGACTCAAGTTCAGAAAGAACACCAGTGGCTCCTTGACGTTGAATAAGGGCAATCAAACCAGTGATATCACCATCAGAGATTAAATCCATTGCGCCTGTCTTGCGTGCATGAAATTCTGCTGCCGCTGCTGATTGTGCGGTTTGATACTGTGCAAATTTAGTAGGATTCTTTGCAAGCATGAAGGCATCTGATGCTTCTCTCACTACCTTATAATATTTTGCTGCCATTGCATTAATGGTTTTAGGGTCAGAACCAACCTTAGTTAATTTCTCAGCAAACTTGGCTTGCAATTCGCGCATTCCTTCCCTAGGAAGTGTTGTTAATGGTGTGGCTTTATCGCCGCCAAAAACATCACGAATAACTGCTATCATTGCTTTGCGGCCAGCCGTATATTCAAAGTCCTGTCCTTTGCCCGTTTTTGAATTAATAAGTGTTTCAATGCCACCAAAACTTACCACTGGATAATTAGGGCCAACATCTGCTCTCCTATACAAATCGTCAATGCTCGCTCCTGTTGCATCTTTAGCTGCTTTTGCCGTTGCGCTTAGATTCTGAATACGAACACCTTCTGCTAATTTTCCTAAATCTGGCATAGTGCCGCCCAGTTGGATATTAATAGCTCCTTGATGAAGAAGTTTTGCTTTCTCAACCTCTAATGCTGCGTTTCTTGCGTTTCTGATAAGTTCTGGTGCATTCTCAGCATTCCTAGCCACAGCATCACGGACAGCACCCATAGACTCCTGATAGGCTGCGTTTGCTGTCTTCCATGCATTCTGTGTCTCAGACAACCTCCCAACCATTGCGCTTAGGTCTTTAGACAACTCCTTGCTGCTGCCCGCTTCTGGGAAGGCCGACATAATGGCTGAGCCGATGTTTGCATCCATATTAGCCAGATTCTCCCTAGCCAACACAGAACCATGGGCTATGCGTGCGCTCTCAAAACCAGTGTATTTTGGTTGAAGCTCAGATAGTGTCACTGTGCCACCAAGACGAGAATCAGAGATTTCTTTTCTAGCTTTTTCTGCTGCAACTTGAGTTTGGCTACGACTAGAAAGACCGCTTGAAAATATTGATAACCCTGCTGGAAGCCCAAAACGCATTAAATTACTCTGTTTGTTATTTTCTGGGTCATTCTCCATGAAACGTGCTATCTCATTAGTTCCAATAGCTAGTGACGGATTAGCAGCCATCATAAAAGCTGCACCACCCCTACTTAAAAATGGAGTAGAACCACGAACCGTAGCACCAGTAATTTTACGCAATGAAAGGTCTTTGCCTTCTAACAATTCAGCTGCGCCTTCAGAAAGACCGCTTGTTCCTGCGTTTATCAATGAACTTCTACCAAGCCCAGCAAGATATGCTGGAATACTCGCTAACATTGTTGGAGGAGCTGTTGCTGCTGCTACGGCCAATGGAAGCCCATAACGAATACCAGTTGCCATTCCTTGCATATCTGGCTCTGCTTGAGGAAGACCTGTACGAAAATTTTCTAATGTATTTCTAATTACGTCTCCACCAAGATTGCGATTGAATGTGTCTTTGTCAGGTGGAGGAGGTAAAGTTTCAAACTCAGAAGTTGCTGCTCCTCGCGCTTTTTGAACATATTCAACAATACGTTCTGTTGTTTCTCCGCGAGATTTTAATGTTTCAACGTCAGCTTTAATCTGTTCTTCTGAGATTGCCATAATATTTTAACCCTTAGAGACCAAATTCTTTACGAATAGCTTCTGCACTATTGTTGGGTTTATTATTACCGACACCCATCCTGTTTTGAAGTCTTCGCATTGTAGCTAACGCAACTTTAATATCAGAAGATGCATTTCCAACAGCATCTTTAACAAGCCTAACATCTGCATCAGAATTCATTTGAGCCGCTGTCATACCAGTAGCGTTTTTAAATTCTTGGATTAAAAGAGGAACCGCTTGATTAATTTTATCTCTCACTACTTGTTCTTGAGTTCCTATAGCTTTGCCAAATTCTTGTCCAACTTTAGATGAAGAAAAATAACTTCCAATATTAGCAAACGCAGATTTATCGCTATCTCGTATTGCACCCATCTCTTGTAATCTAGCATAATCGGAAGTAACTTCGTCTAAAAGACTTCCTGCACTAATCTTAGCCAGTCTTTCTTTTTCTGCTTTAGGATTTACCCCAACTTGCCTAACTGTAGCCTCTCCTGTTCTTGGATTAACAGTAGTTACAGTTCCGGGTTCTTGTGCGCCAATACTTATATTAGGCTGTTGCAATATTCCCTGCAAAATATCTCCACGTTCTTGACTTGTTGCTGTTCTTCCAAGTCTTTGTTCTAATGCATCAACTAAATAATCGGCTGTTTGTTCTTGAATAGTCCGTTTTGTTGGTCGATTACCAGCCTCTACTTTGCTTTGTTCTGTCATAGCAGACAATGTTGGTAACACAGCGGCCATAGGAATATTTAATGCTGCTGCACGTTGCATTACATCTCTGAATCCAACAGGGGCTTGTGCGGGTGATGCATCGCCTAATTGATTAAAGTTTGCACCAGAATCTATTAAGTTTTGAACTTGACTTGGGTTAGGTGCAAAGATTTGAGACATTGATTGTTCTGCTCTTTTTCTTTCATCAATTTGTCGTAATGCGTCTTGTTGAATAGCTAATTGATAATTCCTGCTTTGAGATGTCCTAGCTTCTTGTCCTGCCAATGCTACTCGACTATATGTGTTTCTTAATGCTCCCACAGAAAGATTAGGAGAATTTGCAACTAATTTGTTTAATTCTTGAAAAGCGGCTTCGGATATTGGTGGCGCACCTTTATTTTTGTCTGTGTTCTTTTCCCATGCTGAATATGCTATCCCAATATCTTTTACACTACTTTGAATACCATCAACAAGTTGGTCTCTTTCTTCTTTCTTTTTGGTATATTCTTCAATGCCTTTGCCAACTTGTTGCCCAAGATTAGCCAAGCCCTGCCCAATCATTTGGCTGCCCTTAGCAGCCATTTCTGCGCCAGCCAATGACCCCCTAAGAATGGGACTATAGTCGATTGCGCCGAGTTGTGGGTTAATGCCCTGTCCGAAGGTTGCCATGTTATGCTAAATTAAGATTTAAGTTTATCCGCGACCAGCAATGCCACCGCCAATCGCACCAAGGCCAGCAGCAAGTCCACCAATCATAGCACCACGGGCTTGTGCTTGCGCTCCAGCAAATCCAGCTTGTGAGCCAAAAATGTTAGCGTTGTAATTGCTCAAGTTGGCGTTCTGGCCCAAGGCCAAGTTAATACCCGCATTAGGGTCAAATAGCTGCGGCCCTTGCTGTCCAGCCATACCCTGAGCAAATTGCGTCTGTGCCATGCCTAATTGTGCCGCATTTGACGGCCTGCCCAAGATAGCTTGGAAAGGGTCAGCCGAGGTCATACGATTGGCGTTAAAGGCCATTTGCGCGGCAGTTACGGCCTCTTGACGACGTTGCCCCATAGCAGCCTCACGATTCATTATCTCAGCCGCTATTGTGGACGTATCGCCTACGCGCCCACGCGCCTGCCCGTACAGGCGAGCCTGTTGTTCAGCATTGCGTTGAGCCTCTGGGGATAAACGGCCAGCCGCCCCAGCACTCTGTAGGGCATATTGATTCATGCCTTGCAGCAGGGCTTTCTGATAGGGGTCAGCGTTACGCAGGGCTTCTGTGGCTCTGCCGCCGTATTGCTCTACGTCTGCAATGTCGCGCATCCTCTGCTGAGAGAGAGCGTCCATTTGCATCTGATTGGCCTGCTGGGTAGCTTGGGCATTAAGTCCTAACACCCCCTGTTGGCCGCCGCCGCCCATTAAATATGTATTTAAGTCAGCTAAATTAAGTGCCGCATACTGAGGGCGATACATCTGCTCGCTCTGCAATATCTGATTCTGCAAAGCTGGGTCAGCCATGCTCCGCATATAATCGAGCGCAGACTTGCCGGGGTCAATAGGAGTGGGGGCTGCGGGAGCCTGTGGCATTGAAACTTTAGTACACATTTTATTAGAGAGTTATGTTATTGGTAAATACTTCGGTTTCCCATACGGGCTGATAACCCAAGGTTTTCATATGTTGATTATAGGGGCTGTTTTTATTGCACAAAATAATGTAACTATTGATACCCTTTTCTTCCATGATAGATTCGTAGGTGTGTTTTAACTGAATAGATTCTTTGGGGCCAATTTTATCGGAATGATGCCATAGCATTAAAACTGGCACAAGTGCAATGGATGCACAACCAACAATCTCTCCATTCTTTTCAACAACATGGGTTGGCAAGGAACATCCATCATTATTTTCTCTAGCCAAAGCTAAAACATCCGACAACTCCTGTGCGTTATGGATGCGTCTAACTTTAGGGACAAAACTCATAATTCAATATTAGTAGAGAACGGTTTTATTTGCTTGGGCAACACCGTAACGATTGTATTGCATGGGCTGCTGGGCATAGCCACCGTATCCAGCTACTGTTTGTTGTTGGACTTGAGGCACTTGATAATCTGGCACAGCTTGCTCAACCATTGGAACTTGGGGAGCTTGATTGACCATCGGAGCTTGTAGAGCATTGGGGGTGTAGTTAGGCACAGATTGGCCGCCGCCGTATCCTTGCATACCATTAGACATAGCTATGCCTCCAGCCATAGGAACATTGGCCCCATATTGCGGCGCATACATCCCAGAGAAGCCTGTCTGTTGGTCTTGCTGCTGCATGGGAGCCATCTGCTGTTCCTGCGGCATCTGACCCATAGATTGTTGCTGTGGAAATGTATTAGAACCCATGATTTAACCTATGTTGAAGTTTGTAAAAGTCGTAGAAGCGAGGAATTGGCTTGTTCTTGAAATCTCTGCGCCAACCAATTTTGGCAAAAGGGAAGGGTATTTTGCTGTACATAATGCTAAGGGCATTAGGCCCAACGCATAGCTCAATCCACCAAGCATCCGCATCTTGCGGTTCCACCCATTCCTCGTATCTTTCAACCAAGCACGGCCTTGCAAGAGCAAGCATGGTAGGTTCAGAATAACAGAAGCCTCGCTCCAAATACATCCCATGAAGCCGAGGAAAGTCTGGGCCGTATAGAGCGATTGCATCTTGGATGGCTCCCATTAAGTAGCAATAAGCCCGTGTGTGCGAAGTTTGGCTAGCAAGGCGTTTACTTTATTCTGCAGTGCGGCAACAGCAGCTAGGAGAACAGCCGCGTCCACCGTGTCTGAACCAGTGATGCTGCTAGTAACAGATACATTAGCTTCTGCCGCAGCTTGTGTTGTAAGCAGTTGCACGCCATTAACATCCTTATAGAATTTAGCTGTAACAGACCCAGCAGCATTTGTGGCTTTAAAATACCCTGCTGTTAATTCGTTGCTGGTAGAAAAGGTAATGTCTCCACCAGAGGCAACAAATCCTGTAGACTTCTGAAAGGTCTTACCCGTTGTGTCCGTGTTATCCATGATAACAAAGAAGTCTTGGGCAGGAGATGCACCTAATGTTGCCGCAGATACAGTGATAGCCCCAGACGCATTAGTAACAGCAATGCCTGCGCCAGCGGTGAGGGTGGTGTTGGTGAATCCTGTGCCATTGCCAATAAACAAGGCTCCATTAACACCTGTGGCTAACTTGGCTGCTGTGATGCCGCCGTCTTTTACGATAATTGCACCAGACGATATAGCGGTGCTGACAGTATCTACTGCGCCAGTGTCAAATGCAGCACCATTAACAGCATCGTTTAGTTTAAGTGCCGTTACTTGATTGCCGTCAACAAATGTGTTTCCTGTCGTCAGAATAGCCATAGGGGTAGTATATCAGTTGTTATTTACGGTGGTAATGGTTCCAGAGGTGTTTGTATTGGTAATTGTTGTGCCGCCGCCAATGGCGGTGTTATTAACAAACTTACCAACATTAACAAAATCTGTTTCGCAATATGTACCACCAAGGCTAAAAAATACATTATTTGCTACTACAAGATTATTCATCTTTTTTCCAGTTAAATAATATATTCTAATCCCTTCATTATTAGAGGCTTGTTGCAAATAGAAAGTATTATTGCAAATTGAAACATTATTAGAGGCATTTAAAGTTCTTCCACTAGATGAACTGGCTCCAGAGCTAACAATCCCTCGACAAAATTGATTAACGGTTTGTTGAAAAACATTACCAGAAATAGTTAAACCTTGTGAATCATCAATATCTAACATACTTGCTGCATGGGGATTTAATACATGGTTATTGGTTAAAGAACAACGAGTACACCAATACATCTTAATATTTCCAATTTGTCCCCCCAAATAATTGCAATCGTATAGAAAATTACTTGAAACATGAATTTCCTCGTTTACATATGCGGTCTGATTATATTCATCATCTAATGCAATAGCATTTGAATTTGTTGTAAGAATTTGATTGTTGGATATTTTAATATTTTTACTATTAAATACAACAATGCCCCTAAATCCAAAGCATCTAGTTGGTTGTGCAATTAATGTTCCCGTAGCTGATGCAGCAGGAGTTCCAAGCATTGTGTATGTGTAAGTTGATGCACCTGTGGTAACAATTACGGCCTCAATATTGTATAGTGTTGCATCTATGCCAGTAGCACCAGAATGTAAAATAGCTACTGGCAGCCCAACTGTTGAGGTAATTCCATGAGGGCTAGTTGTAGTAACCGTAGCGGTAGTGCCAGACCTTGTAATACTAGATATTGGAATAGTTGCGGCAATATATGTATTTCTTCCTAAGATAAGGTTGTTAGCAATAATACCGTTTTGTGGTTGTGCGGCAGCACCATTAGTAATAGCCGCAATAGCATCATCTCCACAGCCATCAAAGACATTGTTTTCAATTAAAAATCCATCGCCATCCATAACATGACACCCATCTCCCATAGTGTCCTTAAAATAATTATTAGAACAAACAAATCCTTTAACATATGGGGAACCCAGACCGCTTGCACTGTTTACTTGAACGCCCCAATCAGTTGACCGTTCTATGCGACAATTCCTAATGGTGGTGTAATCTGAAGAGATAACAAAATGAATACCGCTGCTGCGGCGATATAGGCCATACGCATTAACCCATAGATTGTCAAAAGTAATAAATGAACAGCTAGATGGAACAAAAAATGTTCCCTGATTCATATTAGTACAAAACAACTGCGCTTGATTGCCGTATACTAAAACATTGGTTAATGATGCTGGTAGAGAAAATCCACCCGTGTGCATATATTTTCCCGGTGGGAAATATAACGCTTTGTTAGATGATAAAGCAGCAAGCGCATTAACAATAGAACTAGTATCGTCCGTTGTGCCATCTCCCGTAGCTCCAAAGTCTTTAACATTAATAACTTGTGCAGAACGACTTGCCAAAGAAATAGCCGCAGAACCACCTGTAGCCGTATAGGTTCCTGCGCCTAATGTTGTTTGTCCTGTGCCGCCGTTAGCTTGCGGCAGAGCTGTTCCAGAATACGTCATAGCCAATGTGCCAGACGTTGTGATGGGGCTGCCAGAGATAGAAAATACGCTAGGAACTGTTGCTGCAACGCTAGTAACAGTGCCGCTGGTATTTGATTTATTATTAAACGTCGTCCAATCCGTGCTTGTTAAGTATCCATCAACAGAGGTGGTTGCCGCCGCCATACTAATAGCGGGAGTTGCACCACCGCTAGACACTACAGGGGCTGTACCCGTCACAGACGTTACGCCGCCAGCACTACCATTAGCTGCCGAAGTGAGACGACCTTGGGCATCCACCGTAATGTTGGAGTTGGTGTAAGCTCCTGCTGTTACGGCGGTGTTGGCTAGTACTATAGTACCACTTGTCGTGATAGGGCCGCCTGTAAGTCCTGTGCCTGTAGCTACGCTAGTGACAGTGCCTGTTCCCGGCGCAGTTGATGCAATTGTTACCCCACTGCTGCTCCTAGTAACGGTGACGTTAGACCCCGCCAGAATGTTCATCTGGGTGTCTTCCATCATCCTATTCAAACGAATAGCTGTGGCTTCATTGGTTTCCCAATTAGCCTTGTCGTCAGACCAAGTGTATCCTGTTTGTAGGTCAGACATTACTGTTTAGAATTAATGCCTTGGTCGGT
>OFRA01000295.1_pt1 | contig 13057 bp, 10 predicted proteins | sample 1543001 | NCBI WGS metagenome assembly OFRA01 (sample SAMN07774221, study PRJEB24372) | wastewater metagenome | isolation source: Lake Maggiore Verbania | place: Italy: Verbania | collected 2015-12 | reverse complement strand
ATCTTAACAGCAGCTGAGCAAATTATTCCAATCGCCCCGGTATTAATGTTGACAGCATTTAGTCAGCGAGAGTTAGTTGAACGAGCCAGGGATGCTGGCGTCATGGCTTATGTTGTTAAACCCTTTTCACTTGATGATTTAATTCCTGCTATTGAGATTGCAATAAGTAGGCATCGGCAAATGAAGCTGCTTGAAAATGAAGTAGCAGATGTTTATGAGCGGCTTGAAACTCGAAAGGTTATAGATCGAGCCAAGGGGATATTAATGAAGGCCATGAATTTATCTGAACCTGAGAGTTATTCATGGATTCAGCGGACTGCAATGGACAGGCGAATCTCGATGAAGGCTGTGGCCGAGGCCGTTATCAACCCCGATGCGATGCCTAATAATTAGGTATTAGGCCTCATATATCTGCATTTATAACAAAATCGCTACGTAACCTACGAAAGATATCGGCTTGTCATTTCTAAGCCCTCTGCATTACCCTTCTCATCTCCCTTGCCAGGGACAACATGAACAGGAAGGCATAAATGAACAAGAAGATTAAACAATCACTTGCGATTGTAACTTCTGCAGCCCTTGCATTTAGCGCTGTAGTAGCTTCATCTGCAAATGCTGCTGGAACTTATACGATCGCCTACCAAGGCCCACTTTCTGGTGGAGAAGCCTCAACAGGTACTGATGAGTTAAACGCAGTTAAGTATGCTGCAAAGGTTTTCATGAAGAAGAACAAGGGCTTCAAAATTAATGTTGTAGCCGTTGATGATCAAGGAGATCCTGCTGTTGCAGGAACAGTTGCTCCAGGAGTTGGCTCTAACAAGAAGATCATTGGTCTTGTTGGTCCTGCTTACTCAGGTGCAACTATCGCATCACTTCCTTATTACAAGGCTGGTGGATTAGTAATGGTTTCACCATCAGCAACTCGCGTTTCAATTACAGACCCAACATCACCTGATTTCGGCGGACCTGTGTTCCACCGTGTAGTAGGAAAAGATGATTTACAGGGTCCAGCTTTAGCTAAGTACGCAACTGCTGGAGTAACAAATGCAAAGGTGTTTGTTTTCGATGATCAGTCTTCATACGCAGTTCCACTACGTGGCTACGTTGAAGCAGGTCTGAAGAAAGTAGCAGGAGCAACTCTTGTTGGTGGAGATTCAGTTCCAAACACAACAACTGATTTTGCCCCAACTATTGCAAAGATTAAGACCTCTGGTGCAGATGTAGTTATCTACACTGGCTACTACAGCCAAGGCGCAGTCTTTATCAAGCAACTACGTGACTCAGGTTCAAAAGCGATCTTCGCTGGCGGCGACGGAGTCTTCAACCAGGAGTACCCAAAGCTTGCAGGAGCTGCAGCTGAAGGTTCAAGAGTTACTGGTGTAGGTGGTCTTGCTGGTATTAGTGCAGCACTAGAAGCAGACTACAAGAAGCAAATGGGTGCTTCATCTGGTGTTTATTCAGTTGAATCCTACGATGCAGCAAACCTTCTTCTTAACGGAATCAAAGCCGGAAAGACAACTCGAGCAGCAATGCTTAAGTATGTAAAGGCATACAACGGTAAGAGCATCACTGGAAACACAATTAAGTTCGATAAGAACGGTGATATTTCTTACGGACTATTTGCTGGATTTACCTCAAAGGGTGGAGTTCTAGTAAATACAGGTATCATTAAGTAATACTTCGTATTATTTAATTACCTCTACAAGTTAGTGGGTGTTTTGGAAAACTCTTGAAAAAGAGCACCAAGACACCCACACTTGTATAGGCAGATGGTTTAATCAATTGCCATTTATTTGCAAGGAGAAGAATGTTTGCAGTATTAATTGATCAGTTCTGGTCTTTAACGATAGCGGGCATTGCTCTTGGGTTTATCTACGTATTAGTTTCACTTGGCTACACGATGGTTTATGGCGTACTTCGAATGATTAACTTTGCAAACTCTGAGATATTTATGTGGGGCACATTTGGAGCAATTGTCTCCAATCGCGATTTGTTTAAATACACGCAAACAAGTGAGCCCGCTACAGGATTAAAATTACTAGTTGTACTTCTTACCGGCCTACTAGTTTCCATGTTTATCGCCGCCTTAACCGCAGTCTTTGTTGAGTTTGTGGCTTACCGTCGACTGCGCATGCGAGGAACTAACCGACTTGCAACATTAATTTCAGCAATTGGAGTATCTATTGCACTAGCTGAAGTTATGCGCTTACTTACCGATTCACGCCCGGTTGGCTCACCACGAGTTCTTGAAAAAATTATTTTAAGTGAAGTTTGGGGCGCTAATATTCGCCTAGATACTGTAATTACTATCATTGCAGCAGCAGTAATTTACTTTATATTAGAGCGGTTTATTAAATTATCCCGAATGGGTAAAGCGATACGAGCAGTATCCCAAAATGAGGATGCAGCAAAGTTAATGGGTGTAAACCTAAACAGAGTTATCACAGTTACATTTTTGATCGGCGGCCTTGCTACCGGCGCAGCAGCATTTTTCTACGTTACAGTATTTGAATATACGAAATTTAATATTGGTTTCACTATGGGGTTGGCAGCATTTACTGCAGCAGTGCTTGGTGGAATTGGAAATATCCGGGGTGCATTCTGGGGTGGTTTAAGTCTTGGACTGCTTGAAGTTTATGCATCAGCAGTTCTTGGAACTCAGTGGAAAGCCGTAACTGTTTTTGTGGTTTTAGTCTTGGTACTTCTTTTCAAGCCAAATGGCTTGTTTGGCGAAGCTGTCCAGCAAACGAGGGCATAAGAGATGAAAATTCGTAACTACTGGAACTTGCGTGACTTTGGCGCAAAAATATGGGAAAAATCTAATCGCGTTCAACGGGTTGCAATCTCACTTGTTGCAATTTTCTTAGTGGGTTTATTGCCATTTGCCGGAAATGGAATTTTAGCAACCCCAATATCTGCCTATGACGCAGTTCTAGTTTATCCTGTCGCAATATTTGTACTTATGGCACTGGGCTTAAATATTGTTGTAGGTAAATCTGGAATGCTTGATTTAGGTTATGTTGCTTTTTTCGCAATTGGTGCATACACGATGGCGCTAATGGGAACTCTTACAGGTTTAAACACTTGGGAAATTATGCCTTTTGGAATTGCTTTTGCGATGATTGCTGGAGTATTGCTTGGTCTACCAACACTGCGTGTGCGTGGAGATTATTTGGCTATTGTGACCTTGGGCTTTGGCGAAATAGTACGTTTAGTGGTTTTAAACTCCACTTGGTCAAAAGGACCAAATGGAATTGCTAATATTCCAATGCCTCCTAATATCGGACCACTTGAATTTGATTTGTTTAATCAAAAATTATTTTTCTGGGTAGTTTTAATAATGATATTACTTACTATCTGGATGATTCGCCGTTTAAGTGTTCGAAGGCCAGGCCGTGCCTGGGAGGCAATTCGTCAGGATGAGGATGCAGCAGAGCTAATGGGAATCCCAACACTTAAATATAAGATTTGGTCCTTTACCTTAGGCGCAGCTATTGGTGGCGCAGCGGGTGTGCTTTATGCATCTAAGAACCTATACATAGCACCTGAAATGTTTACCCTTAACGTTTCAGTATTGATTCTTGCTTGCGTAGTTCTTGGCGGAATAGGAAATATCTGGGGAGTGATAGTTGGTGCGATTATTATTGGATACCTGCCGGAGCGTATTCGTTTTATCTCTGACGCAAGACTTCTAGTCTTTGGAATAGTTCTAGTTATTGTGATGAACTTTAGACCTGATGGATTATTGCCACGCAAGAAACGCGAAAAGGCCATAGTTGCGAAAGGAGTGAAAAAATAATGTCTGAGACACTTCTTTCTATTAAGAACTTAACTATGAAGTTCGGTGGCGTTACCGCCCTTAATGATGTAAACATCGATGTTAAAAAAGGTGAAATTTTAGCTTTGATCGGTCCAAATGGAGCGGGAAAAACCACAGTATTTAACGTTATTACTGGTGTATATAAAGCTACCAGCGGTGTGATTTCATTTGAAGGTACTGAAATTCGTGACCAAGCGCGATATAAAATTACCCAACTTGGACTTGCTCGTACATTTCAAAACATTCGGCTATGGGGAGAGATGACAGCCCTAGAAAATGTTATTACTGCAACTGATGCGCACAAGAAGAGTGGCTTAATTGGCGCACTTTTTGGTCTACCTCGCGCCCGCCGTGAAGAGCGCGAAAATCGCGAACAGGCTATAGAAATGCTGCGCTTTATTGGAATTGAAGAATACGCCGATCGACTAGCAAAAAATCTACCTTACGGTGTTCAAAGGCGCCTTGAGATTGCAAGAGCATTAGGAACATCCCCACGTCTACTTTTACTAGATGAACCAGCTGCAGGTTTTAATCCAGCCGAAAAAGTTGAGTTAGCTGCTTTAATTAAAAGAATTCGTGATGCTGGATATACAGTGCTTCTAATTGAGCATGACATGTCACTTATTATGGGTATTTCAGATCGAGTTATTGTTCTGGATTTTGGCGCAAAGATTGCGGATGATCTACCAAGTGCAGTCCAGAAGGATCCTAAAGTTATAGAAGCATATTTAGGGGTGCCAGCTGATGCGTCTTGAAATTAAAGATCTACATGTTCACTACGACAAAATTGAGGCAATTAAAGGAATTTCTGTTGTTGTAAATGAGGGCGAAATTGTCACATTAATTGGCGCTAATGGCGCTGGAAAAACAACAACGCTTAAAACTATTTCAGGGCTTCGAAAAGTATCTAGCGGTGCAATTTTATTTGATGGTCAGGACATATCTAAGGTACAAGCACATGAAAGAGTAGATCTTGGTATCTCACAAGCTCCAGAGGGGCGCGGTATTTTTCCAGGTATGACTGTTTTAGAAAACCTTGAGATGGGTAAGTTTCATCGTAAAAATCGTAAAGCCGAAATGAATGAAGATCTAGATAATATCTACACTTTATTCCCAAGATTAAAAGAGCGTAGTTCACAAGCCGGTGGAACATTATCTGGCGGAGAACAGCAAATGTTAGCGATAGGTCGCGCTTTAATGTCTCGTCCTAAGGTGTTACTTCTTGATGAGCCATCAATGGGACTTGCTCCGCAAATGATTGCAAATATTTTCCGAATTATTACGCAAATTAATAAGCAAGGTGTAACTATTTTGCTAGTTGAGCAAAATGCACAGCAAGCATTAACTCACGCTCATAGAGCATATGTTCTTGAAACTGGCTTGGTTACTAAAGAGGCAAATGCAAAGGATTTACTAAATGATCCTTACGTGAAGGCTGCCTACCTCGGTACTGGTGCTTAAGAAGAGTTTTACCTTTGAGCAAGAATTAAACAAGTTATTCGTGCACTGCAAGTACGCTCACCTTTATCGTTTGTAATCTCAACTTGATATGAACAGATAGTTTTTCCTAGCGAAATTGCAGTAGCTACGGCTGTAACCACACCAGAGGTTGCAGATTTATGATGAGTAGCATTGATATCAATTCCAACAATTTTTCTATCCGCCCCAGCATGGAGCTGAGTTCCTATTGAACCTAGGCTCTCTGCTAAAACAACGTTAGCTCCGCCGTGCAGAAGTCCAATTGGTTGGGTATTACCTTCCACTGGCATTGTGCCAACTAATCTCTCAGGTGATGCCTCAATAATTTCAATACCCATTTTTTTATCAAGGGCACCGATACCTCTTTTTCGAATTGCTTCAAGAAAGTCGCTCATGCCTATTAGTTTAACCTGTTACTGCAATTAGAATCCCAATATGAGCACCAGCCAGAGGCGATTACTACTTATCGATGGCCACTCTATGGCTTACCGTGCGTTTTATGCTCTGCCTGCTGAAAACTTTAAAACCTCAACTGGGCAACCAACCAATGCGATCTATGGATTTGCAAGCATGTTAATTAATCTAATTAAAGAGGAGAAACCCACTCATATAGCTGTGGCATTTGATGTTTCAAGACGAACATTTCGTACTGAAAAGTTTGCTGAGTATAAAGCAAACCGAGCATCAACTCCGGATGAGTTTCGCTCACAACTATCCCATATTAATGAAATGATCAATGGGTTTGGTATCAAACACTTTGAATTAGAAGGTTATGAAGCAGACGATATCATCGCAACTTTTGCTAAGGCAGCTGAGAAAAAAGGGTTTCAAACTTTAATTTGTACTGGGGATCGAGATTCATTTCAGTTAGTAAATAACCAAACCACAGTTTTATATCCTAAAAAAGGTGTCACTGAGATGAATCGAATGACGCCTGAAGCGGTATTTGAGAAATATGGCTTAACACCAAAACAGTATCCAGATTTTGCAGCACTGCGCGGGGACCCAAGTGATAATTTGCCATCTGTGCCAGGAGTAGGAGAGAAGACTGCCACTAAATGGATCGTAGATTATGGGAGCCTGGAAAAACTGTTAGAAAAATCAGGTGAGCTTGGTGGGAAAGTAGGTGAGTCTTTGAGAACAAATATTGAGATGGTAAAGCTAAATCGTGAACTCACTCACCTATTAGATGATGTGAAAATAAATTCTGACATCGATGATCTGGCCTGGGCAGGTTTTGACGCAGTATTAATGAATTCTTTTTTCGAGAAATTGGAAATCAGAGCTCTTAAAGAACGAATTAAATCTTTACCTCAAATAGGTGGAGAACAAATCAGTGAGATTTCAGTGGTTGTAAAAGTGCTTAGTTCAGATGAACTCGACTCGATCCTAAGTGATAGAAAAAATCCTATTGGAGTATCACTAGAAGTTGTTGAAGATAAACTTATAGGTTATGCAATTGCCACAAGTGAAAGCGAGGTTTTCAATGTTAACAGCGCTGAAATTGGAAGCTGGATTACAAATCCAAATCTGCCTAAGTATGTTCATGGGGGCAAATTTGCTTTAAAGAAACTAAAAATGAAAGGGTTAGCAGCGGATATAGAGCTTCTGGCATATTTGATAAACCCTGGCAGTAGAAATCTTTCATTAACTGATCTCGCTGAAAGACTGTTAGGCGTTTCAACTAGTGATGAAAACCTATTTGCAGCTTTTGAGCCAAAAACTGCTGCATGGATATTTACTCTACAAAAAGAACTTGAATTAGAAATCAAAGCAAAGGCGATGTTTGAATTGTATTCAAACCTTGAACAGCCAACTCTTTTACTACTTTCTCAAATAGAGGAGACTGGGATAGCAGTTGACCAAATTAAATTAGCAAAGTTATCCGAGCAGTTTTTAAAGATTGTTTCAGAGGAGACAAGTTCTGCATATAAAGAAGCTGGGCATGAATTTAATGTTAATTCACCAAAGCAATTACAAGCTGTTTTATTTGACGAATTAAAGCTTCCAAAGACTAAGAAGATTAAAACTGGCTTCACAACTGACGGTGAAAGCTTAGAATGGCTTGCAATTAAGACTAAGCATCCATTACTTAAACACTTACTTAGAATTAGAGAGGTGAGTAAGTTACTTGCCACAGTTGATGGATTAATTGTGGCAACCGCATCTGATGGCAGAATCCATACAAGTTTTCAGCAAACGGTTGCTGCAACCGGTCGTCTTTCATCAACTGAGCCAAATCTTCAGAATATTCCGATTAGAACGGATGAAGGCCGACGAATTAGAGATTGCTTTATAGCCCAAAAACCTTTTGAGAATTTACTAACCGCTGATTACAGTCAAATTGAAATGCGGATTATGGCCCATCTTTCTAATGACAAAGGTTTAATAGAAGCATTTGAATTAGGGGAGGACTTGCATTCAACTGTGGCATCACAAGTTTTTGGAGTTAAATCTACAGAGGTAGATGCTGAAATGAGGCGAACTATAAAAGCGATGTCATATGGTCTTGCATACGGGCTTTCATCATTTGGCCTTTCACAAACCTTAGATATAGATCCAGCTGCTGCAGCTGAGTTAATGAGCAAGTATTTTGAAAGATTTGGCGGAATTAGGGATTACCTTAAAACTGTTGTAGTAGCAGCTCGAGAAAAAGGATATACCGAAACTGTTTTAGGTAGACGGCGATATCTTCCTGATTTAAATCATGAGAATCGCCAACGCAGAGATATTGCCGAAAGAGCCGCTCTAAACGCACCGATTCAGGGATCAGCAGCAGATATTATTAAAATTGCCATGCTTAATGTTTCAAAAGAAATTAATCAAAATCAACTAAAATCTAGATTACTACTACAAGTTCATGATGAATTAATTCTCGAGGTAGCACAGGGTGAGAAAGATAAGCTTGAAGAAATAGTCAAAACCCAGATGGCTAATGCTTATCAATTAAGAGTTCCACTGGATGTAAATATTGGGTTTGGTTTGAGCTGGGATTTAGCAGCTCATTAATTATTAATCCTTTAGATCATGAGCATTTAATGGATTATTAGATAAATAGAGCAAATATTTACTGCGGATTTGAACAAAATGCTCAATTATCAGGCGTAGATCTGATCTTAGGCTTTCCAGTTTGACCCTACGTGTACTTGGAAAGTAACCTTGCCCGTCCCTGTCCCTACTAGTTGAATTACCCTCGGAGTACACCTATTTATGACCCCCTCTCAAATTGCTGTAAATGATATTGGATCTGCAGAAGATTTCTTAGCCGCTATCGAAGGCACAATCAAAAATTTTAATGACGGAGATTTAGTCTCAGGAATTGTTGTTCAAATCGATCGCGAAGAAGTATTACTTGATATTGGTTATAAAACAGAGGGTGTAATTCCATCTCGTGAGCTATCTATTCGCCACGATGTTGCTCCAAGTGAGTTAGTAAAAGTAGGAGATCGCATTGAAGCATTAGTACTTCAAAAAGAGGATAAAGAAGGTCGTCTAATTCTTTCTAAGAAGCGTGCTCAGTATGAGCAAGCCTGGGGAGATGTTGAAGGAAAGAAAGAGCGTGATGAAGTTGTTACAGGAACAGTTATTGAAGTTGTTAAGGGTGGCCTAATCGTTGATATTGGTCTTCGTGGCTTCCTGCCTGCATCTTTAGTTGAAATGCGTCGCGTAAGAGATCTGACTCCATACATTGGCCAACAAGTTGAGTGCCGAATTATCGAGTTAGATAAGAACCGAAATAACGTAGTTCTTTCTCGTAGAGCATTTCTTGAGCAATCACAATCAGCTTCTCGCACTACATTCTTAAATCAATTAACTAAGGGTCAAGTTCGTTCTGGTGTTATTTCATCAATTGTTAATTTTGGTGCATTTGTTGATCTTGGTGGAGTTGATGGATTAGTTCACGTATCTGAATTATCTTGGAAGCACATCGATCACCCATCTGAGGTTGTAGAGGTTGGCGATGAGGTTACAGTTGAAGTATTAGAGGTAGATTTTGAAAGAGAGCGTGTATCACTTTCACTTAAAGCTACTCAAGAGGATCCTTGGCAAGCATTTGCTCGCACCCACACAATCAATCAAGTTGTGCCTGGTGAAGTTACTAAACTAGTTCCATTCGGTGCCTTTATAAAGGTATTTGAAGGAATCGAAGGCCTAGTACATATTTCAGAACTTGCAGAACGCCATGTTGAAATTCCAGAGCAGGTAGTTCAAGTTGGAGATAAGTTGTTTGTAAAGATTATTGATATCGACTTAGAGCGTCGTCGTATCTCTCTTTCATTAAAGCAAGCTAATGAAGGACAAGAAGTTGAGGTTGAAGCATTTGATCCAACACAATACGGAATGCCTGCTCGATATGATGCTGCTGGAAACTTTATTTATCCAGAAGGATTTGATTCAGATACTCAAGAGTGGAAGCCTGGCTATGAGAGTCAACGTGAAGAGTGGGAGCGTCAGTACGCTGAAGCGCAATCACGTTTTATGGCACACAAGAAGCAAAAGTCTGAGGCTAAGGCAGCAGATGCTGCAGCTCCTGCCGCACCTGCGGGCGAGTAAGGTTTAACTTAAATTTGGCCTCGGGAAACTGGGGCCATTTTTTTATTGTGTAGGGTTTAACTTATGTTAATAGTCGCTTTAACAGGTGGAATCGGATCCGGCAAAACTATGGTCGGTGAGATTTTTGCTGAACTTGGGGCGCTAGTAGTGGATTCAGATCAACTAGCACGTGAGGTTGTTGAGCGAGGAAGTAAGGGCTTTGATCTAATTGTTACCGAATTCGGTGATGAGATTCTTAAAAATGGGGATTTAGATCGCGCTGCATTGGCCTCTTTAATATTTAAGGATCCAAAAAAGCGCGCCAAGTTAGAGGAGATTACCCACCCTCTAATCCGACAATCCTTTGCAAAAATAGTTAGTTCTGCAGGTAGTGATTCAATTATTATTAATCAAATTCCATTACTCGTTGAATCAAAGCATGATTATAAATTTGATCATGTAATTACTATTTCTGCACCTGAAAATATCCGAACTGAGCGTCTACTAAAGCGAGGGTTAACACTTTCTCAGATTGATCAAAGAATGAAAGCCCAAGCAACAGATACTCAGCGAGAAGGTATCTCAGATACTGTGATAGTTAATGATAAATCTGAGCAAGAACTAATTACCCAGGTTGAGAAGGTTTGGGAAGGCCTTAAAAACAAAAGTAAGAGTAAGCAATGAGACCAATAACAGATTTAGCTAGGCGGGTCGAACCATTTCAAGTTATAAGTGATTATGTACCCTCCGGTGATCAGCCAACTGCAATCGCAGAGCTAGTTCAACGTTTGGCAAAAGGAGAGCAAGATGTTGTATTGCTCGGAGCAACTGGAACTGGAAAATCTGCAACAACTGCGTGGCTAATAGAACAAGTACAGCGTCCAACACTGGTCATGGCGCCAAATAAAACTCTAGCCGCTCAGTTAGCAAATGAATTTAAAGAGCTATTACCAAATAACGCTGTTGAATACTTTGTTTCTTACTATGACTATTATCAACCTGAAGCATATGTCCCTCAAACCGATACATTTATTGAAAAAGATTCCTCAGTTAATGATGAGGTAGAAAGACTGCGGCACTCAGCTACAAATTCTCTGCTAACTAGGAGAGATGTAATTGTGGTTGCAACAGTTTCCTGTATTTATGGATTGGGAACTCCGCAAGAGTATGTAGATCGAATGGTGCGGCTAAAGGTTGGTGATTTCATTGATCGAAATCAACTACTGCGTAAATTTGTTGACATTCAATATAAACGAAACGATATGGCATTTGAGCGGGGCACATTCCGTGTTAGGGGCGACACAATTGAAATCATTCCGATGTATGAAGAATTGGCACTTCGAATTCAAATGTTTGGGGATGAAATTGAAAAAATAATGACTCTTCATCCATTAACTGGCGAAATCATTAGAGATGAAAGTGAAATGTATGTATTCCCGGCAACTCACTATGCCGCAGGCCCTGAAACAATGGAGCGAGCAATTGGTGAAATCGAGGCTGAACTAGAAAAACGAGTAGATGAGTTTGAAAGAGCTGGAAAATTACTTGAAGCCCAGCGAATTAAAATGCGAACAACTTTTGATCTAGAGATGATGAGGCAATTAGGGTTTTGTTCTGGAATAGAAAATTATTCTAGGCAATTAGATGGACGAGCAGCTGGTTCTGCCCCAAACTGTTTGCTTGATTACTTCCCAGAGGATTTTTTAGTTGTAATTGATGAATCACATGTCACGGTGCCACAAATCGGTGCCATGCATGAAGGTGATGCTGCAAGAAAGCGAACATTAGTGGAGCATGGGTTTCGTTTGCCAAGTGCTATGGATAACCGTCCGCTTAAGTTTGCTGAGTTTCTAGAAAGATGTGGTCAAAAAGTTTATTTATCAGCTACGCCTGGAAAGTATGAGTTAGAAAAAACTAATAACAGTGTGGTTGAACAGGTGATTAGGCCTACTGGACTAATTGATCCAAAAATTATAGTTAAACCTATTAAGGGCCAGATTGATGATTTGGTTAATGAGATTAAAATTAGAGCTGAAAAGAATGAGCGTGTTTTAGTTACAACATTAACTAAAAGAATGGCTGAAGATTTAGCTGAATATCTATCAAAAAAGGATGTTAAAGTTAGATACATGCATTCTGAAATTGATGGATTACAAAGAACTGAAATTATTCGTCAATTACGCTTAGGTGAATTTGATGTTTTAGTTGGAATTAATCTTTTACGTGAAGGTTTAGATATTCCCGAAGTTTCCCTTGTAGCAATTTTGGATGCTGATAAAGAAGGTTTTTTGAGAAATTTTACTAGTTTAATTCAAACTTGTGGTCGAGCTGCAAGAAATGTGAATGGCACTGTAATAATGTATGCTGATACAAATACTCAATCTATCAAAAATACTGTTGATGAAACTGTTCGTAGAAGAAAAAAACAAATTTTATACAATAAAGAAAATAAAATAATTCCAAAAACAATTATAAAAACTGTACCTCAACAAGAAACTGTTTTAGATGAATCAAAATTAAAATCAATTCACGATCTTAGAAATGATGTTATTGATTTAGATGCTCTAATGAAAAAATATTCTGAAGAATTAGATTTTGAACAAGCCATTGCTTGTAGAGACAGAATGAAAAGATTAGAAAAGGAGATTGAATATAGAAATGGTAGATAATAAATTAAAAATTAGGGGAGCTCGTCATCATAATTTAAAAAATATAGATGTTGATATTCCAAAAAATCAATTAGTTGTGATCAGTGGTTTATCTGGTTCTGGAAAATCTACTTTAGCATTTGACACAATTTATGCTGAAGGACAACGAAGATACGTTGAATCTCTTTCATCATATGCACGTCAATTTTTGGAAATGATGGACAAACCTGATGTTGATTCTATTGAAGGATTATCCCCTGCAATTGCAATTCAACAAAAAACTACTAGTAAAAATCCCCGTTCTACTGTTGGTACTACTACTGAAATTTATGATTACATGCGTTTACTTTATGCCCGAATTGGAATTCCTCATTGCATAAATTGTAAAAGAAAAATATCTACACAATCTATTGAACGAATTTGCGATTCTGTACTCCAAGATTTTATAGGACAAAAAATATTAATTTTATCCCCACTTATTCAAAGAAAAAAGGGTACCTATGAGAAACTTTTTGAACAAATCAAGAAGGATGGATATTCCAGAATACGACTAAATGGTGAAATTTTGAACCTAGAT